>Ga0170475_122865996_pt1 | contig 12270 bp, 11 predicted proteins | sample Soicark_Litter_5_FD_111474 | JGI IMG/M metagenome (GOLD analysis project Ga0170475, IMG submission 111474) | Avena fatua rhizosphere microbial communities from Hopland, California, USA. Combined Assembly of 48 SPs | reverse complement strand
GGGGAAGAAGGGAAGAGGGGGAAGAGATGAGGATGGTGTAAGTGACGAAAGCTGTACGGTTTTCTGGAGGCTCTTTCGGGGGGTACACGAAAGGTTGAGCGGTAGATTTGCAGGATGATAAATCAGTTCGAAGATTTAGAATGCTGGAGGTTGGCCAGGAAGCTTGTTGATATAGTTTTCGAGGTCTGCGAAACCGGAAACCTTTCAAGAGATTTTGACCTCAGGAGTCAACTCAGAAGAGCCGCACTATCTTCAATGAATAACATTGCGGAGGGTTTTGGTCGCCGAAAACATCAACTCGAGTTAATCCGATTCCTGGATTATGCACAAGGGTCCTGTTGCGAAGTCAGAAGCATCACGTACGTCCTCAAAGATCGAAAGTATTTGGAGCTGGAAAAGGTCCGCCTCATCCGTGATCAAGCCGAGCAAGTAAAAATAAAAACGTTAAGCCTCATCGCAGCAGTCAGAAAGAACCTTTAAGACTTCCTCACCTCTTCATCTCTTCATCTCCTCATCTCTTCATCTCTTCACCTCATTTAGCAAGCAGCGCAAAGTTAGTGGCAAGCGTAACGAGATCGTTGTCCTCGATACCCCTCTTTTCATCGGCCAGCACAAGGAAGTTCTCATAAAGAGTATTGAGTTCCGTGCCTTCGAATTTAAAGCCAAGTATGTCCATCCTGTGTTTCAACGCCGCGCGACCGCTACGGGCAGTAAGTACTATTTGTGAGCCACCCACGCCAACATCGGCAGGATTAATGATCTCATAGTTCTCCGCATGTTTCAAAAATCCATCCTGGTGAATACCCGACGAGTGAGCGAAAGCATTCGCACCCACAATTGCTTTGTTGGGTTGCACGGGCATGCGCATCATATTGCTGATGAGCTGACTCATGCCGTAAAGTTTTTCGTTAACGATATCGGTGTAGAGTCCGAGATCCTTGTGTGTCTTCAGGATCATTACGACTTCTTCCAGCGATGTGTTACCGGCACGCTCGCCGATACCATTGATCGTAACTTCTACCTGGCGCGCACCATTGATGATACCTGAGATGGTATTGGCTGTAGCCATACCGAGATCGTTATGACAATGAACCGATATAATGGCCTTGTCGATATTTTTTACATTATTAAAGAGATACTCGATACGCTTGCCATAAAGATTGGGAAGACAGTAACCTAGTATCGGGAATGTTCACAACATCGGCACCGGCGGCAATCACCGCCTCCGTCATTTGTGCGAGGAACGCGAGATCGGCACGGCCTGCGTCTTCGGCGTAGAATTCAACTTCAACACCTTTGCTCTTCGCATACTTCACGGCTTGTACACCTTGCTCGAGTACCTGCTCGCGTGTGCTGCGGAACTTGTGCTTGATGTGCATGTCGGATGAACCGATGCCTGTATGAATTCTTTTGCGCTTCGCATGATTTAATGCTTCGGCTGCAACATCAATGTCTTCTTTCTTGGCACGGGTAAGTCCGCAGATCACCGGTTCGGTCACAGCTTTTGAAATTTCTACCACCGATAGAAAATCGCCAGGGCTCGAGATGGGGAAACCTGCTTCAATTACATCAACACCAAGAGCTTCGAGCTCGCGTGCTACCACGATTTTCTGTTCGGTCGATAGCTGGCAGCCGGGAACTTGTTCGCCGTCTCTTAATGTCGTGTCGAATACCTGGATCTTCTGTGCCATAGTTTTTTTATTTAATATGCTCGGCAACTTTTTTACCCATTGCCTCGGTATTTAATATTTTATCTTTTGATGTCGTTGAGTCTGCGATGTCTGTTGTTCTGAAACCTTGCTTCAGCGTATCTTCAACGGCTTTGATAACTGTGTTTGCTTCTTTTGATAATCCGAAAGAGATATCGAGAAGCAACGCTGCCGAAAGTATGGAAGCGAGTGGATTGGCGATGCCTTTGCCGGTGATGTCGTGAGCGCTGCCGTGAATGGGTTCGTACAACCCAACTTTGTCGCCAACGGATGCCGATGCGAGCATGCCCATCGATCCTGCGATCTGCGATGCTTCGTCGGTGAGGATGTCGCCGAACAGGTTGCCGGTAACAACCACGTCGAAGCTTGTAGGCTTCTTGATGAGCAACATGGCAGCTGAATCGACAAACTGGTGTTCGAGCTGTACATCGGGATATTCTTTAGCTACCTGGTTCACAGTCTCTCTCCACAGTCGTGAGCTTTCGAGAACGTTGGCCTTATCGACACTCATCACTTTCTTGCGGCGTGTTCTCGCTGCCTGGAATGCTTTATGAGCAATGCGTTCAACTTCGTATCTCTGGTAGATCATCAGGTCGAACGCTGTGTTGTTGTCATCTTTTCTGCCTCTTTCGCCGAAGTACACGTCGCCGGTGAGTTCGCGGAAGAAAAGTATATCGGAGCCTTTCAGGATCTCGGGACGAATGCTCGAAGCGCCGAGGAGTTCATCGAACAACTTGATAGGGCGGAGGTTCGCATAAAGTCCGAGCTCTTTACGCATCTTCAGCAATCCCTGTTCGGGTCTTACTTTCAATGTAGGATCGTTGTCGTATTTAGGATGGCCGACAGCGCCAAAGAGAATGGCGTCGCAGTTCCTGAGCTTCGTCAGTGTTTCATCCGGAAGCGCGTTGCCTGTAGCTTCAATAGCATCGTGACCAATGATTGCAGTGTCGTAGGTGAACTGATGGTTGAACAACGCGGCGATCTTGTCGAGAATGCGCTTGCCTTCGCCAGTAACTTCTTTACCGATGCCGTCGCCAGGGAGTATGATGATCTTCTTGTTCATTAATGAGGGTTCACGCAAAATCCGGTTCACGCAAAGTCCGCGAAGTAAATGCATCGCAAAGCGGGGCCAGGTCGTTGCTTATTCTTACAGAATTTTTTGCGCCCTTTGCGTTGTATTCTCTTAGCGTTCTTTGCGTGAAATGCATTTTAATGTGTTAAATCGAATTCTTTAATTTCCTTCGTGAGACTCAACAGGTAATCGATATCATCATAACCATTGATCAAACACTCTTTTTTATAAATATTGATCTCGAACTTCTCCTTCTCATTGTTGAATGAGATGGTCTGCTCAGGCAGATTCACATCGATCAACGTCTTTGGATCTTTACTGATCGCGTCGAATAACTTTTTCAAAAAACTATCTGGCACCACAACAGGCAACAGGCCATTGTTCAATGCATTGTTCTTGAAGATGTCGGCAAAGAAACTGGACACCACCACGCGGAATCCAAAGTCATAGATTGCCCACGCAGCGTGCTCGCGGCTACTGCCACAACCGAAGTTCTTCCCACCTACAAGTACCTTCCCGCTGTATGTTGGGTTGTTCAATACGAAATCGGCGATGGGCTGATTGTTTGCATCGTATCGCCAGTCGCGGAACAGGTTGTCGCCGAAACCTTCGCGTGTTGTTGCTTTGAGAAAACGGGCAGGGATAATCTGGTCCGTGTCGATGTTCTCCGTTGCTATCGGAACGGCGGTGGATTTTAATGTTGTGAATTTATCCTTGCTCATAAGATCTCTCGTACATCAGTAACCTTACCTGTTATTGCTGCTGCAGCAGCGCTTAAAGGGCTTGCCAGGAACGTTCTCGACTTTGGCCCTTGTCTTCCTTCGAAGTTCCGATTGGAAGTAGAAATGCAATACTTGCCGGGAGGAACTTTGTCTTCGTTCATACCAAGACAAGCAGAACACCCCGGGCTTCGCAGTTCGAAACCGGCAGCTTCGAATACTTTATCGAGGCCTTCTTCCTTTGCCTGCGCTTCAACTTGTTTGGAACCGGGTATTACCCACACCTCAACATTCGCAGCCTTCTTCTTTCCCTTCACGATCTGTGCTACCGAACGAAGGTCTTCAATACGTGCATTGGTACAACTGCCGATGAACACATAGTCAACCGGTTTGCCAAGCAACGCAGTGCCTTGTTCGAGCCCCATGTATTCGAGCGACTTCTTGAATGAGTTCGCTTCGCTGAGTTCCTTGAGTTCGTTTACAGTCGGGATACGATCTGTAACTTTCATTCCCATGCCGGGGTTGGTGCCATAGGTGATCATCGGCGCGATATCACCGGCGTCAAATTTCAATTCCACGTCGTACTTTGCTCCTGTATCCGATACCAGGCCCTTCCAGCGCTCAACGGCTTCGTCGAATGCTTTTCCTTGCGGAGCAAACTTTCTTCCTTTGATGTAATTGAATGTTGTATCGTCGGGAGCGATCAATCCACCACGTGCGCCCATCTCGATACTCATGTTGCAGATGGTCATCCGTGCTTCCATCGACAAAGAACGGATGGCGTCGCCTCCGTATTCAACAAAATAGCCAGTGGCTCCACTGGCTGATATCTTCGAAATGATATAAAGTATAATGTCTTTGCTGACGACACCCTTGCCCAACTTACCGTTGATCTCGATCTTCATCGTCTTGGGCTTGCCCTGTAAAATACATTGCGTTGCCAGCACTTGCTCTACCTCGCTGGTGCCAATACCGAAAGCGACGCTGCCGAATGCACCGTGCGTGGAGGTATGACTGTCGCCGCACACGATGGTCATCCCGGGAAGGGTAAGACCCAATTCCGGGCCGATGATGTGAACGATGCCCTGGTAAGGATGACCGAGATCATACAGCTCGACGCCGAACTCTTTGCAGTTGGTCCGCAGTGTTTCCACCTGGTGACGCGAGAGAGCTTCTTTGATGGGAAGGTGTTGATCTTTTGTAGGTACGTTATGATCGGCGGTTGCCGTGGTGCGGCTAGTGTTGAAGACCTTGATGCCGCGCTTACGAAGGCCGTCGAAGGCCTGGGGGCTGGTGACTTCGTGGATGAAGTGGCGGTCGATGAACACAGCATCAGGGTATCCCGCCACGCGTTTGACGACGTGTCCATCCCAGATCTTCTCGAAAATTGTTTTTGCCTCTGAATTCACAACAAGCGTTAGTTTGGACTGCCTTATAAAAAATGAAACCGCCCCGTGTTACCGAGGCGGTTTCTAAACGAATTAGGTTTGGTTTATGGGGTAAAAATTTCTTTTTTCCTCATGACATGCAAAGTCGCAAATATTGGGCTTACATCAATCGTTAGGTGCGATTATTTTTAGCGTAATACGAACGAGTGTTTGGGTGGATTACGGGGTACCTGGTTAGTTTTTTGAAGGATCCAGCAGGCGTAACTTCATCTACACAAGATATTCAAACAAATTCTCATTCTGGTTCACGACCGTGTAATTCAACTTACGTGAATCCATTTGTTGAATGAGCTTTTGAAAGTCCTCCTGCGATTTAACTTCGATGCCGATCAGCGCCGGTCCCGTTTCCTTATTATGTTTTTGAATGAACTCGAAACGAACAATGTCGTCGGTGGGACCGAGGATCTCGTTAACGAACTCTTTCAGTGCGCCGGGACGCTGTGCGAAACGCACGATAAAATAATGTTTCAGACCTTCGTAAAGCAGCGACCTTTCTTTGATCTCCTGCATACGGTCGATGTCGTTGTTGCCACCACTTAAGATGCACACCACGCGTTTGCCCTTCAGCAACCCAGCGTACTGCGACAATGCCGCAATCGACAACGCGCCTGCCGGCTCCGCTACGATCGCATCTTCATTGTAGAGTTGAAGAATGGTCGTGCTCACTTTTCCTTCAGGAACGAGAAGCATGTCGCGGAGGATGTCTTTGCAGATCGAGAAGGTGAGATCACCCACGCGTTGCACTGCAGCACCATCGACAAACCTTTGGATCTTTTCGATACGCACAGGTTTACCGGCTTTCAACGCTTCCTTCATCGAAGGAGCGCCTGCCGGTTCAACGCCGATCAACTGTGTCTGCGGCGAATAGGTTTTGAAATAAGAACCGACTCCCGAGCATAGGCCTCCACCACCAATAGGCACGAAAAGAAAATCGATGTTCGAAATCTCGTCGAGGATCTCTTTGCCAACAGTGCCCTGCCCTTCGATCACTTTAATGTTATCGAAAGGAGGGATGAAGGTCTTGTTACTCTCTTCGGAAAACTTCAATGCATGCTGTTGACATTCATCGAAAGTATCGCCGATGAGAATGATCTCGATATTATCACCGCCAAACATACGGACCTGGTTGATCTTCTGTTTGGGAGTGATCGAAGGCATATAGATCGACGCATGAATATTGAGCTGACGGCACGAGAACGCCACGCCCTGCGCATGGTTGCCGGCGCTTGCGCACACAACTCCCTTGCTGCGCTGGGCCTCGCTCAAACTGTTGATGAGATTGTAGGCGCCCCTGAGTTTATAGGAGCGCACTACTTGCAGGTCTTCGCGCTTCAGATAGACCTCGCATTCATATTTCTCCGAAAGCTTCCGGTGAAATTGCAATGGAGTTTTAAGCACTACGTTTTTGAGGGTTTCGTAGGCGCCCGCGACGTCTATTTTATGTTGGTGTGTCGTTGTCATGAGTTAAGAGTTATGAGTTAAGAGCTATGAGTTGGACGGCGCACCGCTCTTAACTCTTTACTCTACACTCTTAACTTTCTAGTTAATCATCGAAGCTTCTACCTTTTCCTTTTCGGGTCTCAAAGAACGCACCGCCGCACCTGCTTGCCACAACTCGCTCTCGGGAACTTCTTTCAGTTCTTCTGCGAGCTTCTCGCGATAGTCGGGCTTGCTGCAAGTTTCGATAGTACGCTTTGCTTCAGCGCCACTGGCAACGCTTTCATACAATTCTTTGAAAACGGGAAGCGTCGCCGCTTTGAATTTCTTCTTCCAGTCGAGGGCGCCGCGCTGTGCAGTCGTGCTGCAGTTTGCGTACATCCAATCCATGCCATTCTCGGCAACGAGAGGCATCAGGCTCTGTATGAGCTCTTCAACAGTTTCGTTGAAAGCTTCGGAAGGAGTGTGACCCTTCGAACGCAATACTTCGTACTGTGCTTCGAAGATCCCCGCGATAGCGCCCATCAGTGTGCCACGTTCGCCAGTGAGATCAGAAAAAACTTCTTTCTTGAAATCTGTTTCAAACAAATAGCCAGCGCCAACGCCGATGCCTAACGCAATAGCTTTTGTTTTCGCCTGGCCGGAAACATCCTGGAACACGGCATAACTTGCATTGATACCTTTACCCTGGAGGAACAACCTTCTCACAGAAGTGCCAGAGCCTTTCGGAGCCGCGAGGATCACATCGATGTCGGCAGGAGGGATGATGCCAGTCTGCTCTTTGAATGTGATACCGAAGCCGTGAGAGAAATACAGTGTCTTACCGGCAGTCATATGTTGCTTGATCTTAGGCCAGAGTTCGATCTGTCCTGCATCCGACAGGAGGAACTGCACGATCGTGCCTTTCTTCGCAGCCTCTTCAACTTCGAACAATGTTTGGCCGGGAACCCAGCCGTGCTCAACGGCTTTGTTCCAGGTCTTGGTGCCCTTGCGTTGTCCAACGATAACGTTGAAACCATTGTCGCGCAGGTTGAGAGCCTGTGCAGGACCCTGTACACCGTAACCAATTATTGCAATCGTCTCTTTCTTTAAAAGATTGAGAGCTTTTTCCATTGGGAATTCTTCGCGGGTTACTACTTCTTCTACTACGCCGCCGAAATTGATTTGTGCCATTTTATATTAGTTAAAAGTTATGAGTTAAAAGTTAAAAGCTAGATTACTTGTTTGTTGTTGCTCCTCTCAAGGAGTTCGTAAAACAAGTGACTACCTTCTGTGTAGATCGCTTCTTCTACTTCGATCAGTTTTTCGAGTTGATGTTTTATCTTCTCGATCATGTCGGAAGTTGTGTAGAGAAGGAGGATAGCCCGACCGCTTTTGAAGTCTCCCTCATGCTCATGAGCTAAAAGTCTCTTGATTCGTACACGACGACGATTCAACACATTCACAATCCTGTTGAGAATGGAGAATTCATTGTCGGCTAAGATCTCTAATGTATATTCTTGTTTCATTTCTTGGGAACTTCAAGTATTACTTCTGCCACTCCCGAACCTGCCGGAACCATTGGGAACACGTTGTCTTCTTTACCAACCACTACTTCGAGGAACCTGGCCGAATCGGCATCGAGGAAACGCTGCAGTGCTCCGTCGAGCTCATCGCGTTCGGTAACACGTTCGGCAGAAATCCCATAAGCTTCGTTCAATCTTACGAAGTCGGGATTGGTCATCTCTGTAAATGAATATCTCTTCTCATGAAAGAGTTGCTGCCATTGCCTTACCATGCCGAGGAAGTTGTTGTTCAACACAAGGATCTTTACCGGGATCTTGTATTGCATGATGGTGCCAAGTTCTTGTACCGTCATTTGAAAACCACCGTCGCCGATCACGGCAACGACCTGCTGGTTGGGCTTACCCATTTTTGCACCCATGGCTGCAGGTAATGCGAAGCCCATCGTGCCCGCGCCGCCAGATGTTATCTGCGTAAGCGGCTTCCTGAATTTATAGTATCTCGACGCCACCATCTGGTGCTGACCAACATCGGTAACGAGAATAGCCTCACCTTTCGTAAGGTCCGAGATCTTATTCACCACCTCGGCCATCGTAAGACTTCCCTGCGGATGAATGTCCTTGCTGATCACTTTCTCGAATTCGATATCGTCCAGGTGCCTGAAGCTCTTCATCCAAAGCGGATGTTGTTTCTTGTCGCATTTCGTGATGAGTGCCTGCAATGCCTCTTTAGCGTCGGCGTGCACCGACACGTCGGTCTTAATGATCTTGTTGATCTCGGCTTTGTCGATGTCGATGTGAATTATTTTCGCCTGCTTCGCATACTTGGCTACGTTGCCGGTTACACGATCGTCGAATCGCATACCGATGCCGATCAAAAGATCACATTCGTTGGTATTCACATTCGGAGCATAGTTGCCATGCATCCCGAGAAATCCTGCGTAGTTAGGATGATCGGTCGGAAAGGCACCGAGACCCAATAACGTACAGGCAACGGGTATTCCCGTCTTCTCCGAAAATTCTATAAGTTCCTTCGAAGCGCCGGAGAGCACGATGCCCTGTCCCGCAAGAATAAAAGGCCTGGAAGCTTTGTTGATCAGGTTCGATGCTGCGTCAACCTGCGCCATTGAGAGAACGGGCGTTGGTCTGTAGGTGCGAATGCTTTCACACTTTTTATATTCAGCATCCTCAATCAATTCATTCTGTGCATTCTTGGTGATATCGATCAGCACCGGACCAGGTCTGCCTGTCTTCGCGATGTAGAACGCTTTCGCGACGGCTGGCGCAATATCTTTAGCCTCCGCAACCTGTATGTTCCATTTCGTAACGGGAATAGTCGTGTTCACAACATCCGTCTCCTGGAAGGCATCGGTGCCCAACAAGTGAGCAAACACCTGTCCCGTAATACAAACGATGGGAGTAGAGTCGATCAACGCATCGGCAAGGCCTGTAACAAGATTTGTAGCACCGGGACCCGACGTTGCCAGGGCAACACCAACACGACCGGTTGCCCGCGCAAATCCCTGCGCTGCATGAACAGCACCCTGCTCGTGACGCACAAGTATGTGCTGAAGTTTATCGGCGTAAGAATACAATGCATCATACACGGGCATGATCGCGCCGCCGGGATAACAAAAGAGCGTCGTCACACCTTCATTGACAAGACTCTGCAACAGCACTTCTGATCCAGTGATTTTTTTCTTCGTAGCAGGAGCCTCATCGGCAACAGCTACGGCTTTCGCTTTACTCTTCGTCTGTAACGCATCCATCGGCAGCAGTCTTTACTTGTTGTGCATATTTATAGAGAACGCCCTTCGACACCTTCAGTGTTTCGGGCTTATAATTAGATCTTCTTATCGCAAGCGTTTTTTCGTCGACCAAAAGATTGATCTGGTGTTTCTTCACATCGATCTCGATCCAGTCGTTGTCTTCCACCAATGCCATCAATCCTCCGTCGAACGCTTCGGGTGTAATGTGCCCCACAACAAATCCGTGGGTACCGCCGCTGAATCGTCCGTCGGTGATCAACGCAACACTTTTACCAAGACCACTGCCCATGATAAGACTGGTGGGCTTCAGCATCTCCGGCATACCCGGCGCGCCTTTCGGGCCAACGTAACGGATCACGACAACATCACCGGGTTTAATTCTTCCGGTCTGAACTCCTTCCGTCAATTCGAATTCACCATTGAACACACGGGCAGGTCCTTTAAACTTTTCGCCTTCTTTACCTGTGATCTTTGCAACCGAACCTTTCGGCGCGAGATTGCCATAAAGTATTTGTAAGTGACCTGTTTTCTTGATCGGCTTCTCGATCGGGTAGATAACATCCTGTGCTTCGAAGCTGATGTCGCTTACACTTTCAAGATTCTGTGCGATGGTCTTCCCGGTAACTGTCATGCAATCGCCGTGAAGGAAACCTTGCTTCAATAGATACTTCATCACCAATGGAACACCACCGATCTTGTGAAGCTCGCCCATTAAATATTTGCCGCTTGGTTTTAGGTCGGCAATCAAAGGAGTCTTGTCGCTTATTCTCTGGAAGTCGTCCTGCGTAAGCTTAATGCCAACTGCCTTTGCCATGGCTATCAGGTGAAGCACTGCATTGGTCGAACCACCGAGTGCCATCACAATAGTGATCGCATTTTCGAAAGACCTGAACGTCATGATGTCGCGAGGCTTGAGATCCCTTTCTAGGAGGAGTCTCATCGTTTCACCGGCTTTCTTACACTCGTCTCTTTTCTCTTTGCTTATGGCTGGATTGGATGAGCTGTAAGGCAATGCCATCCCGAGCGCTTCGATTGCCGAAGCCATGGTATTGGCAGTATACATTCCACCACATGCGCCAGCGCCGGGACATGCATTATGAATAATTCCTTTGTAGTCTTCATCCGACATCTTGTTGGCAACCTTCTCGCCGAGTGCTTCGAATGCAGAAATGATATTGAGCTCACGGTCTTTCCAATGTCCGCCGGCAATGGTCCCACCATATACGAGCAAGGCAGGACGATTAAGACGACCGATAGCCATCATGGCACCGGGCATGTTCTTATCGCAACCAACAACAGCGATCAGGCCATCGTAGAAATGTGCCCCGGCTATCGTCTCTATTGAGTCGGCAATTACTTCGCGGCTAACGAGCGAGTAACGCATGCCGGTTGTTCCATTCGAAATACCATCGCTTACGCCAATGGTATTGAATACAAGACCAACAAGTTCCTGGTCCCACACGCCTTGTTTCACGTCGCCTGCAAGTCCATTGAGGTGCATGTTACAAGTGTTGCCGTCGTAGCCGGTAGTGCAATTCCTATGAGAGGTTTTTTCAGATCGAGATCCGTAAGACCAGTGCCATGAAGCATTGCCTGCGAAGCAGGGAGGGTTGGATCTTGAGTGATTGTTTTGCTATACTTATTAAGTTCCACTTTAAACGATTGTGTAGCTATAACTCTTATCTAATACTAAACACCTGTAGGCCTGTTGGATGATCGCACCCAGCGAATTCTTCCACGGCTTTCGCATCTCGTTTCCTTCCACCGAAGCAATGCCGAGTACCTCCGCTGCCGTTCCGCAGATGAATGCACTGTCGGCTTCGATAAATTCTTCGGGCGATATCGCCTGCTCGATCACGGTAATGTCCAACTCTTTACAGATGTCCATCACTGTTTTTCTTGTGATGCCGGGCAGGATGCTTCCGAGTGCCGGTGTATAAAGAATATTATCTCTTTCGATGAAGATGTTGGAGCCAGGACACTCTGCAATGTTTCCATTCATGTCCAGTAACACACCCTCATCATAACCTCTTTCGCGTGCTTCGGTAGAAGCGAGGATACTATTTACATAGTGACCACAAACTTTGGCTTCGATCTTTACCGACTTCGGATTAGGACGCTGATACGATGAGATGCAGACCCTGAGATTATTGTCGCCCAGGTAGCGATCCCATTCCCATGCCGTGATCATCAACGACACACCCTTGGGGGCAGTGAGCGACATATTCGGACTGCACGTAACAAGCGGCCGTATGTATGAGTCGGAGAGTTTATTCTTTTCGAGAATTTGATAAGTGATCTGTGTGAGTTCGCTCGCACTATAATGAAACGGTATTCTCATGAGCGCCGCACTCTGGCGAAGGCGGTCGTAATGTTCTGTTGCTTTAAAGATCTTGGTACCGTTTACCGTACGGTAGGAGCGAATGCCCTCAAAGACACCGTAACCGAAGTGCAGCGTTTGTCCGTACAGATCCATCTTCGCGTCCTTCGCTTTCAGGAATTGTCCGTCGAGAAACAGGATGGTATCGTCGTTATAGTACATGTTTTGAACAATCGTTAGTTTGTTCCAGCCTATTAAAAACAAAACCGCCCCGATAGGTCGAGGCGGTTTTTT
>Ga0170475_114575850_pt1 | contig 12271 bp, 17 predicted proteins | sample Soicark_Litter_5_FD_111474 | JGI IMG/M metagenome (GOLD analysis project Ga0170475, IMG submission 111474) | Avena fatua rhizosphere microbial communities from Hopland, California, USA. Combined Assembly of 48 SPs | reverse complement strand
GTGTCGCACTCCGGCTCTGTTGGAGTATTGTATTGAGAGTTTGAAGAGTGGTAACTGGGAGACTGTAGAGAAGAAGGCTCGCGTGAGACAGTTGTCGATGCGACCGGTGCCAGTTCGGTCGCATCGGCAGAAGTAAGGACCACCTCGCGTATATTTTTTTGATAAGTCCTCTCGACTCATAAGAGGAGACCACGATGGGAAAAGGAAAAGCGACTCCTGCGAAGGTGTTTGCCTCGGGGACAACCAAGGGTGCTCGTTTCAACATGCCACGACCTGGAAAGGGAACCCAGCTGACTGGTGGGACTCCGCTACCGAAAGGTCCAGTCGGTGGAAAGCTGCCGGGACCAGGCGGTCGCTTCGGCGGAGGGAAGTGAACCTCACAGCGGAGAAGATGCATGCACACTCTGTCTGACCTACGTGTCTGTGTTGATCGACCCCTCCCACCGGAGAAGCAAACAGCAGCGGTCGACGCAGCGATAGCTGAGAATCTACTCAACAAGCCACGACACATCTTCTCCACCTTCGGTGCGCCTCCTGAGAAGAAGCGGATTGCTCTCTTTACCGGCAAGATGTGGCAGACCGGGAGGACAATCAAGTGTGCGTACATTGGTGGAGACTCCAAGGTGAAGACTCGCATTCGAGACTTCGCCAACGAGTGGTCAAAGTACGCCAACATTCGCTTCGCCTGGATGACGAAGCCAGTCCTTGCGGATATCCGGATCGCGTTCAATGAGGAGGACGGCTCCTGGTCTTTCGTCGGAACAGACATCCTCACGCTTGACAAGAGCGAACCGACGATGAACCTCGGGTGGGCTGTCCCTGGCATTGAAGATGAGGACTTGAGGTCGGTCGTCCAGCACGAGTTCGGACACTCGATTGGTCTGATTCATGAACATCAGAACCCGATCGGTGGGTTCAAGTGGAACAAGTCGCGCGTCTACGCAGACCTCGCCAAAGCGCCGAACTACTGGAATCGGAAGACAGTCGACGAAAACATGTTCATGACGTACTCCATGGATCAAATCCGGGGGACGCAGCTCGATCGCTTCTCAATCATGATGTACGCCTTCCCGAAGGAGTGGACTCTCGATGGAGTGTCGACTCCGTGGAACTCTCGTATCTCCGCCCAGGATGCGGCTTTCATTCATCTGCAGTATCCGCCCTTCCGCAGGTGAGTGGGTAACTCAAGAAGGAACTTTGCATGGACTGGGGAACCATTCTTACCTCAGGTCTCTCTTCTTTCGGTGTAGTTAGCGCCGGATTGGGAACCTTTTACTGGAGACTTCGAGCCGCCCGAAGGGAAGAGCGAAAAGAAGATAAGGCTGTGGCAGTCACTGAAAAGAAGGAGGCTCTCGACGAGTACAAACAACTGGTAGCCCACCTGGAGGACAAGGTAACTCGACTCAACAGAGAACTTCAAGATCAAGAGGCGAGGTTTGATGACCAGCTCGCCACTCGTGAAACTAGGTATCAAACCCAGCTGACTGCGATCGGCGTGCGGAGCGATACTCAAATAACTGCGTTCGAAGCACAGATTTCGATTTTGAGAGACGACCGCCAGAGGCTTCTGCTGGAGAACACTCAACTCCGCGGAGAGCTGAGGCTGCTGCAAGCTACTATCGGACAGCTCCGTGGTGGACTAACCATGGGGAATCCTGACAGCTGGGTTGACGCAATCGTCATCGCGGGCACAGACAGTATCATCAGATCCGTCAGTCCGGCGATCGAGTTTATCTTCCATTATCGACCGGAGGAGTTGATTGGAGTAAGTCTGCTCAAGTTGATTCCTCCGGAGTTGACACAGTCTCATCTGGCTGGAATGGAGAGGTTTCGGACGACAGGAGAGCAACCGGAACCGAACAAAATTTATAAAGTGCAAGGAATAACGAAAACTGGAGAGAAGGTTCCGGTTGATATACAGTTAAACTCCTGGCGAGTTGGCTCCGAGTGGCTGTGTGGAGCGGCAGTCAAACTTCGCTTCGACGGTCCGGCTAGCTACACTCCCGACCCGTTCAGAGTTGTTACCGAAGAGCAGATTCTGAGGAGAGCGGCCACTGGTGAGTCGGCCACCTCGCCTCCTCGAACTATTGGAATAGAGGCCAAACAGAACGGCGTTTTGCTTCCAGCAGCAGTTGATCCTCCGCGGACTGGTGTGCCTCCGGTGGAGGCACACCGTGGCTGATCTCCTCCGGTGGTTTAGTGGTGGAGATCAACAGTATATTCCCCTCTGGGAGATGATGCGACATGATGCCCTGTGGTTCTACATCATCCTTACCGCAGACTCCGCATTAGCCATCAACTGCTTTTTTCTCTCACTTCACTGGAATAAAAGTCTTGCTCGGGCATCGAAAGATAGTCAGACGCGGGCTGCTCTCGCTCACCTCCGCAATGCTTTCCTACTAGCTGGAGCTATCTGCTTCTTCATGGTCATCCTTCGGACGGTCTGGCCCGCGTGGAGACTTTATGCCCTCCTCACTCTCGTCTTAGCTGTTTTCTTTAACCGCTATCTTCAGAGTGCTCGCGGACATCACATTCTCCTAAACGCTCTTGAAGAGAATGTCTCCCTCTCCGAAAATGTTGTTCGGCTAGAAGAGGAATCTCGGCGGAAGGCGGACTTTCTCAATGCAATCTCCCACGACCTCCGGACTCCTCTCCATAATCTGCGACTTCTCGCCTTCCTCCTCCGGAAGAGTCTAAAAGACAACCTCTCACCGGAGGTACTCGAATCCTTAACACAAATGGACGAGGTGATCGAGCGTGGCTCGGAGATTCTCTCCCGCTTCCTAGAGCTTGCACGTCTTGACTGGGTAGAGAAGATCCAGGTAATCGAAGAGGTGAATCTTGCACAATCCGTGCAGAGAGTAGCCAGTCCGTTTAAGTCTCAAGCAAAAGAGAGAGGTTTGCTCCTCGAAGTTTCTTGTCCAGTCACTCTTAGGATAGAGACTGATCCAGTCAAGTTGGAGAGAATCTTCGAGAATCTTCTCTCAAACGCATTCAAGTTTACTCACGAGGGTCGCATTCAGATCCTCGTCTCAGAATTTTCACAGGATCAGGTTTGCATTGAAGTGAGAGACACTGGGATCGGCGTTCTCCCAGAGTGCGTATCTCAGCTTGGAACGGAATTTTTCCAGGCCAGGGATAAAGCTCGAACGAACCCTGGTGGATCAGGACTCGGACTAAGTATTGTGAAGCGACTTGTGTCACAACTAGGAGGAACACTCGAGGTGGAGAGTCGTCTCAAGTCCGGAACGGCGTTCCGCGTGATTCTCCCGCGTGTGAGTCCCGTGGAGAACAGAGATGAGCAGCAAACAACTGCTGGCACTGTTAGTTGAGGACAATCCAGTCACGGCTGGCGTGATGCAATCACTACTCAAAGTGGAGGGTTGGGAGGTAATCCCGGCCAAGTCCGTTCCTTTTGCTCTGGAGACTCTGCGGTATAATCCTTCGTGCATCGTATTAGATCTGATGCTTCCAGGAGGTGATGGAGCTCAGATTCTTCAAGCGGTGAGAGAACAGAGTCTCACCTCGAAAGTCGTAGTGATCACCGGAACTCATGATCAGCAGCTTCTTGAGAGAGTGAAAGCTCTGAAGCCGGACCTCCTCCTCTTCAAACCCGTCGACCTTCCAGAGCTGCTGCAGTTTCTCAGTGGAGTCAGTAAAGAACTCAACTCTCAAGTAGGAGACTAGTGATGAGTGAAGACGTGACTCTGTCACAAGTGACACACAACCTCGCTCCGCAGGTACTTCAGCAGGCACAGAAGGATCCGGCCCTCCTCGCGTCGATCAACGAGGTGTTGGTGGAGCAGAAGGTTGTTGACGCGAGAGTGAAGACCGGCCTCGGCAGCAGTCTCACAGCTGCCCTCCTGGAGAAGCTGCTTCCTCAGCTTCTTCCGCTCGCCATCCACGCTCTCATCAGACAGGTCGGACCTCAAGTGTTGAACCTGGCGAGTAAGTACGTCGACAAGCTGGAGCAGTTCATGACTCCGGAGGACTTTGCGTCTCTCAAGCATTTCCTCGAGATGCTCGACCCGTCCGGAAGTCACCCTCTCATCTCACGTCTCTCCAAGCGCCCTTCCTGAGGACGGGAGGCCACATGCGAAGGGTTTTGTTTCTCTTCATCCTGTCCGCAGCCTCCGTGGTTCGCGGACAGGAGCCGCTCTTTGGTGAGTCTGCTATAACCGTCGTGGACGAGAGTAGTCCTCCCCACTCAATTCTCGTTATTGTTGACGGGCATGTACAGAGGCTCACAACTCAGAATCCAGGCTCTCCGGGACCTGCGCCAACTCCGGATCCAAGACCTGCGCCAACTCCGGATCCAAGACCTGCGCCAACTCCAGCACCACTTCCCTCCACGCCGGAAGCCCAAGCTGCAGGGAACTTCTTCTCGAGCTATGCAGCGTCGTTCCGCTGGGTCGCAGCAGGCATCCGGGAGGGTCGCATCAATGGGAAAAATGATGCCATCGCAGCTCAGAAAACCGTCCGTGACCCTGCTGGCCTCGGCTTCGCGAAGTTAGTCGACTCTATGGTAGATCCGACACTAGACAATCAGGGTGCGTGGAAGAATCGCGAAGCTTCTGCGAAGGTGTATGACCAGATCGCAGATGCAATAGAGTCACTTTTACCAAGGTCGACTCGTGCCACGGGGAAGTGAAGGAGAGACTTAGTGCCTACTCAAGGGCTCCTGCGACCGCTCGGAGATCGACCACTCGGTCGTGACACATTCTCTACTGTCAAACACTTTCCGAGGTTGTTGAATCAGATAGCAGTGGTTCCACTCCTCAAGGCTGGCCCGATCCCTGACGAATCCCCTCCAATTTGGAAGTTCGACAATCCTCGCTTTCGAGTTCAGTACCGAGGCACGTGCGTCGGACAAAATACGACTGGAGTGCTGGAGTGTCATGAACGAATCCCGGATGAAGCAACAGCCGACTCCGCACCTCTGCCGCCGGTAGACCTCTCCCCCCTGTGGACGTACTACATCAGCCGAAAGAGGTGTGCACAGGACGGGATTAACCTCGGTGGTGGAGATGGGTCAATTGTTACCGAGGCTATGCTCGCTCTGAAGGATCGAGGTTACTGCAAGTGGGAGCTGTGGCCAAACACCCAGCAGCTCGAGCAGGCGTACAGTGATCGAGTTGGTCCTCCGACTCCAGAATGTCTCTCTCAGGCGGCGAAGCATCTCGTGACTGACGCTGCCATCATTGATTCGTGGGAGAAGTTTCTGACACTACAGGGGCTCGGCTACCCGATCTCCTTTGGAGTGCCCATCTACGAAAGTCTCATGCAAACGAGGGAGGACGGTTCCTTTGACCTCCTCCGCGGGCAGGTAGTCGGTGGGCACTGCATGAGAGCCCTCGGATACTCTAAGTCGGGCAACTGGATCAAGATCGGAAACAGCTGGCCGCAGTGGGGAGCAAAATCGAGTGACCCTATCTACTCGAACATGAATGGCTATACGAACATCGGACACTGTCCGCTCGACGACTTTCAGAGATACTTCAGCTCCCGGTCACTTCAGAGTGGAGAGACTGAGGCGATTGTTGTCTCCAAGACGCAGAAGTTCAACGCGGACCTCAAGCCACTCATCTCTTCGTATGCTGAATTCTTTACGTGAGTGAAGCATGCCAAACGCACGCGAGCTCGCTACGTACGCGTCCTTCTTTATGAGCCCGAGTGGAGAACCACCACCTCCACCGACGCCTCCTGCTTTCATACAATCAGAACCTGATGCAGTGGCGGCACCATTTCCACATCGACTTCCACCGATGCCGGAGGAGGACGTAGTTCCTCCCGTCCGTCCAAGCCGGCAGGTGAGAGAGTATCAAGAGTCACCGCCTCGAGCCAGGACGTCGCGGGCGAGTTCGTCTGTCGATCTTCCACCGTTGATTCGTCCGGCTCCACGGCCAACTCCACGGCCGACCCCACGGCCGGTTGTAGCTCCTGAACCACTTCCACCATTGATTCGACCGGTCAATCCACAGCCGGCACCACCCCCGATGCCATCGCAACCCTCTTGTAATTACTACACGCTCAATGGTGGACCGAAGATGTCGCTCAGCAACCTTCGCAGCATGCAACTTCACAACGGCGACACGCTAGAGATTCACCTCTGGTTGCCGTAGGAGAAGCTATGCCCAACCCGTTTGAAGTACTTACTTACGCGTCTCTCTTCGCTTCGGCGTCTACGCCGCAAGTCGCCTACCAAGCGTCTCCTGGGGTCTCCGCACCTGGAGGACCACTCGTCCTCTTCCCACTCGAGCCGGATGGCTCCCATCGCTTCAGTCCTGAAGTCGAGATGCGAGTGCGCTTGTACATCGAGCAACAGGAAGTTCGTCAACCGGCTCGAGCGTCTCCGAGACCTCAAGGCATTCCACCGCCGGTCAGGGCTGTCCCTCGACCAGCAGTGCGAACGCAACCACCAGTAATGAGGGTAGCTCAACCTCAGAGAGTTGTTCGAGTTCCACCTGTGCCTGCAGCTTCCCTGCCTGTTCCTCAACCACTCTCTGTACCCGCGGCGATGCCAACGATGTCTGCACCGATGATGACCGCGCCGATGATGACCGCAGCTCCAGTGATGTCTCCACGTGTGATGCCAATGATGTCCACACCTGTGATGCCAACGATGTCTTTACCAATGACTTCGCCGTTTGGATCTTTCAGAGCTCCGACGTGTGTCGGTGGACAATGTGGAGCAGGCTTCAGATGAGAATGCGCGCAGCAAGTCTACCGTTACTCCTCATGCTAGGTTTGCTGCTGTCGTGTCAGCCTGACGCGAGTAAACCTCAGTCTGCTCAAGTGTACCGCTGTGGTACTCCAACAGTCTTCCAAGGTGCTGGAGCTCTCTGTAAACGAGACAATCCCATCATTGCGTGGGCTCTCGACCCAGCCTTCTCCATCAACGGCCTCACCCGAGAGCAGTGTCGACCTCTGGTCGGCCAGGCTGTCGCCTCCTGGGGGAAGGTCTGTGGTCTCCAAGCCAAAGAAGTTTCTGACTTGCAATCATGTTCCATAGCCATCCGATCAAAACGCATTGACGGACCGTATGGGATTGTAGGTCAGTGTGGTCTGCCTTGTCAAGGCGTCCCTGACTCTATGCCGATGCCGATGGACATCGATAACTCCGAAAGCTGGACGCCAGAGATGTTCGTCGCAGTAGTGGCTCACGAAGGAGGACACGGCATCGGCATCAACCACGCACCAGCCGGGAGCTCAGAGTTGATGGCTCCCGTGCTGAATCTATCCTATATTGTCCCTCAGCCAGGTTTTGACACGACTGAGGGACAATCAAGATACGGCAAGCCGACGGCGGCTCCTCCGACTACAGAGTCAGGAGTGGTCAAGATCGACGGGTACTACAACTACACAAGCGATAAGTTGCAAGTCAACTTCACCGACGCCAAGGGTGTGCGTCGGAAGTATCTTTACATCGGTAAGGTTCAAACGGATAAAGAGAACAGCAAGGTTCGTACCTTCAACGGTCCTGTGAGAGTAGTTCCTTGATGTCCGACCTCAACGACGCCGCCCTCCTCGACGCGGCGACTCTCATCTCTCGTAATGTTCCCCCGCGTTTGGGTCGGCCTCAAGCTAAGGCTTTCGATCCGACCCTCCTCGTGAATCTAGTCGTGCTTATTGTACAGGGGTGTATAGCCTTCCACAATAGGCGACCAAAGAGTGCCGAGTTGAAAAGTGCGGCTCTGCGAGCTCGCCGACCACTCCTTGGGATTGGTATGCGTCAAGACATCCGAGGATTCTGTGAAGATTACGTGAAACGTGTCGAAGGTACTATTTCGACACTTGGCTATGATGCGTATTGGGAGAGAGTTGAAGATCTCTCCCAGGCTGTAATCTCCGCAGGCATTGAAGCGGACGAGCGTCGGCTAGCGACGGTCATCGTGAAGGCGGCTAACGTTTCTCTAACGTAAGGAGGCTCTCATGCTTCGCTGGGGGATTACTCTGATCATTGTCGCTGTGGTTCTCGCAATCCTCGGTTTCTCCGGGATTGCTGCACCACTCAGAGATCTCGGATGGCTGTTCGTTATCATTGCTGTCATCCTCATCGTCGTCACGGTCATCTTCGGCCGTGGGGGTGGAACGCCTCCAGCAATCTGACAAAGGATTTCAAGTCGGAGTCAATTCCCGGAGAATTCACAAGCTCGCTCGAGGGAGGGTATACTCTTTTAGAGAAGCAAAGCTTAGGAGTTGACACATGCCGCCTCGCCGAAGAGAGGTAACTGCATGAGAGCCTCGTTCGCTTTAAGACCTGTTGCCTCTCAGTTCGAGAAACTCTCAGACAACAGTCAGGGATTCGACAAATTTTGGAAAGAGTTGGTTCCGGAAGGAACCTACACCCACCCGATCAAAGGCTTCACCCTCGTCGTCACCAAGGACCGGATGGACGGCTGGATAAAGAAGTTCAATGACTTGTCTACAAAAGGAGTGAGGGTTCCTGTCCCCTACGGACACAACTACACTCCAGACAAGAACGCCGGGTGGGCGAGCTCTCTAGAGGTGCGAAAGAACAAAGAGTCTGGGAAGCACGAGCTGTGGGGTCTGATAGAGATACCTCGTGCCGAGGATTCTTCTCGCATCAATACGACAATCAAGGACGTGTCGATCTCTATCAATCCGGACTTTCGCCGGACGAACGACGCCGGACAGATAGAAGAGGTCGGAGAGATTGTCGAGCACGTTGCTCTCACAAATTACCCAGTGATCCAGGGGATGAAGGATTTCGTCGCTTTTGACCAGGCCGGGGAAGCTGTGACCGTCCTCAACTTCGACGACGCTCCCACTGCTGCGGCTTTTGGCTTCGACGACCCAACCCTTGACGCCTCACACTTTGTCAAGTACACGCCGGCAGAGACGGATGAGGATCGAATCATTCCGGCTCCTCAACTCTCCCAAGACACGCTAGTGTCCCTCGCGGAAGAGATGACGAACCCGAAGACGTTTCCTCAGTCGGTAGTGGAAGGCGCTCGCAGCAAACTCTCTCACGGCGAGTCCAACTACCGCTCTGGAGCGTCGGACATTCGCTGTGGTCGCTGCTTGTTCTTCCTCTACAAAGAGCAAGTTCGCAAGGAGCAAAGCAACGGGGGGTTGGGTATTTTAGGAGCCAGTCCACCCCCTGGAGTCATTAATACTACAGAGGGCGGAGAGAGTGATAACACTCCACGACAGGGAGAGGATTGCTGCTGGTATGTGCAGGATCCGATCGCTGAGGTCGCCGTCTGTGACTACTTCCAACCACGGTCCAGCAACAACTACTACGATCTCATCCCTGGTCGACCCTCCGTGCTAGGTCTCTCTGTTGAAAGAGAAGGAGAAGATATGACGCCTGAGCAGCTTCGTGCCCTCGAGAAGAAGTTCGGGCTGGCGGACGGGAGCTTGACGACGGAGAACTGGTTCTCGACGGTCAACGAGCTCCCGGTCACAGTGAGCCAGCCGGCAGCTCCCACTCCGTCGCCTGCGCCACAAGTTGTTGCACCCGCTGCGCCTGCAGCGTCTTCGCAGGCACCAACGCCTGCGTCCGCAGTGACGGCTACTCCTGCCTCTACGGTAAACGTGCCGACTGACGCAGGCGCTGTTGTGGCTGCCACCAATGGCACTAGCGCGACGGTGGTACCTCCACCGGCACCCGCGCAGACTCCACCGGTGGCTTTCGATATCAACAGCATCGACATCTCCCAGCATCCGATGTTCAAGGCAGTCGCGACTCGCGCCGCTGCCGCGATCACGGACTTGAACGAGAGGAAGTCAGCTGAAGTTGTGAACCGCTTGAACGGCCTGCTGAACAGCGGCCGGATCGTGAAGGCGACTTTCGACGCGATCGTCGGCGCTGGTGGGACGAACGCGCTCCAGTTCTCCGCAGAGACTGATGGGAACGTATGGGAAACCAACATCAAGCGGGTGAGTGCCCAGCTGGACATCTTGGAGACTCTGCCTGAGAACCACGCTGTCCACGTCAACCGAGTGACGAGCGACGGCGTACCAGGCTCGCAGGACCAACAGCAGGGACAGCAGGCGTTCGAAACCCAGGCAGACGAGCTCATCAAGAGCATCCTGCCTCAGTACCACAAGGACAACGTGAAGATGGATCCACGGACGGGACTGTTCGTGGTGAATCAACTGTCCAACTGAGGTGGTTCGAAGTAGAGCCTCCACGATCTCAAAGGAGCAACTAAATGCCGAACGTTCCATTCGGACCAGCGGACCTCTGGGAGACCCCGCCTGACAGAGAGTTCATGCTGGACCGCGAGAAGATCCTCTACAAGACGATCACGCTGGATGCCGCTGCACGAGACCCAGGGAATGTCACCGGGCCGGGTGCGTCGACGTCCACTCTGCGGAAAGGCCTTGCACTAGGGAAGATCACTGTGAATGGCCTTTTCAAGCAGTACGACAACGCAGCCGCTGACGGCTCTGAGGTCTTCCGCGGCCTTCTGGATGAAGAGTGCGACCTCGTTGTCAACCCAATCGGTGCACCCGGAGTCACCGGTACTCGCTCCACACGGATGGTTGTGTGGGGCCGAGTGAAGGAGGCCAACACCTTCGGGATTGATGCTGCCGCCAAGGTAGACTCGAGCACCGGAAGTAACGGCTGCTTCTTTATCTTCGATTGATTCGGAAGGATTCGGATCATGGAATTCTACGTCTATCTCATCTATCGCAAGAGTGAACCTCTCTACCGATACGTCGGAAAGGGTTCTGGCGACCGAGTCTTCCAAAGCCTCAAGCAGCGTGAAGGAACCAACTTTCGGATTGTCTTTCGGACAACCGATGAGTCTTCGGCGTTCCGGATGGAAGATTATCTCTGGTGTCAGTTGAGAAGACGAGGATTCACTGTTCAAGTCGGCCGGCCAGGTCGAACTGGGCAGCTGTCACACACTGGACATACATTCACGGAAGAACAGCGAAGGCGGATCGGTGAGGGAGTCCGGCGCGCCTATGCGACTACAGACGCTCAAGAGAAGCGTTTGGCCTCCCTTCTGCTTCCCGAGGCTCGAATCCGAAACGGAGTGACTCAACGGAAGGTACAAAACCTCCCTGCGGTCGCTGAGAAGAAGAGTGCCTCGCAGAAGCTAGCGGTAGCCGACCCCTTGGTGCGAGCAGCGATCGCCGCGGGAGTTAGCCACACGATGGCAGATCCCACGGTGAAAGAGAGACACCGTCACGCTTGCATTCAGGCACAGCAGCGTCGGCTAGCCGCGCGGCTGGCGACCACCCAACCAACGGGAGGAAGATCCTCATGGATCTGACTATCTTTCAGTATCAGCAGCTGATCTCCGTAGTCAATCGACTGCGCTTCCCGAACTTCTGGTTCGTCAATCAAGTCCCTGATGAGTTCCTTGACGGAACGATCGCCGTCTGGGATATCGAAAAGCCGATCATCGAGATCGACACTGACTTCACGACCCTGTCAGGTGAAGCTCAGCCGGTGCGTATGGGGACGTTCGCAGCACGCACGCAACGCATGCCTGTGACGTTCAAGTTTCAGGCATTTGACACCGGCGTGCTGATGCAGTTGAGGGCACCCGGATCCGCAGCACGGTCGCGAGCAGGTCGAGAGTATGTCGCTCGGGAGCAGGTGAACATTCAGCGGAGGTTCGGTGCGTACCTCGACGAGTTCATGCTGTCGAAGGCTTTCACCGGCAGCCTGACAATCAAGATCAACGGCGTCCCGACCGTCATCGACTACGGGATTCCCGCCTCCCACAAGCCGACGACGAATGGCGACTGGTCTGATCCCGCGTACAACATCCTACCTGAGTTGACGGAGTGGAAGCGGCTCGTCCGGAGGGACTCCGGCTTTGAGCCACGCTGGGCGATCATCAATCAGGAGGTGATGAACTACCTGATCAACAACAACTTCGTCCAGCGGTACATGGCGCAACAAGCTGGTGTCCAGATCGCGACCACCGGTCAGATCACGAACTTCTTCGGCCTGCAGTGGATCGTGATTGACAACAACTACGCGCAGGAAGGCGTCAACGACTCCTTCGACACGCCGTTCGTCGCCCCCAACGTGGTGATGATCCTGCCCGACATAACCAATGAGTGGGTGACCATGCAGCGCGGCACCATTCCCATTCCAAACCAGGCCCACAACGACCTGGTCGAGGTCGCTGGGCCAGCCATGTGGGCAGTGGTGTCCGACAACCCAACCGGGCTGATTCTATACTACAAGAACGCTCGGCTGCCGGCTCTCAAGATCCCCCACGCGATCGTTTACGCTCGCATCACGCCCTGAGGTCAAGCTCGACCTCTCGATCGG
>Ga0170475_119457860_pt1 | contig 12275 bp, 11 predicted proteins | sample Soicark_Litter_5_FD_111474 | JGI IMG/M metagenome (GOLD analysis project Ga0170475, IMG submission 111474) | Avena fatua rhizosphere microbial communities from Hopland, California, USA. Combined Assembly of 48 SPs | reverse complement strand
CTTGAGGCCGCAGGATGAGGTTCTCTCCAAGGGCAGGCCCGCGCGAAGGCGCGCCATCAGGTTTCGGGCCGATGCAATCAGGAGCGACTCGGGATGTACACGGCATCAGGAAAGGCAGACGTGGTTTCCCCCGCCAAGGGGACGCTGGACCCTTGCCCCGAATGGTCGAACCGGCGAGCCAGCGAGCAGGCCAGCCGTGCCGCCAAGGCCCGCCAGGTCAGCGGGCGGCGGCGGTTCGTCGACCCCACCACCTGCGAGCGCGACTACTCCACGGCGGAGATGGAATTCATGCTCGCCATGACCGAGTACAAGCAGAAGAGCGGACGCATGTTCCCCACGTGGAGCGAGGTCCTCGAGGTCCTGCACAGCCTGGGCTACGAGAAGCTGCCGGCGGGCGCCTCCGTCGAGTGACCCGACTCCGCCCGTGTTCCCGGACTGTGAGGCCCGCGCCACCGTCTTTGGTGCAGTCGCGCTTCTCGGCGGGGCCGATGGGAGATGGTAATCAGGTGTCCGAGCCCGATCGTGCCCATTGCATGTCCCCGCGTGGTTCCCTGGCGAAGCTGGGCTCCACTCGGTGAGGAGGCGAGTGGGGCGGTAAACCGGCTGCTCTCCGCTCGGACTCTTCCCACCACTCGTCGTACGTCCACCCCCCCGGGGGGCTGTGGTTGGCATCCTCTCCGGCTCCCTCATGCCTCCGCCTCTGCCTGACGACGTCCCATCCGTGTCCATGAAATCGTGCCAGGCCATCCAGCCGCCGGGAGCGAGGGCGTCGTTCCTGACACCTTAGACTCCGAGAAGGACGACTCGGCAGTCGCCGCTGTCAGCCTCGGCATTGTTGCTCCAGGCAAATCAATGGGCGACCGTCGTTGTGGTGTAAGCCCAGCGATCCAACACTCCTCTGGCTCCCTCAGTTAACCAGGATTGCGACATGCCTTCACTCAGCGCAATGAAAAGCTCATGAGCCCTGGGATTGTGGAGCTGTTCGAGCACTTCCAGCGCCCGGATGAAGCGCAGCCGATCACCCGCGGGATTCCGCCTAGCTTCGATTTGCGCATCGAGCAAGGATTCGATACGGCGACGGCATTCCAACGAGAGGGGACCAGCTAATGCCCTGCGCAAGCCAGGCATGGCACTCTCGTCCAGCGCAGTCAATTCGGCCATCGCTTGGGCACGCTCTTCAAAGTGATCGCTATTGAGGCCGTAGACCAGCCGCGTAATGAGCTGATCGTTCGCAACCTGAACAGGCCCGAGGAGACGGCCGATTAAAGCTACCGTCCGCTTCCCTCCGGCAACAAGCCCCCTAACGGCCTGCTCGGCCAGCAAGGCATCGTCGCTCTTGAGATCCGACCAGAAAGCATCGAGTTCCCGATCGGTGGGAAGCACCCCGCTGCGTTCGAGCCGGCCCTGCAGATCCCAGATGACGATCGCCGTATCGTCAGCGCCCGAGGCCAGCATGGTGCTATCGTTGGAAAAGGCCAGGACTCGGCCTATGCCTCGGTGCCCCTTGAACGAGCGACGCTCTTTACCGGTGGCCAATTCCCATCGATGAATTTCTCCGTTTTGCTCGAGAGTAGCGATGGTGCGGCAATCAGGCCCGATGGCCAGTGCCTTGTAGATTCGTGAGGGCGTTCGCAGAGTGCGTAATTCTTGATTGTTGGCCGTGTCCAGGACCGGTATCACGGTCCCAGGACGTTTCGTAGAAGGGTCAAACCTTGCACAAGCGAAAACCCGGCCGGCTTCGGAGAGCGATACGGCGCTGATTGCGCTCAACGTTCGGTCTCCCAAAGGGGCGTCCTGCTCGCGGATCAACTTTCCGGTCGGCGCATCCCATTGGAAAAGAAGAACCTTTGATTCGGGAATATCGAGCGCAATTCCAAAGACGCCGTCCGACGAAATCCCAACCTGGAAGACTGCCCTTGATACGTCTTCCAAGCGACGCACTCGGCGACCTGTGACTGTGTCCCACAGGGATACCGCCCCCTTGGCGGAAGGGTCGGGGGCAGAACCCGAGGTTTCCGAAGCAATGAGCAATCGTCCATCCCGTGAGATGGCCAAACACGCTGGAATCTGGCCTTGTTCCTCTAGTAGAGAAACTTCTCGGCCGCTCGAAAGATCCCACGAGCGAATCTTCGAACCGCTACAATTGGCAAAGAGACGACGCCCATCGGGACTAAAACGAAGTTGCGTTCCAACCATGGAACTTCCGCCAATCAGGTCATCAACATCGTACCGGCGTAGCTCACTTCCAGTAGCCACTTCCCATAATCGAATCGTTTGATCCTCGCCGGCGCTGGCGAGCACCCGATTATCCGGCGAGAAGGCAGCAGCAATCAAGCGGGCCTGGTGTCCGCCCATTGGCTCGAGTTCCTTGCCGGTGGCGGCGTCCCATTCGTGAACCGTTTGATCGATACCGCAGGACACCAGTCGTTTGCCGTCGGGTGAAAATTCCAGGGCACGGATACCCTTCAGAATCCCTTGCGAGCTTGCTTTGAAACGAAGCCGCTCGGTTCCCGCGGCCGGGTCCCAAATGCGAACGGATCCATCCGCCGAGGTGGCCAGTGAGGTTCCGTCGGGTGAAAACGCGAGAGGCGTGCCCAGGTCGTTGCCGTGCAAGCGCTGCAATTCTTTTCCCGTGACGACGTCCCAAAGACGAACGCTATCATCCTTCTCTTTACTGAGCGTGTACTCGAACAGCGCCGAAGCGATGATTTTCCCACCGGGACTAAATCGGAGAACGCGAGCGAAATCGGGATGTCCGGCGCAGCGTATGACCTCCTTCCCGCTCTCTACCGCGCACAGGCGGATGCTCTTGTCCCTGTGAACATAGGCGATCAGTTTACCATCCGGTGAAAAAGCGATCGCCCAGGCACCAGCATTTGGCTCAGAGACTACCCTGAGTTCAGCGCCGGAGCCTACACTCCAGAGTCGTACCATACCTGTGTGTTCAACCGTCAACAGGGTTCGACCATCCGGAGAATAGACGAGATTCCTAATCGCCGGGCGTCGCCCGAAGAATTCCTTGGCGACCGGTGTTTCCCATTCGATCAAGCTCTTTGCGCTGCCTAGCTGGTAAATTCGAATTCGGCCATCGGCACCGCCTGCAGCCACGTGGTTCTGATCGGGCGAGATAGCGAAGGGATAACCGACCTCGATGGGGACGTCCTTGCGGCGCACGCTGAATCCAGCGAAGTGCCGCAAGAGCTTTCCCGAGCCAGTCTCCCAGACGTCAATCTGGTCGATGGCACTGGTGATGATGTTTTTCCCATCGCGTGAATAAGTCACGTCGTTGATTGACGCGCCGGCTCGAAAGCGCGTCGTGCCCATTCGCGCGCTGGCGCCTTCCGGCAGCGGATCACCAAACTGATCGAAACGTTGCAACTGCATTGTGCCGGTCTTCGGTGGGCTCCCCACAGCGGGCACGATGGCATAGCTCGTTGCCAGCAGCACGGCATAGATTCGGAGGCCGTAAGCGTGTCCGGACAACGGATGAATCACGATAGGATTTCCTCGATCGGCCTGGCAGCCTTGTCGACGATGCGAATCGGCCTGCCGACGTTGGAGACATTCTGTTTCAGAGGATCGATGCCCAGAGCACGGCAGACGGTCGCCAGCAGATCGGGGACGGACACGGGGCGTTCCACGACCGACATCCCGTCCGCGCTCGTCTTCCCGACAATCTGGCCGCCATGAAGGCCGCCGCCAGCAAGCACGGTTGACCAGGCCTTAGGATAGTGATCGCGTCCGGCGCCCTCGGTGATCTTCGGGGAGCGACCAAATTCGCCCATCCAGACGATGAGCGTAGATTCGAGAAGTCCGCGGACCTTCAAATCGTTGAGAAGTGTTGCCCAGGCGGAATCGAGGACCGGACTGAGTTCCTTCACGGTCTCGAAATTGTTATAGTGGGTGTCCCAGGCCAGGGGCCCAATTTGGCCGCCCATGGTAACCTCCACGAAAGGAACACCTCGCTCGACCAGGCGCCGGGCGAGCAAGCAGCCCTGGCCGAACTGGTTACGGCCATAGGCATCGTGCAATGGGGAAGGCTCTTCGTCCAGGTTAAATGCACCTGCCGCACTTGAGCGCATCAGTCGAACAGCGCGCAGATACGCCATCTGATGGCTCAAAGGACCAGTGCCCGGGTGCGTGCGTACGAACTCGTTTTCGTACTGGCTCAACAACGTCACACGGGCTTTGGACCGCGCCGGGGTGACGTTAAGCGGCAGCGCCAGCTCGTGCACTTTCAGTGATTCCTCATAGGGCTTGCCCGAGCCGGCTGCAATCCCGCCGCCGTCGCCAATGATCAACGGTGCGCATGTAGGCCCAAGGAACCCTGGCCCAAAAGCCGACGGGTTTGGGGCCCGGTAAGGCGCAATGCTCACAAAGTTAGGCAGGTCGGAGCTGTCGCTACCGAGCTCGTTTGCGACCAGGGCACCCAGTGTCGGATATTCCACAGGGCCTTCCGGCAAATAGCCTGTGCGCATAATGAATAAGGCACGCCCATGGTCCCCCTCCTTGGTGCTCATGCCGCGAATAAGCACCAGATTTTTGGCTTGTTGTGCCAATTTCGGCAGATACTCGCTAAAGCGCATACCCGGCACAGCCGTGGCAATCTCCCGGAAGGGGCCTCCATGGTCATGCCCAGGCTTCAAGTCGAAAGTATCCAATTGGCTGGGGCCACCGGGCATCCACAGAAGAATGCAGGCAGTGCGGCGCTGCGATGGTGTGCCGGCGCGGGCCGCGAGGCTTCCCAGCCAGCCGGAAGCCGAACCGCCCACAAAACCGACGGCGCCAAGACGAAGCAAGTCGCGGCGCGTGAGATGCGGTCGCTTTGACGGCGCCAGACCGTGAAAAGATGGAGACATGATCGGTCTTTCCGTGATTGTTATGTCTCTTCCGGACGCTCAGATCGATGATCCCGCTCCTGCCGGCCTGGAGGCTTACATGTGATGACCAGCTTGACTCCGTGTTGTGGTCTGAGTGTTACTGCCGGCCAGAGTTCTACAGGCTCAGGGGATCCAGGATGGAATTGAAACCGCCTGGCGATGGTCGCCACAACCAAGACGGCCATCATCATTGCCATGGCCTTGCCGATGCACTGGCGCGGGCCGCCGCCAAACGGGAAATAGGCGAATCTCGGCAGGCGCTCCTGGAGCCCCTCCGTCCAGCGTGCCGGCCGGAAACAATCCGGCGCATCGAAAAAGCGCGGGTCCCGTTGTACGACACAAATGGGCAGCATGACGGACGTGCCCCTGGGCACGCCATAACCGCCGATCTCGCACTTCTGAATCGCTTTGCGCTTGAGGATCGAGGCCGGAGGAAAAAGCCGCATCGATTCCATCACGACCGCCTGCGTGAAGCGCAGCCGAGGCAAATCGGCAGCGGCTGGTGGTCTGTCCCCGAGAGCCGCATCGAGCTCGGATGCCAGGGCGGTTGCGGCCGATGGGTCGTTGGCCAGCAAGAACCAGGTCCAGGTCAGTGCGAGGGCCGTCGTTTCTCGACCCGCCTGAAGGAGATTGAGCAATTCATCGCGAAGTTGCCGATCGTTCATGGGGCAGTCCACCTCGCCTTGGCCTTTTCCCATGAGCATCGAGAGAGCATCGAGCCCGTCACCAGGGCAATGTCTTCGCCGCTCAATGAGAGCATAAATGCTTTCGTCGAGCCGCTTGACGGCCTGTCGAAGCCGAGGATTCCCCGCGCCGGGGAGCCAACTGAGGAGATATCCTTGCCGGGCACAGCCGCCCTCGATGCACCGGTTCACATCGGCCAAGGCATTCCCGATTTCATGGACTTTTTCCCGGTCATCAACACCGCAAATTGTTTTCGCGGAGATCTCCAGAAGGAGCTCCATCATTTCCTGGTGAAGATCACGAGTTTCCCCATCGCGCCAGCAGTCGATCTTCCTCTCCGTAAAGCTAACGACGGTAGGCCCATATCTCTCCACGTGTAGGCGCTGGAACGCGGGCTGCAGCAACCGCCGCTGCCTGAGCCACACGTTTCCGTCGCTCATGAACAGACCCTTGCCGAGGATAGGCTGATACTCGAGTTTGAAGGCTTTGGTGAAGTTTCGGTTGCCCTGCACCATCACGTATTCGACATCCCTCGGATGATACACGACCACGACGCGTTCCGTCCCCAGACGGAGCGACACAAGGTCGCCATAAGAACGGGCACAGTGGGTAAGATAGCCGGCCGGATTTCGAGCGAATTCGGCCGAATGGTTCCTCCCACATCCGACCGGCGGCTCGGGCGGGTGGTTGGCGCAGACCTTGGGGACACCCTTGGCCTCCCTTCCCGTGCTTGCACGCTTTGTTCTTGGCCACATTCGAACGCGCTTCCGGTAGAATGTGAAACGTTGACCGGGCACCTATTCTGCAGCCCACGCGACGCGCATGGGCACAGAATCCGCAAGTACCACTGCCGAGGCGAAAAGCAGCCCAATTGATTCGGCGAGCTTGCCCCATCCGGTGACTTCGCCCGCGGGGCTGCCAACGCCGCATCCGCAGGAAATGGCTAATCCATCGCCGGTGGCCAATGCTAGCGCAACCGCAAATACGGCAAACAGTCCGACCGCCAGAAGCGCTCCCCCACGGGGCACTACCTTCAAAAGAAGACTGGCGCCTGCGCACAACTCCAACCACGGGAGGATGGTTGCTATCCAAAGTCCAACCTGCGGGCCAACTAATTCATAGTTGTAGACCGAGCCCAGGAAATCATAAGGATCGCGAATCTTCACGAGACCTGTCCACACGAGGAGGCCTCCCAGCCCCATGCGCAGCACAGTCGTTGCAAGTTGCCATAGGAAGTGCACGCGTGTCATTGTAATGCCCCCTTGATCTAATGAACGAGCGCCGCCAGACTGGATTGGCCCTGCTCCCACTCGATATAACCGTCCCGGAATATCTGTATGTTGTGATAGCCAAGCGCCATCAATTGTTTTGCAACTGTGAATGCATACGTACAATACTTACTCTGAGCATACACGACCACTCTGCTGTCCTTGGACACGTCTGCCAGCGCTTGTTCGCACATGGCGGCTGTCGAATCCACGGGAACGCTGATGGCTCTCGGCAAGTGCCCGAGCTGATAGTCAGCAGATAGTCGAGCATCCACAACCGTGACGCCGGGAGTCTTCACAAGCTCCGCCATTTGCGCAAGACGTACTTTCGGCAAGAACGCTGCCAGGTGAGAATCCTGGATCGCGGCCAAGGCACGCTGGTTGGACAAATATGCCGTCTCGTTCACGAAACGGTAGCCCATGCACAAACCCGCTGCCGCAACGAGCAAACAGACTGCCTCGACAGCCGCGCTCGTCAGCGCCCCATGTCTCATATTCCGGAGCGCGTTATCGACATATCGGCCGGCAACAGATAGTCCGCCGAGGCAAAGCGCGCACAACCCACCGTAGAAGAGAAATCGAGACACGAATGGCAGCCAGATGCTCAGGCTGCTCATGGGCTCGTTGGAAACGACAAGTCCTGCTCCGTCCCAGCGCGCGGCCAGCTCGTCTTCCGTCATTTCTGTGCCAGGATTCGCACCATCGTAAATCCACGCGAGCCCATGTTTGCTTCCCATGAAGAGAAGCCAATGCGTGTACTCATTCGCTTGCAGCGTTGGCTTAACGTGTAAGATGACCGGACGGTTGAAGTCGCGTAGCATCCGGCAGGTCATTCGCGTCAGGGCCAGCAAATGCACGCCATGATCGTCCGCTGCGCGCTTCAGATCGGCAATCGAGCTTCCAGACGTGGAGCTGATGTATTCAGGCGTTACGAGCTGCTCGAAGGTGACGTCCTTTCCCAGCGACCGCATCGCTCGATAGAGACTCTGAACGCCGCAATAAGGTTCAAACCTCGCTTCGGCCTGCCGCGAAGGCGCGGTTGCAGGGGACTGTGCACTCGCGATGCCGCTGGCGACCGTGACGGCAAGAGCAAGAGCTAATGTTCTCGACGCAACGCTTTCGGCGGCAGGCAGGGTCCGTCGCCTTACCCCGGAACGTAAGGTCATGAAGATTCCGGCGGCGACAAACAGGGCGCCGCAAAGCGACATACCGAATTGAGCGGTTGTGGACTCGGGCTCCGCATTGTAAGTCGGAACATCGCCACCATTACCCGTCCCCGCAATAGCCACCTTTCCGGCGCGCCATTCGTACTTGACGCCCGAGCGCCGCTCCATCATGTTGGTGATGCGTGCGCCTTCGGGTAAATCGGCTACGAAAGCGTCGGTCCCCTCAAAGTGCGGCTTGAGTTGTATGTCGGACCTGGTGTAGGAATAGACGGCGGACAGGCGCACATCGCCGTACGAATCCACCCGCGTAAATCTGCCCGAAATCGCCACTAATGCACCACCTATGCGCTGGTAGGATATGCCTTCCAGCACACCGGAGTCCTCGGTTCCTCCGTGCTCTTTGCCATCGGGACCTGGCATCATGAGTTGGGAGAACGGTATTGGGTCCCAGTATTCGTGCAGATCAGCCGGCTCAACTTTGTACATGACTTTTTGCGGGAGACAGCCTTGTTCTCTGTTCAGCCACATCATGTACGTGCCATGCGGCGAACGCGCTTCCACGACCTTGCATGGGATGCCCTCGATTAGCTCCTCCTTGAGCAGATGCAGCGTCGGGCTCTCTAACATGATTTCCGCGATGCGCCGGTTCCCGCTCGGAGGAAAATACCCATCCAGGGGGCCGCCGTGGAATCGATTTAGACCTTTCACCGCAAAGAGCTGGGCCCAGTCGCCGGTTGCGATTCCGCTCATCGGTGGATCAGGTTTAGATAACGGACAGGACGACCAGACGCAAAGAGGTGGCTCGACAACCATAAATGAGCGTATGGCACGTGTGCGATTGGGGTCCTCCAGCGTGTTCGCAAACTGCGCACGGACATCGAGACGCATGCCATCACGGCGTATGAGAGCTTGGTATTCCACATGAGCCGCGCGGCCGGAGACAAGTTTCTCACCGGCGACAGTTTTGATACGCATAGAGACCTGGTCAAGACAAGACTGACTCTTCTGACACGCGCGGACCAGATCGAGTGCTTCGGGTTGTGGTTCGGCCTCGGCCCTAGCACATTCCGCAAAACAGGCTCCAAGGATAAGATGCGCGAGCGCCAGAGCTGATGCGGATGTTATTCTCTTGCGAGCAAGAAGCGCTCTTGTGGTCAATCCCGCCACGATCCCAGTGCCTGCACGAAGAGACAATCGTTGTAACATCGTTTGTAGCATGGTGCTGAAATCTCCGGAAAGATCAGAGAAAGGCAGCCCGCGCCTGACGGTACAGGCTGCTCTTGGCGAAAACGGCGATTAGTAATAGCAGGTGCTGTTCTGACTGCAGTCGTTTCCTCCTGAAAAGCCATCCGGCGTATGACAGCCAGTGGGGCACTGCATCTTGACGCCAAGTTGGACCCACCCCCCAGATCCGATTTGAGGGACACAGGAATCGTGCATCGGAAGCCCATGAGTATCGTTGTAGTTGCACGTTTGTCCGGCGCCGTTTGTGCACAGTTGCATGGACGCACTGGTGCAACATGTAGCGCATGCGCCCGATAGAGACGACGCTGCGCCAATGGGTGTCAAGCAGGCAGCCGCCACGCCGGTCCCGAGCAGCCAGTCACGGAGGCTTGTACTCTCACCAACCTTGCCACGCTGAAAGCGAAACGACGTCAAAAGCTTGCGCAGACTCATGATGGATCTCCAATGAAGGATGCAACGTATCGGCAGCAGTACAGCGTCGGACGCTCCGACACGATCGTGCTGCTTGCCGTTCGGACGCAAAGGGAGTTAGGCGGGAAACTCCCGATTTACGAATTGGTGCTAGTAATAACAGGTATTGTTAATACCGCACCGGGCTGGGCTGCTCCCATTTTCTGGTCCACCCGAAATGGGAGCCCCTTCAACGAGTTCAGTTGCTACCACGTGCTCGTATGTTTTTGCGTCTCTTCTCCTCCTATGGGTCGCAGGCCGCGCTAAATTCCCTCGGTGTCGCGTAGTACAGGGATCAGTCCCTCAGTGCGAATTAATGATTGAACATGAATTCGCTCGAATTAAGAAAAACCCATAATATGTCCGCCAGGCGCTCGCGCCGCTCGCCCGTTGCGATGTAGTTCAACAGCTCTACGGTTTCTTGGGGACGCGGCCGCCTGCCAAGTGTGTTAAGAAAGAGTTCCTGGATGTTACGTGTGTCGTGCGTGGAAGGTGCCTGAGCCATGCCGACGACTACGCCGCTGTGTTCAGCCTCCGTTGCTTCGGACATGAACTTGCTGTTCATGAGATAAAGAGCCTGCAAGAGGCTGGTGGGAGTATTGGAGTTACTCCCTGCTTCATCAAAGCCGGCTAGAAATTGACTGCGGACGGTGTCGACAGGCTCTATCCTTGCCAGGTCTGATATTCTTCCTTGATTGCGCCGGCCGGTGGCTAAACAAATGCTGTCAAACAGCTGTTCGGGCGAAAGTGCGCGCACTGCCATGTGGGTAAGCGGCACTTTGACTTCCGGATCGGCAGCGCTCCGGCGCTGATAGGCCCGGGTCGCGGTAATCGTTCGGATCAAGAATTTGAGATCGTAGCCGTGGGCTATGAATTGCCTGGCCAATTCGTTCAAGATCTCCGCTTGACCGACCGCCTGTGGGTTTTCGATCTCATCGATCGGTTCGACAAGCCCCCTCCCCAAGAAGTAGCTCCACACGCGATTGACCGATGCTCGTGCGAACCAGGCATTTTCCGGAGATATCAGCCAACGAACCAGCAGGGATCTGCAGTCCGCGTCAGCTTCCAATCTCGGGGAACGTCCCACCGGTGTCCGGGCATTCACGGTGATTCCCGTCGCCGGATACTTCACGTCTTTCCCGAAGAAAGCGGCAAACTCCCAAAACTGTTGCCTGGTCCATTGGCCTTGCGGGTGGTCGTGGCATTGGGCGCATTCAAGCTTGATTCCGAGAAAGAGGCGTGCGCTCGTGGACGCCCAGTTCTCCGGCTTATTGTCAATGGCCTGCTCGAACGCTTCCGGCGAAACCCCGTCCCTTGCCGCTTTCTCCGACAGGAGGATCCCGCGTACAATTTGATCGTAGCCGGCGTTCGCTCGAAGTTGTTTGCGAAGCCATTCCTCGAAGGGCGCCACCAGGCGTTTCTTCTCGATATCCGTGGTTAAAGGCAGCAGAATACTGCGCCATACATGGGAGAAATGCCTCGCATAGTCGGGGCTACGTAAGAGTCGCTCAATGAGAACGAGACGCTTATCGCCGGACCGATCATCGAGAAAGTCGCGCACCTCATAAATTGGCGGGATATGGCCGGCCAGATCGAGGTAAAGCCGTCGAAGGAAGACACTGTCTTCGGCCTGTGGAGCGGGCTCAAGCCCTTCGGCCGCCCAGCATTCGACCAACTTGCGATCGAGGATGGCTGCCAGAGAACGGGCATCGGCCCCCGCCAGGTCACTGTGGGCCGCATCGGGTGGCGTTTCGCAGAAAACACCCATCGCGATGAGGAGCCAAGTCGCCACCACGACCGACCTCGCTTTCTCGGGGGTGAGCCACACGTTGTGCGATCACGGCTTGCGGGGAGCCGGAGGCAGTCCGAGCTTGAATGCTACTGAGATCTTTTAATGTCGAGAGGCAAGGATGGGTCGAGCATGCCATCTATTGGCTTAACTGCGCGCGCGCCGGGGATACGTGACACTCGGCATGCGATTTTTTCAGATTCGCTGTTGCCGCTTCCGGACCAATACGTTGTCCAGCGCCGTTCAACCCGTTGCTTCAGCTTGCGGACGTAGCTCTCACTCAATGGCTTGGTATGGGCCGGCGTACCCGGCTGAGCCAGTAAGATCTCATTCCAATAGCGTTTTTCCGCGCCTTTCAGGCTGGCGGCAAATTCGGCCAGGTAAACAGGTAAGTAGCATTCTCGCGCAGCCTTCTGCTCGCCTTCATCCTCATAGCAATCGCCCAACTGCCTTGCGCTTTTCCTTTTGTGTTTGCGGAACTGAACGCGAATCTCGTCCTTGAGCAGCTGGGCAAGAAAAACCGGAAAAATCCAACGCTGGGGGTCGAAGCCCGCAAGCGTCTCGCGATGTCGATGAAGCCTGAGGAAAACACGCTCCGCGATTTCCTCAACATCATCTTCGTCCCGCGGTCGCTGCCGCAGTGCGTAACGGGCCAATCTCTTGAGATTGTCTACGTAGCGTCGGTAAAGGACCTCGAACACTTCGGTCCTACCAGTTTCGCTGAACTCTTGTAGCAAATGTTCGTCGCTCCAATCCGAAAGGCTGGTATTCACGACTGATTACCTCGTCACCG
>Ga0170475_124070669_pt1 | contig 12280 bp, 8 predicted proteins | sample Soicark_Litter_5_FD_111474 | JGI IMG/M metagenome (GOLD analysis project Ga0170475, IMG submission 111474) | Avena fatua rhizosphere microbial communities from Hopland, California, USA. Combined Assembly of 48 SPs | reverse complement strand
TGACGAAGCACCGATCCTCGGCTTTTCTCCTGGTCACCCTTCTGTTTCTATTATCCATCTCTTTCGTTTCTGTTGCACAACAAGTTTCCAAAGATCAAGCTGATATTGATGCTGGAAAGGCTTTGTTCAACGCCAATTGTAAGAGTTGTCACGCGGTAGACCGGAAGTTAGTAGGTCCTGCGCTGCAGGGCGTTACAAGCCGCGCTCCATCCATTCCGTGGATCATTAACTGGGTTCACAACTCATCGAAAGTCATAGCCAGCGGCGATGACTACGGTGCTGCGTTGTTCGCAGAGTATAAGAGCCAAATGACGGCCTTCACAAATCTTACCGAGCCGCAGATCATGCAGATACTCGCGTTTGTTGAAGCTCCGGTTCAAGCTCCAGTAGCAACAACGACTGCTCCAACCACTGCCGAAAACGGAGGGGGGATCCCTTCTTCATATCTGAATGCTATTGTAATCGGTATTGGCCTCGTGCTCGTACTGCTTCTCATTACTCTCGTTATAGTAGCGAGGGTCCTCAAGGCTACCCTCAACCAGCGCTCGCTCGACGAAACCGAGCACCTGGTCGTTAACTCTCCTTATACATTCGGAACGATCGTAAGAAGCTCCGGCTTCGCCTTTATAGTAGTGTTCATCGTTTCGGCTATCGCTTTCAAGACCATCATCGACGGACTTTATTCAATTGGTGTTCAGCAGAACTACCAGCCTAAACAGCCTATCGCATTCTCTCATAAGATCCACGCCGGTCAGTTCGAAATCGACTGTAAGTATTGTCATACCGGTGTGATGAAAGGCAAACAGGCAAACATCCCTTCTCCGAATATCTGTATGAACTGCCACTCGCAGATCCGTTCAGGTACTAACACCGGCGAAGGCGAGATCAAGAAGATCTACACAGCTGTTGGCTACGATCCCGACAAGGGCGAGTACAACGGCGTAACGAAACCTATCCAGTGGATCCGCGTCCACAACCTTCCCGACCTGGCTTACTTCAACCACGCACAGCACGTGAACGTGGGCGGAGTTCAGTGCGAAACATGCCACGGTCCTATCAAGGAAATGGAAGTTGTAAAACAATACTCGCTGCTCACAATGGGATGGTGTATCAACTGTCACCGCCAGACCGATGTGAACACCAAAGGCAATGCTTATTACGATAAGCTGATGGAGATCCACGATTCACAAAAGACCGGCAAGAAGATCAAGGTTGAAGACATTGGCGGTCTCGAATGCGGTAAATGCCATTATTAAGAGTTAAGATTTTAAGAGGTACGACGTACGATTTATGACTAAAAATAAAACATACTGGAAAGGACTTCCCGAGCTGAAGAATGATGCTTCCCTGATTAAGAATGCATCGAATGAATTCGGCAATGCACCGGCGGAAGGCGACGGGCATACGCGCAGGGACTTCCTAAAAATGATGGGCTTTAGCGTGGCTGCCGTCTCCTTGGCTGCCTGCGAAACTCCAATCCGTAAGGCCATTCCTTATGTGAATAAGCCAGCGGATGTAGATCCCGGTATTCCTAACTACTACGCATCGACTTATGTAAGCGGTGGCGACTATTGCAGTATCGTTGTTAAGACCCGCGAAGGACGTCCGATCAAAGTAGAAGGCAACACGCTTTCGAAAGTAACGCAGGGTGGCACCAGCGCGCAGGTAGAGGCTTCTGTTCTTTCTCTTTACGATAACTCTCGTCTCCGAGGTCCGAAGATCGCAGACGCAAAAGAAAAGTGGGACAACGTAGATGCGCAGATCAAAGCGAAGCTTGCTTCTTCTCAGAACATCCGCATCGTAAGTAACACCATCCTCAGCCCCAGCACCAAGGCGGCTATCGACGTGTTCAAAGCAAAGTATCCTTCAACCCGGCATATCCAGTACGATCCGTCTTCAAGCTACGGTATCTGGAAAGCAAACCAGCAGTCATTCGGTACAGGCTTTATTCCTTCTTATGATTTCAGCAAGGCATTGACAGTAGTCAGTATCGGCGCTGATTTCCTCGGAACATGGCTTGCACCCATCATCTTCCAAAAAGGTTACGCAGCAAACCGCATGGTTTCTGTTGAGAAGCCTGAGATGTCGCGTCACTACCAGTTCGAGTCGATCCTCTCACTCACTGGTGCAAATGCAGACTATCGCACAATGATCAAGCCTTCGGCAGAAGGACTTGTTGTGGCTCAATTGTATAACCTCGTCGCAGCAAAAGCAGGACAAGCTGCCCTTTCTGCTTCTATCGAAAATCCTGAATACCTCGAAGATGCAGCCAATGATCTTTGGGAGAACCGCGGTAAGTCGCTTGTAGTGGCTGGTGCTAACGATTCAGCAGTACAAGTGATCGTAAACGCGATCAATAACATGCTCGGCAACTATGGAAGCACGATCGATGCTTCGAAGCCGATGAACTTCCGCCAGGGTAACGATGAAGCGATGGACGCTTTCATCGCTGATGTAGAAGGCGGTAAGGTTGATGCAGTTATCTTCTATAACTCGAATCCTGTATACGATCACCCGAAAGGGGCGAAGCTCGGAGCCGCATTGAAGAATGTTGGCCTCTCGATCTCCACAGCGATCGCTGAAGACGAAACCGCTGCGTTGTCGGGATACAAAACTCCCGATCACCACTACCTCGAGTCGTGGAATGATTTCGAACCTGTATTGAATTCATATAGTGTATCGCAACCTGCGATCACCAAGATCTTCTCTACCCGCCAGGCACAGGAAAGCTTCCTCGTGTGGGCAGGAGCGGAGAACCCCGATTACTACACATTCATGAAGCAGAACTGGATCAATAAGTTCCATGCTTCTGCCGGTAACGGTATGGATCAGCAGTCGTTCTGGGATAAATGTCTTTATGATGGCGTGCTTGATATCGCTGGTGGAGCGAATGCTCCTTCATTCTCGGGCGATGTATCGGCAGCCGCTTCACAGATCGCAACGACGTACAAAGCAACCAGCGAAGGCTTCGAAGTAGTTATCTACGAACCTAATGGTGTGGGTACCGGCGCACAAGCCAACAACCCTCTTCTCCAGGAACTTCCGGATCCTATCACTAAAGCAGTGTGGGATCACTATGTAACGATATCTATCGCTGATGCCGGCACACTGGGCATCGATACCGATGCAGAAGGAAACACTCAGAAAGTGAACCTCACTGCTAACGGACAAACATTCAAAATTGCAGCCCTCGTTCAGCCCGGCCAGGCTCCAGGTACCATCGGTATCGCTCTCGGCTACGGCCGCACGAAAGTAGGCAAGGTCGGTATGGGCATGGATGGCAACGGCATCGGCTCGAATGCATTCGCCATAGTTGGATCAGTGAACGGCTGCCTTAATTATTCGGTAACAACCGGCGTAACACTGGAGAAAGCAAACGAATCATTCCAGCTTGCGCAGACACAGATACAACATACAGCTGTAGGCCGCGAAAACGTGATCCAGGAAACAACGCTCGACGAGTTCAGGCACGATTCGAAAGCTGGACGTTGGGAACCGGAGGTCACCAAGTGGGATGAAGAAGTACCTGCAAGCTCACTCAGTATGTGGAAAGGTCACAAGTACAACGACCACCACTGGGGTATGTCTATCGATATGAACGCATGTAACGGCTGCGGCGCCTGCGTTGTAGCATGTAATGTGGAAAACAACGTGGCGATCGTAGGTAAAGATTAAGTTATTCGCCGCCGAGAAATGCACTGGTTACGTATCGACCGCTACTTCAGCAGCGATGCATTGCCCTCCGATCACAATGGTCTCGAAAAGGCAGGAGCTAACCCCGAGGTTGTATTCCAGCCTATGTTGTGCCAGCATTGCAACAACGCACCTTGCGAAACGGTATGTCCTGTTGCCGCAACAACACACAGCACCGAAGGTCTCAACCAGATGACTTACAACAGGTGTATCGGTACTCGTTACTGCGCTAACAACTGTCCTTATAAAGTTCGTCGCTTCAACTGGTTCAAGTATCACGACAACCAGCAGTTCGTTCAGTCGAACCCTGCCATGAACACCGACCTCGGTCGCATGGTATTGAACCCCGATGTAACAGTACGTTCACGCGGTGTTATGGAGAAATGTTCGTTCTGCGCTCAGCGTATCCAGTACGGCAAACTGTCCGCGAAAAAAGAACGTCGCCCGATGAAGGATGGTGAGGTGAACACAGCATGTGCAGCAGCTTGTACAACAGGCGCTATCGTGTTTGGCGACCTGAACAATCCTGAAAGCCGCGTTAGCAAACTCCTCAAGATCAGCGTTGATGAGAAGGGCGCTGCGCCGACCGACAAGAAAACAGGCAACCCTCGCGCTTACAGGGTACTTGAAGATATCGGTGTGAAACCGAACATCTTCTACCTGAATAAGATCAGGAACAAGAAGAAAACAGTAACTCCTGCTTAGAGAGTTAATAGTTAAAAGTTAAGAGTTAAGAGTTAACAGTTAAGGGTTAAAAGTTTAGACAGAATATATGCAAGTGACCTCTTCAGTCCACGAATCTTCCGTCCGAGAATCGCTCGTTACCGGTGGCAAAACCGTTGGGGACGTTTCCGAAGACATCAGCCGCCAGGTAGAAGGCAAGCCCACGAAACTGTGGGTCGTGTCGTTCGCCGTTTCGTCGGTTGTCCTTCTTATCGGACTTTACTGTGCCTGCTATCTCCTTTGGAATGGCATTGGGGCATGGGGACTAAATAAAACAGTAGGTTGGGCCTGGGATATCACGAACTTCGTTTGGTGGGTCGGTATTGGTCACGCAGGTACATTGATCTCTGCGATCCTCTTGCTGTTCCGTCAGCGCTGGAGGATGTCTATCAACCGTGCTGCGGAAGCGATGACCATCTTCGCCGTTATTTGCGCCGCCAGCTTCCCGCTCATGCACATGGGTCGCTTGTGGCTCGGCTTCTACTGGTGTCTTCCACTTCCTAACACATGGGGTTCGCTTTGGGTTAACTTCAACTCGCCACTCCTCTGGGACGTGTTCGCGATCTCTACATACTTCTCGGTTTCTCTCGTGTTCTGGTATATGGGTCTTATCCCTGACTTCGCAGTTATCCGCGACCGCGCAGTAAGAATGGGACACAAGACGAGGGCATTGATCTATAACACACTCAGCTTCGGCTGGGACGGTGGCGCGAAAACATGGATGCGCTACGAATCGGTAGCATTGATCCTCGCAGGTCTCTCAACTCCGCTCGTATTGTCGGTTCACACAATCGTGTCAATGGACTTCGCGACTTCAGTTATTCCTGGCTGGCACACCACCATCTTCCCACCTTACTTCGTTGCTGGTGCGATCTTCTCAGGCTTCGCGATGGTACTCACACTGTTGCTCGTAACGCGTAAGACTTTCAAACTCGAAGACTATATCACGATCTACCACATTGAGTTGATGAACATCGTTATCATCATCACAGGTTCGATCGTCGGTATCGCTTATATCACTGAGTTCTTTATCGCATGGTACGGTGGTGTTCCTGCAGAACAGTACGCGTTCCTTAACCGTATGGCCGGTCCTTACTGGTGGGCATACTGGTGTATGATGACTTGTAACGTAATCTCTCCCCAGCTCTTCTGGATCAAGAAGATCCGTACAAGCCTTTCAGCAACATTTGTACTGTCGATCATCGTGAACATCGGTATGTGGTTCGAACGCTTTGTGATCATCGTTACATCGCTGCACCGCGACTATCTCCCTTCGAGCTGGTCGATGTTCCACCCGACGATCTTTGATATTGGTGAATATCTCTTCACGTTCGGATTCTTCTTCTGTGCGTTCCTGTTGTTCGCGAAGTTTTTCCCTGTGATCAACATGGCTGAAGTGAAGAGTATCGTCAAGGCAACATCTGAAAAGAAACATTGATCATGGAAAGAGATAAGAATTATATCCTTGGAGTATTCACAGACGAAGATATCCTGCTCGACGCTTGTGGAAACGTTCGTGAGAGGGGCGTGAAAATACACGAAGTGTTTTCTCCTTTTCCTGTGCACGGTCTCGACGAGGTGCTCGGCTACCGCCGCACACGTCTGCCCATCGCAGCTTTCATGTTCGGTATCACAGGCACCTGCCTCGCTTTGTTCACACAGATCTGGATGCTCGGTTACGACTGGCCTATGATCATCGGTGGTAAGAACCACGCTTCACTGCCTCCATTCATCCCGGTAACGTTCGAGTTCACCGTGTTGTGCTCGGCTTTCGGTATGGTGATCACATTCCTCATCGTAAGCGACCTGAAACCTTACAAGTGGCCCCGGCAGTTCGACATTCGCAGCACCGACGATAAGCATATCGTTGCTATCGACCTCGCTACGACCAAACTTTCAAAAGCAGAGCTCACTCAATTGTTGAGAGACAACGGCGCTTCCGAAGTAAACGAAAAGAATTTCTAACCATGACGTATAAGAAAATAGGATCTGTATTGATGAGTTGCGGTGTAGCAGCAATGATGCTGGCTTGTTCCGCCGGTGGCGATAACCCCGGCCGCGAATACGCTCCCAACATGTATCACTCAGTAGCGTACGAACCGCTTACGCAGATCACCGACACAACGGCCGGCGCATGGGTTAACTCATTGGATGCAAGAACAGGGGAGTTCTACAACTCCAACCGTTACAATCCCTTCAAGATGAACATGCGCGAACCCGCTCCGAATACCGTGAAGCGCAATGCTCAAGGCTGGTTGCCTTACCGCAGCTCTAATCTTCCTAAAGATCAGATCCCTGGGGCTACTGCAAACCTGAAGAACCCTCTCGACTCTACAATGTATCTCGAAGCCGATGGCAAGTTCCTGTATGAAACATATTGCAAACATTGTCATGGCGTGAAAGGCGAAGCCGACGGAAAAGTTTCTGATAAATTCCCCGGTGTTGCTAACCTCGCAGGTGGCGCTTATGATCAGATCACAGAAGGACACATCTTCCACGTGATCACTTACGGTGCCGGCCTCATGGGTTCGCACGCTTCGCAAGTATCTCCTGAAGATCGTTGGAAGATCGCCAGGTATGTGAAGACGACATTGCAAAAGAAAAAATAAACGACTACCGATAAATTGTCACTAATGGCAGCACTTGAAGAAGAAAATTACATTTTCAAATCGCAGACAAAGACCAGGCTTATAATCCTCGGTGTCGTAGGAGCGTTACTCCTCATTGTCGGCTCTATGATCGGCAAGAGCCCAGCGGAACATCACGCAGCTCCCGCCAGCGGTGAGCATCACGGTGCAGCGGCTGTCGAAAAACAGATGACGGCAAGTACCGACGTTGCTGCCGAACCTCAGCAAGAAGAACATAAAGAGCACGAAGCAGCCGCAGCCAGTCATGAAGAGCATCACGGCAGCGCGTTCTGGTTAAAGCGCATCTACGCATCACTGTGGCACAACTCAGTGTTCTTTACAGGTCTCGGTATCATCGGATTATTCTTCGTTGCCATTCAATATGCAGCGCAGGCCGGATGGTCAGCCCCAATCAATCGTATTCCCCTCGCTATGGGATCATGGATCCCGGTAGCTGGTATCAGCATGCTTATCCTTTGGTTCATTGTGAAAAGCGATGTGTTCCATTGGACACATGCAAGTCTTTACGCAAAAGGCACCGAAGGTTACGACGAGATCATTAACGGAAAGGCGGCAATGTGGTACTGGCCTATGTCGGCCGGTTCGTTCCCGATCTTTTATATCGTTCGTTTGATCTTATTCTTCGGTCTCTGGTACATGTTCCTCATGAAGATCCGCAAAGAGATGCTTGCAGAAGATATCGAAGGTGGCGTTGGCCACTGGTTGAAAGCCCGTAGCCTGTCGGCAGTATTCCTTATCATCTTCGCCGTGAGCTCTTCGATAGCTGCATGGGACTGGGTTATGAGTATCGATCCACATTGGTTCAGCACAATGATGGGCTGGTATGTATTCGCCAGCTGGTGGGTAACAGGTCTTGCAGTTATTACTTTGATCGTTGCTTCTTTGAAAGATGCCGGTTACCTGAAGATCGTGAACGCTAACCACCTGCACGATCTCGGTAAATTCATCTTCGCATTCAGTATCTTCTGGACATACATCTGGTTCAGCCAGTTCATGCTGATCTATTATGCCAACCTTCCTGAAGAAACCGTATACTTCATCACGCGCATCAAGAGTTCTTCATTTGCATGGGTATTCTATGCAAACCTGATCATGAATTTTGTGCTGCCGTTCCTGCTCTTCATGACCAGGGATTCGAAGCGTTTTACTTCAACATTGAAGCTGGTTTGTCCTATCGTGATTATTGGACACTGGTTTGATTTTTACCTCATGGTAACTCCTGGTGTAATGAAAACTGAGGGTGCTTTTGGATTCGTTGAGATCGGTATCTTCTGCATATTTGCAGCAGCCTTCCTCTTCGTTACGCTGAGTTCGCTTGCAAGCCGTCCGCTGATAGCGAAGAACAACCCGATGATGGCGGAGGCCCTGAATCACCACATTTAATTTTTTCGGAACTTTAGACCTTAATTGAACAATATTATGATGAGCCTGATTATCGGAATTGGAGTGGTACTGGTGCTAGCCATCTTGTACATGATCTTCCGTATCGGGAACCTGATGGGGGTTACTAAAAAAAGTGATTCACAAGACGGTATCGATGAAGATCAAAACAACCTGAATGCGTGGCTGTTCCTGGCCTTCCTCATATTCAGCCTCGTTGGTTTCTACTATTATAGCTTCGCTCACATCAAAGAGTTTGAACTCCCCGTAGCCAGCGAGCACGGCGTCGTAACCGACGACCTCTTCTGGTTAACAATGTGGGTTGTAGTCGGATCGTTCACCATTATATTCATTGGCCTGTTCTGGTTTACGTTTGCTTACCGTTACAACAAGAACAGGAGAGCCCAATTCTTTGCCGATAATCATAAGCTCGAGTTGGTTTGGACTATCATCCCTGCCATCGTTCTTGCACTCCTCATCTTCGGTGGTCTCGACGCATGGAGCGACATCACTGGTCCCGCAACAAAAGAAGCCGAAGTGATCGAAGTGATCGGCCAGCAGTTCGCATGGACTGTTCGTTATCCCGGTGTGAAAGACAAGGAACTCGGTCGTCAGAATTATAAGCTCATCGATAACCAGGGTAACGAATTCGGTCTCGACCTTACCGACAAAAATTCGTTCGACGACTTCAAAGCATTGGAACTCCACTTGCCCGTTGGCAGAGAGGTTCTTTTGAAGATCAGGGCGAAGGATGTGTTGCACAGCGTATATCTTCCTCACTTCCGTGTGAAGATGGACGCAGTACCTGGCATCCAGACCAACTTCAAGTTCAAGCCTACGCTCACTACTGAGCAGATGCGCGAACAGCTTGGCAACCCCAACTTCAATTACGAGATGGCTTGCGCAGAGATCTGTGGCCAGGGTCACTTCTCTATGCGATTACTCGTAGTGGTGCATACTCCGGAAGAATATGAAAAGTGGAAGGCTGCGCAAGAGCCGTGGCTGAAACAAAACCCCGAATACCTGAAACGTGTGCCGGCAGAACTCCGCGATGTGGCGCTGATCAAAGCCGGATTTGAAATGGAAGGAACGACACCCGCAGCTACCGTAGCCGGCGAGCCTGCCAAAAGCACCGAGTCTAAATCCACACTTAACTAAGAATCATTAAGAGATGGCAACAGCAGCAGCACATACACACGCAGAGACGCACACTCATCACGACGAGCACGAGCACGAACATCACGAAGGAAATTTCTTTACGACCTATCTTTTTTCCGAGGATCATAAGACAATTGCCAAGCAGTTCCTTCTTCTTGGTATGTTCTGGGCCCTCATCGGTGGTTTGTTCTCAGTTCTCTTCCGCCTTCAGCTCGGCTTTCCTGATGCCGATCTAAGCTGGCTGAGACCCCTTCTCGGTGGCTGGATCACTGAACAGGGAAAACTTCACACAGAATTCTACCTTTCGCTGGTAACGATGCACGGAACCATCATGGTGTTCTTCGTGCTTACAGCCGGTCTTAGCGGTACATTCAGTAACTTCCTTATTCCGCTGCAAGTTGGTGCACGCGACATGGCGTCGGGTTTCATGAACATGCTGTCGTTCTGGTTCTTCTTCCTTTCGAGCTGCACAATGATGGCTTCATTGTTCCTGCCTACTGGTCCCGCATCAGGTGGTTGGACAATCTATCCTCCGTTGAGCGCCCTCGAACAGGCTATCGACGGTTCTGGTACCGGTATGACACTGTGGCTCGTATCGATGGCGTTGTTCATTGTTAGCTCATTGTTGGGTAGTATCAACTATGTGACTACCGTTATCAACATGCGTACTCACGGTATGTCGTTTTCGAAACTACCCCTTACAATTTGGGCGTTCTTCTTCACGGCAATTATCGGTATCCTCTCGTTCCCTGTGTTGTTCGCGGCTGCATTGCTGCTGATCTTCGACAGGAGCTTCGGTACATCCTTCTTCCTTTCCGACATCTACATCGGCGGCCAGGCGTTGGCTCACGAAGGTGGTAGCCCTGTATTGTTCCAGCACTTGTTCTGGTTCCTCGGTCACCCTGAAGTGTATATCGTATTGTTGCCGGCTCTTGGCCTTTCTTCAGAGATCATTTCAACCAACTCACGCAAGCCGATCTTCGGTTACAAGGCGATGGTGGGATCTATGCTCTTCATCGGTATCCTGTCCTTCGTTGTGTGGGCTCACCACATGTTCGTAACAGGTATGAACCCGTTCCTCGGTTCGGTGTTCACAATACTTACGCTTATCATCGCGGTGCCTTCCGCTGTAAAGATCTTTAACTACGTAACAACACTCTGGCGCGGCAATATCAGGTTCACGGCAGGCATGTTGTTCTCGATTGGTCTTGTGTCGTTCTTCCTCACTGGCGGTATCACTGGTATCTTCCTCGGCAACTCTGCTGTCGATATCCAGCTTCACGATACTTACTTCGTGGTTGCCCACTTCCACCTTGTGATGGGTAGCGCGGCGTTCTTCGGTATGCTTGCCGGTGTTTATCACTGGTTCCCGAAAATGTTCGGCCGCATGTTGAACGAGAAACTCGGTACACTCCATTTCTGGCTCACGTTCGTAGGTGTGAACATGGTGTTCTTCCCGATGCACTACATTGGTATCGCCGGCTTCCCCCGTCGTTACTACTCATGGACAAACTTCGAAACATTCAGCGGTTTCGCCGACCTCAACACACTCGTGAGTATTGCAGCGATCATAACATTTGCTGCGCAGTTCATCTTCCTGTTCAACTTCATCTACAGCATTTTCCGTGGACGTTTGGCTCCGGCCAACCCCTGGAGCTCTAACACCCTGGAATGGACAACCCCTCGTGTACCTCAGCACGGTAACTGGCCCGGAGAGATCCCGACGGTATATCGTTGGCCTTACGATTACAGCAAGCCCGGTGCGAAGGATGACTTCATTCCTCAAACCGTTCCTTATTCTGAAACACCTGAGTCGAACCTGCCTCACGAAAATGAGCTCGTGAAACTCGAAGTAGGGAAAGGTGCTCCGATTATAGTTCCCGATAATAAAGGTCACCACTAACATGGATTGGTCACTGGAAATTGGTATTGGCTATTGGACATTCAAACATCCAACACCCAATACCAATATCCAATGAGCCATACGCCGCTCAGACGATTTCACCGTCTGTGTTTGTCTACACTCGTCGCAGTTTATATCCTCATTCTCGTTGGTAGCATCGTTCGCGTGAGCGGCTCCGGCATGGGTTGTCCCGACTGGCCTCGTTGCTTCGGCAATTTCATCCCACCAACTTCTATCGAACAGCTCCCGGCCGATTACAAGGAAAAGTATGCGGCCTTACGCGAGAAGAAGAACATTAAGTTCGCGAAATATCTTTCGGCATTCGGTTTCAAAGACACAGCAGATAAGATACTGAACGATCGATCTATTCTAACCGAAACGGAATTCAATCCCATGAAAACATGGATTGAATACATCAACAGGCTGGTAGGAGTGGTAATCGGTTTCTTCATCGTCGTTCTCGCATGGCAGTCGCGCAAGTTTCGACAGGTGGATCCTGCAATCTTCTGGACATCGTTAGGGATCCTGGTCCTTGTGATCTTCCAGGGATGGTTCGGATCCATCGTTGTATCCACCAATCTCACAACATGGACCATAACAGTGCATATTTTCCTCGCACTGCTGATGGTGTTGCTTTTGGTTTCACTGCAGAGCAAGACGGAAACCACGTCGACGGTGAAAGACAATAAAGTTGCTTTACTCACAGTAGCCTGTATTGTTCTTCTTTTCATACAGGTTTTCCTGGGTACAGAAGTGCGCGCAGCGGTCGACCGGG
>Ga0170475_116439148_pt1 | contig 12281 bp, 6 predicted proteins | sample Soicark_Litter_5_FD_111474 | JGI IMG/M metagenome (GOLD analysis project Ga0170475, IMG submission 111474) | Avena fatua rhizosphere microbial communities from Hopland, California, USA. Combined Assembly of 48 SPs | reverse complement strand
GTCCATGACGCTTCGAGCGTCGCGACCACGCCGTTCTTGCAGGTGAACGTCGCCAGACCCCAGTCTTCGACCTCGATGTCCTTGTGGACGAAGTTCCCAACCTTCGCTTCGACCTGGACGATCTGACTGCCCGCCATCCACTCGAAGAGTTCGACCCAATAAATCCCCTCGTCGATCAGCGCACCCCCAGGCACGTGCCGCGGATCCGCGAACCAGCCAGGCTTGCCGGATCCCGGACCGTCTTCCGCGATCGACCACCGTGACGTCTGGTGCATGACGATCAGATCGCCGATCTCGCCGGCATCGACGCGCGCTTTCAGATCCATGGTGCGGAGCCGCGTCAGGCCAGAGTACGGCACACACGTCACGTCAGCCGTCTCGATTGCCTCGACGATTTGATCCGCTTCTGCCAGCGTCATCGCCATCGGTTTGCCGAGCAAGATGTGTTTGCCGGCCCTGGCCGACGCAATCGCCAGTTCGGCCAGCGCGGACACTGGCGCCGCGAGATGGACGATGTCGACGTCCTCTCGCGCGAGCAGGTCGTGATAGTTCTCGTAACCGTGGACGCAGAACGTCTTCGCGAACGCGTCGAGCTGTTGGCGATCGGGCCACGCGGCCGCAACCAGTTCGGCGCGAGGATACTCCGGCAACGATCGCGCGAGGTTGTAGGCAGAGTACCAGTGACCAAGGCCAAGGACAGCGACACGATATTTGCGATTCATGAATGCTCCACGTGGTCAGTTTCCAGTTGCCAGTCTCCAGTTTCCAGTCGGAAGGCGCAGCAACCGGGAACTGGGAACTGGAAACTGGTAACTTCAAAAATATGCGACAATCCCCGTCGCCCGCGAGGATCCAGATGCATCGAATCAATAACACCGTTCTCATCGCCGCAGTTCTTGCCCTGACCGTCAGCGCTGCCGCCGCGCCGCAATCGAGGCAACCGCCGAAGGGATTCACCAGCCTGTTCAATGGAAAGGATCTGAGCGGGTGGCGTGGCCGGCAACCAAACTATAACCCGGCTGAGGAAGCGAAGCTCAGTCCGGACGAACACAAGCAGACGCAGGCGGAGTGGAACAGCGCCCGCGATCAGCACTGGAAGGTCGACACCGCCAAACACGAGATCGTGTCCGACGGGCAGAGTCCTCACCTGGCAACCGCGAAGGACTACGGCGACTTCGAGTTCTACGTCGACTGGTTGATGGTCAACCACAACGGCGATTCGGGCATCTATCTGCGCGGCTACCCGCAGGTGCAAGTGTGGGATCCCGACAATCCCCGCGAGGTCAAAAACGGTGCGCCGAAGGGATCGGGCGCGCTGTGGAACAACAACGCCGACAATCCAGGCAAGTGGCCGCTGGTCAAAGCGGACAATGCGGTCGGCGAGTGGAACACGTTTCACGTCAAGATGGTTGGGCCGCGCGTGTGGGTGTGGTTGAACGACAAGATGACGGTCGACGGTCAGACTCTCGATAACTTCTTCGATCGCTCGCAGCCAATCGTCGCGCGCGGGCCGATCGAGCTTCAGACACACGGCTCCGAAATCCGCTTCCGCAACATTTTTGTCCGCGAACTCGAGTCGAAGTGACAAGTTTTTGACAAACCCCCGACGATTGTCATTTAATTTGTAAACGTTTACACGGACGTGTATTAGTCGATTTCATCCAACCAAGCCCGGCCGTTCGCCGGCGGACCGAATCCAGGGGGTTCTACAATCCATGTTCAGCAAGTGTCTGAGGTTAGTGGCCTTGGCCGTGGTTGCGGTGTGTACCGCGACCTCTGTCACGGCACAGGTGACAACCGGTTCGATCGCCGGCACCGTGAAGGATCCTCAGGGCGGCGTCATTCCCGGCGCCACCGTCACGCTCATCAGCGAAACGCGCGGCACGCAACTGTCCGACGTGTTTACAAATGAAAACGGTGACTTCACGTTTCCGAACGTGTCGCCCGATCGCTATACCCTCCAGGTCACGATGGAGGGGTTCAAAACATTGAAACGCACCGGCGTGGTCATCAGCGCCGGCGACCGCACATCGATCGGCACGCTCGCGATTGAAGTTGGAGGCCTCACCGATACGGTTCAGGTCAAAGCCGAATCACCGATCGTTCAGGCGCGAAGCGGTGAGCGCTCCTTCACGGTGGATCGCGAAGCGGTCGAGAATCTTCCGATTGCCAGCCGCAGCTTCACGCAGCTCGCGATCCTCGCTCCAGGGGTGACGGTCGACGCAAACAACACTCCGCAGCGCATCGGCGGCGGCGGCGATCCCAACATCATGATGGACGGCGTCTCGACGATGGATACCGGCAGCAATCGTCCGTTGCTGCAGATGAATATCGAGTCGATTGCCGAGGTGAAAGTCCTGACCTCGAATTATCAGGCGGAGTACGGCCGCTCGAGCGGCGTTCAGGTCACCGCCGTCACCAAAAGCGGCACGAACCGGTTCCGTGGATCGGTGTATGACGTCGAACGCAATTCCGACTGGAACTCGAACCTCAAGACGAACATCTTGAACGGAGATCCGAAGCCCATTCTGAAAGAGAAGGACTGGGGATATTCGATCGGCGGTCCGGTCGGCAAACCCGGCGGCACCAACAAGCTGTTCTTCTTCTACAGCCAGGAATTCTCTCCGCGCACCGCAGGGAACAACGTCGTCCGCTACCGGATGCCGACGGCGCTCGAGCGCGCCGGTGATTTTTCGCAGACGCTCGACAACAACGGCAACCTGTACCCCTACATCAAGGATCCGCTGTCGACCGCGCCGTGCTCGTCGGCGAATACCGCGGGCTGTTTCCAGGCTGACGGTGTTCTCGGAAAAATCCCCGCGGATCGTTTGTACCAGCCAGGCGTCAACATCCTGAAGCTCTGGCCACTGCCGAATCTGCCCACGACACCGGGCAACAGCTGGAACTACGAGATTACGCGGCCTGGAGAGAGCGTGCTCTCCTGGCAGCCGGCCGTCCGCCTCGATTATCAGCCCCGGCAGAATCTGCGAGCAACGGTCAAATACTCAGCATGGCAACAGAAGGATCACCAGTTCCTCGGCACGATCCCTGGATTCAATGACACCAAGATGCAATCAGCGCCAGTGTTGAACTGGACGACGTCGGTCAATTACACGTTGAACCCGACCACATTCGTCGAGGCGACGTTCGGACACAGCCAGAATGAGCTGGCCGGATGTGCGCAGGCGCAGTCGGGCACCGGCGCGATCTTCTGTAACAACGCGGCTGGCACCGCAGGCGTGCCCGTGAATGATCTGTCGAGCCTCTCGGGCGCGGGACTGCAGAACCTGCCGTTTATCTTTCCGGATGCGACGGTGCTGCAGCAGGGCTACTACGCGATCGACGCGCTGAACCAGCTCGAGCCGGCGTTCTGGGACGGCTCGCGCATGGCGAAGATTCCGACGTTCAACTGGGGTGGCCGGATTGCGAATGCGGGCGGGACATGTTCCTCGACATGCGCGCCGCCGAATCTCGGTTTCCCGGGCTGGTTCAACATCAACTCAACGCACGATCTCTCGGCGAGCGTGACGAAGGTGATGGGCCGCCACACTGGGAAGGCCGGTTTCTACAACACGCACAGCTACAAAGCGGAGCAGACGAGCAACAACGCATTCGGCGTCCTGAACTTCCAGCAGGATGCTGTGGGCACGAACCAGTACGACACCTCGTTCGGATTTTCGAACGCGGCGATCGGCAGCTTCAGTTCGTATCTCCAGGCACAGCGCTACGTTGAAACGCAGTCGATCTACAACAACACCGAAGGCTACATCCAGGACAACTGGAAGCTGAATCCGCGCCTCACGCTCGATTACGGCGTGCGGCTGGTGCATCAGCAGGCGCAGTACGACAAGCTCGGTCAGTTGTCGAACTTCCTGCCGGATCAATGGAGTCTGTCCAATGCGCCGGCGCTGTATGTAGCGGGCTGTCTGGGCGCCCCGCCGTGCTCCGGCAGCAATCGCGTCGCGGTCGATCCGCGCACCGGTCAGAACCTCGGTGCGAATAGTTCGCTCGCGATCGGGACGCTCGTGCCAGGCACGGGGAATCCGCTCAACGGCCTCGCTCTGCCCGGCGGCGACATTCCGAAGGCGACCTACAAGTGGCCGGCAGTCGTGTTCGGTCCACGATTTGGCGCTGCCTACGATCTGACCGGCTCGCAGCAACTCGTCCTGCGCGGCGGAGTAGGTCTGTTCTATGACAGGCCGAGCAGCACGACGATCTCCGGCGGCGTCAACAACCCGCCGACATCCCGCACGGTCACGGCCCAATTCGGTCAGCTGCAGTCGCTCGGGATCGGCGGCTTCTCGATCAACGGAGCGCCGTCGCTTGCCGCCGTGACGTACGATGCCAAGGTGCCCTCGTCCACGCAGTGGAATGTCGGCATGCAGATCGCCCTGCCGTGGTCGGTGGGGCTCGACGCCTCGTACGTCGGGCAGCACAGCTTCAACACGTTCCAGACCGTCAACATCAACACGGTTGACTTCGGCGCAGCGTTCCTGTCGCAAAACCAGGATCCGACCCTTGCAGCAAGCACGACTCCTGGTGCGACTGCGGCTGTGACGAACCTGCTCCGTCCGATCGCCGGCTACGGCGACATCAACCTGCAGTGGGATCGCGGCTGGAGAACCTATCATTCGATCCAGCTCGCGTTGAACCGTCGATTCCGCGATGGCGTGTCGTTCGGATTCACCGACACGATTGGCCTTTACGATCGGCAGCAGTCGGGCGTCAGGCTCGAGCACAGCTCCGATGGTTCGTACTCCATCCGCGGCGATCAGGCTGAAGCCGATCGGCTGCTTGGCGAGAACAATCCGATTCGCCACACGATGCGCGCAAACTTCGTGTGGGATCTCCCGGACCTGCACGCCAGCGGCGCCGGCCTGAAGGCCGTCGGTCTGCTGATCAATGACTGGCAGCTGTCGGGCATCTGGTCGGGAACGACTGGTGCGGCCTACACCGTTGGATTCAATTATCAGAACGGCGGCGGCAACGTGAACCTCACCGGGACGCCGAACTATGGTGCCCGTATTCGTTTGGTTGGCGATCCGGGAAGCGGTTGCAACAGCAACGATCCCCTGCGCCAGTTCAACGCGGCGGCGTTCCAGGGGCCGCTCACCGGAAGCGTCGGGCTCGAGTCGGGCAATAGCTATCTGCACGGCTGCTTCCAGAGCGCGCTGGACCTCGCGATTGCACGGAACATCCGTCTCGGCGGTGCGCGCAATCTGCAGCTCCGCCTCGACGTGTTCAACGCGCCCAACCAGGCGATCATCACCGGGCGGCAGACGACCATCAATCTGAGCAGCCCGACCGATCCGGTGACCGCCACGAACCTGCCATTCGATGCGAATGGAAACGTCATCGATTCGCGGTCCCGCCCGCGCGGTGCCGGATTTGGTGTTGCCAACGCATACCAGAATCCGCGAACTGTTCAGGCGCAGATTCGATTTTCGTTCTAGGCTCACGGTTCAGGGCTCACCGCTCAGGGACTGACAACTGATGGAGCGGAAGGGTACAATCCCTTCCGCTCTTTTTTGTTTGTGACGCCCATGACCATCTCGAAACTCCGTCTCGTCACGCTCATCGTCGCGGCCGCGGCCGCGACGATCTACGGCCAGAGCTCTCCTCTTAATCGTCAATGGCCGCCAGACGTTCAAAAAGTGAGCGACGAATCCCCCGCGCTCACTCCCGAAGATGCGTTGAACACGTTCTTCATGCCGCCAGGGTATCGACTGGAGCTCGTGGCGAGCGAACCGCTGGTTCAGGACCCGATCGTCATGGACTGGGATCCGCAGGGACGCCTGTGGGTGGTCGAGATGCCGGGGTTCGTTCCCGACCTTCAGGCGCCCGAACCGTTCGTGGAGCCGGTCGGGAAAGTGGTCGTGCTCGAGGACACGGATCATGACGGAAGAATGGACAAGCGGACAGTCTTTGCCGACAACCTCGTGCTCGCTCGATCGCTGAAGGTTCTGGATGCCGGTGTGCTCGTCGCCGAGCCGCCAAACGTCTGGCTGATGAAGGATACCGATGGCGATTTGAAAGCCGATAAGAAGGAGCTGGTCACCGACCAGTACGGGCGGCGCGAAGCGCGCGTCGAGCAGAATGCGAACAGCTTCTACTGGGCGCTCGACAATTGGATGCATACCGCGGACGGCGACTTGCTGCTTCGCTTTAAAGACGGCAAATTCGAAACCCGAAAGACGCTGGCTCGCGGCGAATGGGGGGTGACGCAGGACGACGCGGGACGCATTTACCGCAATACGAACGAGTCGATCATCCACGCCGATCTGATTCCGACTCCGTACTTCATGCGGAACCCGAATCTGTTGCGCACGCGGGGCAGCTACGAACGCCTCGCGGATGATGCGAATGTCGCGAACCTCGTGTGGCCCGTGAGAAAGAACCCCGGCACCAACCGCGCCTACCAGCTGGGCATCGATCGCGAGGACGGCACGCTCGCGCACTTCACGTCGGTGTGTGCGCCAATGATCTATCGCGGCGATCGTCTGCCGCCGGAACTGTATGGCAATGCATTTGTCGCCGAGCCGGCGGCGAACATCGTCAGCCGTGCCGTGATCGAGGACTCCGGTTCGGGTCTGCGGGTGCGCAAGGCGTACGAGCGCGGCGAGTTCCTCGCATCTACCGACGAGCGGTTTCGTCCCGTGTGGATTTCCAATGCTCCTGACGGCACGCTGTATATCGTCGACATGTATCGCGGCGTCATTCAGCAGCGCGCCGACATCACCGAGTACCTGCGCGATCACATCATCACTCACAAACTCGAGAAACCCACGGGGATGGGCCGCATTTATCGCGTGGTGCATGAGACAACCAAGAGGGACACGACCACGGGAGCGAACGGGAGATTGACGACGACTCAGCTCGTCGACCTGTTGTCGCACCCGAACGGATGGTGGCGAGAGACGGCGCAACGGCTGCTGATCGAGCGCGGCGATCGCAGCGGCGTGGCCGCACTCACACAACTCGCCGCAAGTGCGAGCGATCCTCGCGCGAAGCTGCATGCACTATGGACGCTCGATGGGCTCGATTCGCTGCAGCCCGAGACCGTGATCAAAGCGCTCGACGACTCATCACGTGACGTCCGTATGTCGGCGCTTCGGTTGTCCGAGCGATGGTTGACCGAAGGAAACACGTCCGTGCAGGCTGCCGTGCTGAAGCGAATGGACGATCAGGACTGGAGTGTGCGATATCAACTCGCAGCGTCGCTCGGGGCACTGCCGCAAGGCGGTCGCGAGCGCGCGATTGCCTCCGTCCTGGCCGCGCGCGGTGACGATCCGATCGCGCTCGATGCCGCATTGAGCGGTGTGCGTGGCGCCGAAGGTGTGGTCCTTGAAAGTGTTCTTCAAGCGACCGATCAAACTCCCCAGCGCGAGACGGCGATCACGATGATCACCGCGACGATCGTGCGGACGGGGCAGGACGACGGGATCCAGAAGATCCTGACGGCGATCGCGGACGCGAACCGGCCGCTGTGGCAGCGATCCGCACTGCTTCGCGGCGCCGAGGTCGCATTGCTGGGCGCAACGATGCCGGGCACGCCGGCGCGTCGAGGAGGTCCGGCGCTTCCCGCGCCGCCTTGCCTGACGTGCCCGGGCGCGCGCGGTGGGCCGGGCGGCTCGTATGCGTTTCCGCAGGTTCCTGCCGCTCCGCCCGTCGCGCGGCGGCCGACACGCTTGAGCAAAGAGCCAGGCGCTTTCGCCGCACTCGCGACGACGACGACGGATCTTGGCCCGCGTGCGGCGGAAGTGCTGAAGCGGGTCGAGTGGCCTGGCAAGCCTGGCGCCGCCGCACCAATTCCGCCGCTGACGCCGGACGAGCAGCAGCGTTTCAACGCCGGACAGGACGTCTACAAGAACATCTGTCAGGCGTGCCATCAGCCGGATGGACGCGGTCAGGACAGGGTCGCGCCGAGCCTGGTGGGATCTCCGCTTGCGCTCGCGTCACCGGACATTCCGGCGCGCATTCTCATGAACGGCAAGGAAGGGCCGATCGGCCTGATGCCTCCCGTCGGATTCACCTTGAGCGACGAACAAATCGCGGGGGTGTTGACATACATCCGCCGCGAGTGGGGGCAGGATGGGACGCCCGTCGATGTCGCCACGGTGAAACAGGTCCGTGCGATGACTGCCGGTCGTACGCGGCCGTGGAAACATGATGAATTGATGGCGCTCGTTGCAGCCGGGCGCGTCGGGAAGTAAGCATTCTCGCTCGAATGACGATCCCCGTGCGGCCACCGCTGGCGGCCTTGAGCGCTATCGCCATCCGGATCCCGTCTCAGTGGCACTTCTTTTTGGGCATAATTCAGTAGCGTGAGGAAGATTCTTGCGTCAGAGCAGGCCGGGCTGGTCCTGGTCATCGTGACCCTTGGCATCCTGCTGACCGCGTTCGCGGGTTCCCACGTCGATCGGCTCTCCGGAGTCGAGATCAACAACTTTCTCAACTCATACACCCTGATTCAGACCGCCACCGACGCGAGTTTCTTCGCCGTGATGGCGGTCGGCGCAACGATCGTGATCATCGCCGGCGGGATCGATCTGTCGGTTGGGTCCGTCTACGCGCTTGCCGGCGTGACGATGGCACTCGCGCTGCGCGGGCTGGGACCGGCCGGGCCATTGCAGACGTTCGTCGTCGGCCTGACCATCTCGTTGACGATCGGCCTGGTGTGCGGCGCGATCAATGGCCTGATGGTCGTCGGACTGCGGGTTCATCCCTTCGTGATTACGCTCGGGACCATGTGGATCCTCAGAGGTGTCGCGTTTGTGGCGAGCCACGCCGAAAGCATTCTTGTTCCCTCGGCCCTGACTCGCGTGGCGAAGGCGTCGCTCGGCTTGAGCTCGTCGTTGTATCCGGTTCCGATGTTGACGATGATCGTCGTGACCGTGGTCGGCGCCGTGTATCTGACCAGAACGGTGATGGGCCGCCACGTGTTCGCGATCGGTGGCAACGCGGAAGCCAGCCGGTTCTCCGGTCTCCGGCTGTGGCGGATTCAGAGTGGAGTCTTCGTCATCTCGGGACTGACGGCGGGGCTGGCGGCCTTCATGGGGGCGAGCTTTTACGGATCGGCATCGTGTGTCGATGCGACTGGGTACGAGCTGTACGTGATCGCCTCCGCCGTGGTCGGCGGAGCGAGTCTGGCCGGCGGCAAGGGCAGCGCGATCAATGCCACGCTCGGCGCGGTGCTGATCGTTCTCATTCGACAATCGATCCGCACGCTGCACTTCGATCAGAATTACGAGTGGATCATCATCGGGTGTGCGACCATTGTCGCCGTCGTGCTCGATCGCACGAATGCGAGTTTCACCGCGCGCAGACTGGCGCGCGCGGCGAAGTAGCAGGGGTCAGGGCTCAAGGCTCAAGGCTCAAGGGAGAGCGCCTGCGGCCCGCGAGGATAGCGAGTCTTCGAGCGCCGGAGCGCGAGCCGCGTGGGGGTGGGGCCCCACGCGCAGTAATAAATGCCAACAGGACAGGACTCTATGCACATGAAACTAGCGGCAACCCTGGCGATAACCGGACTGATGGCCGCGTGCGGCGGCGGAGAAAAGGCAGCGCCGGCTCCGGCGGCCTCGACCGCGCCCGCAGGCCGGGGATTGAAGATCGCGATGATCGCGAAGAGCTCCACCAACCCGGTGTTCCTGTCGGCGCGCACGGGTGCGGAAGCGGCGGCGAAAGAGCTGTCGCAGAAGCACGGGATTCCGATTGAGATCGCGTGGCTGACGCCGCCCGCCGAGGACGGACAGGTTCAGGCGCAGCGGATCGCCCAGGCGGTGAATGAAGGCGCGAGCGCGGTGCTGATTTCGTGCTCCGATGCCGGCAAGGTGACCGGCGCGATCAACGATGCCGTGGGCCGCGGCGTTCCGGTGATGACGTTCGACAGCGACGCGCCGCAATCGAGCCGCTTTGCGTTCTACGGTGTCGACGATATCAAGACCGGCGAAGCCGTCATGAAGGAGCTGGCGCCGCTGATGAACGGCAAAGGGAAGGTGGCGATTCTCGCCGGCAATCAGAACGCGCCCAATTTGCGGAATCGGGTTGCGGGCGTCAAGCAGGAAGCCGCGAAGTATCCGGGCATTTCCGTCGTCGGCACCTTCTATCACATCGAGACGCCACAGGATGCGGCCCAGGAAGTGACCCGTGTGCAGAACGCATATCCCGACGTGAGCGGGTGGGCGATGATTGGCGGCTGGCCGCTCTTTACGCAGACCCTGCTGACCGATCTGGATCCGAAGAAGGTGAAGATCGTCGCGGTTGATGCGCTGCCAGCCGAGCTCGCCTACGTCGAGAAAGGGCTCGCGCCCATCCTCCTTGCGCAGCCGACTTACAAGTGGGGGTACGTATCGGTGCAGAAGATCGTCGAAAAGATTCACCTGAAGCAGGACGTGCCGCAGATCATTCCGATGGAACTGGTGAAGGTGACCAAGGACAATCTCGGCACGTGGGCTCGCCAGCTGAAAGACTGGGGGTTCACCGACGTGCCCGACGCATACCTGAAGATGCCATGACGGCGCCCGCCGTCAGCTTCAATCACATCTCGAAGCGGTTTCCAGGCGCCCGCGCGCTCGACGCCGTCACGTTCGAGATTGCGTCGGGCTCGTGTCACGCGTTGTGCGGCGAAAACGGCGCCGGGAAGAGCACGCTGGGCAAGATCCTCGCCGGGATTCATTCGCCCGATGCCGGTCAGCTTCTCCTGTTCGGCAAAGCTGTCACGTTCACCGGCCCTGAGCAGGCGCTTGCAGCAGGCGTCGGCATGGTGCATCAGGAGCTGGCGTTCTGTGAAAACCTGACGGTTGCCGAGAATCTCTGTCTCGGCAGGCTGCCAGCCTCCGGCGGATTCCTCGATCGCCGCGCCATGCGCCGGAAGGCGGAAGAGATGCTCGCGGCGATTGGCGCTCACATTGACGTCCGCCGGCGTGTGGGCGAGCTGACGACCGGGCAGCAGCAGATGCTGCAGATCGCTGCCGCGGTTGGTACCGGTGCGACCGTCATCGTGTTCGACGAGCCGACGAGCAGCCTGTCGCAGCACGAAGCGGAGAAGCTGTACGAGTTGATCGGTCAGCTTCGCGCACGCGGCGTGACGTCGATTTATGTGAGCCACCGCATGGAAGAAATCTTCCGGCTGTGCGATACGGTGACGGTTCTTCGAGACGGAACTCACGTGTCGACGGCTCCGACAGCCGGCCTCACCCGCGCTGCACTCGTGCAAATGATGATCGGCCGTCCGCTCGGCGAGTACTTCCCCTCCCATATTCACGCCCAGAGTGGAGACGAACTGCTGCGGGTCGAAGCGTTGTCCAGCGCGCGAAAGTTTCAGGACGTGAGTTTCACGCTTCGCGCCGGCGAAGTGCTTGGGTTTGCCGGTCTCGTCGGCGCCGGCAGGTCGGAGGTGGCCCAGGCGCTTTTCGGTCTCGATTCGGCGGCGACCGGGCGGGTGTTGGTACGCGGCAAGCCGATCGAGATGGCGGGCCCGCTCGGTGCGATGCGTGCAGGCCTCGGCCTGGTCCCGGAGGATCGCAAGCGGCAGGGGCTCGTGCTTTCGATGACCGCGCTCGCAAACACCACGCTGCCGATTCTCGGGCGCCTGTCGCGCTGGTCCTTCATCCGGCGCCGATCAGAGCGATCGCTCGTCAGTTCGTACTTCGAACGCTTGCGCGTGCGTGCGCCCGGCGTCGATGTCGTCACCGCTGGTCTGTCTGGCGGGAATCAGCAGAAGCTGGTGCTCGCGAAATGGCTTGCCGCGAACTGTCAGGTCTTGATCCTGGACGAACCCACGAGAGGCGTCGATGTTGGCGCGAAGGCGGAGATCCATGCGCTGATCGACGAACTCGCGTCGCGCGGTGCAGGCGTCCTCCTGATCTCGAGCGAGCTTCCCGAGGTCCTCAATCTCTCCACACGCATCATCGTCTTGAGAGAAGGGAGGATCGCGGGGGAGCTCAGCCGCGCCGCCGCAACGCAGGACGGGTTGATGCGATTGATGGCGGGAGTGGCGGCGTAGGCCGAATCACAGTCTTCACTCTCACACCGACTTCGCCGTCGAAAGACAAAACAGGAGAAGGGGAGAACTCTTCTGTCTAAATACGTAACGCTATCTCCCTTTCTCTCGTTCTCCTGTTTTGTCTTTTAGGCTTGAATGCGGTTCGACAGTGCAGGTCGCTGATCTATTTGGTGTCGTCTAACGTTCGAAGTACATCGAACGCCGTATTCGCAGCCGGCACCCCACAATAAATCGCCTGCTGCAACACGATCTCTTTTAAATCATCCTCCGAGAACCC
>Ga0170475_113055729_pt1 | contig 12291 bp, 2 predicted proteins | sample Soicark_Litter_5_FD_111474 | JGI IMG/M metagenome (GOLD analysis project Ga0170475, IMG submission 111474) | Avena fatua rhizosphere microbial communities from Hopland, California, USA. Combined Assembly of 48 SPs | reverse complement strand
TTTTACTTTTTCAGCGACAAAAGAAATTTATCGGATTGAATGTTCCGAATGGTGTTTGAAAAATAAACCAAATAAATTATTTGATTTTAACAAAAAACCCATTACACTAAAATATTTTTTATCTTGCTATTGTTATCATCAAACGGTTACGTAAGTTACTACGTTCAATCAGATATCACATACACACTTGCCATATATGAACTTGACTACAACACTGCTTTAACACAAACACGCGTGCAAATCAGTCTTTGACGATACTTTTAAAAGTTTTTTAAATACTACTCTTTACTAAACAAAGAGCTTGTTAGATCAAGCAGTAATAATGAAAATCAAGAAAACCCCACCAAAGAAATTAGCGGCACCCATACCGCAAATCAAAAGTCTTATTCAAAAGCTCACTGAATGTCGCGAAGAAGAAATACCGGCTATAGTGGATTCTATTAAAGAATGGAGTTATCCACGAGGAGATCTCTTCCACTGGATTGCTGTTTTAAATCGCTTCGATAACATTCTTGAGAATATTTGTCAAACTTACAAACTTAAAAAATTGCAGACAGAAAATTTCAATGAAGGAACACGCAGCGTTTTATTGGTTATATTAAAATTTTCACGAATGTTACTGGAAAATTGCACAAATAGAAACTTATATAGTTCATACGAACATCTAAATGACTTGTTATACACGAGTGATTTAGGTGTTTTAGAGGTGTTGTTGCGTTTGATACTCCGACCTGCTCAGCGTCTCAGTAATCAGCGTGCTCTTCGTACCAATTTTACCATTTCTCATGATCGTATTTTAACTTTGGCCCATAATTGGGGTACAAAAGAATATGATCTTGAAATGGCGCAGCTTGCATCTGATGAAGTCAAAATCCCAGAAGAACTGACAACCTTAAATTATCAATTTTATCGTCGTTTAACACCATCAGAAGCTGCTGAAACAACAGGTGAAAAGAAAAGCGATGTTGCCGGATCTGTTACTTCCACACCTCAAAAGGGAAAAAGGAAAGATAGTGCTTCAAGTACTGGTGGAGCTAAAGCTGGAGAGGGAGTTACCTTGATTTCTGTTAATAACATTCATCAATATGGAGAAATGGATATGGACATTTTAAAGAACGTTGTTGAAGAATATGATATTCCTGAAGAGTTTCATTATGCTCTTTTAAATCGAATTCGAGTTGTTACCAGTATTAATTCGACAGAGTCGAGACGAAAATTCTTAATAATAAGAATACTTGCTATTGCTATTATGGCTCACGTTATTCCCGAACATGTTGCTCAATCCAAACTATTTTTATACGAACCTGATATTGTTGCAAATATCGCCGAATTAGTTCATCCAGATAGGAATATACCAATTGAAATTCAAACGGCTGCATTTTATGCTTTGGATGGAATCAGTCGATATCGATCAAAACTTGGTGAAGTGTTATCTGCTATTAATGCTTCAGCTAACCACGGAATTTTACTTTACGTGTTGCGAAGAGTGATTGCCGATCTAGATAATAATAATCCTATTTTCAACCAAGAATATTATGACGCAGTCTTTGCTTTAATTTCTTATTTTATCACCACACAAACTGGCGGAACCATGGTTATTTCAGCAGGGATAGTTCCAACTCTCTTACAATTATTACACAATAAAAATCCGCAGCAATCAAAGAATATAACAAAAGCTGTTGGTATTTTGGACAGTCTTGTTTACGGATTTAACCCTTCATTTACTTCATTCTGTAATGCGAATGGAGTTCGTATATTGGTCCAAAGAATAAAGGAAGAAGTTGATTACGGCGTTCAATTGGTGTGTGACAACCAGGAAGATTTCATGGAAGATATATCGATTGCAGGACCCTCAACTTCAGCGAACCTACCAATCACCGAAACTGTAACTGCAACTGAAGTTACACTTCCTTACGAAAGATCTTCTTTATTGAAATCGATGTTTAAATTTGTTTTACATATGATGCAATCGGCTGGTACTGCAGATGGTTTGCGAAATCTTATCGACACATCTCTTCCAGATTCAATCAAAAAGGTCTTTGAACAACCTAAAGTATTCGGGAGCAGCATATTTGCCCTTGCTATCAATATAATTGCAACTTTCATTCATAATGAACCGACTTCGCTTCCAATTATGCAAGAGCCTAAACTTCCACAAACTTTCTTAAAGTCTGTTATGAATGAAATTCCTGCCTCAGTTGATGTGATTCAATCTATTCCTAACGCATTCGGTGCTATATGTTTGAATACACAAGGAATGGAAATTTTTACTCAGATGAATCCGATAGACAAGTTTTTTACAATTTTTACATCTATTGAACATTTGCGTGCTCTCCAAGATGGCGACGTTGCATCAGTATTGGGTACCAATATTGATGAATTGATGAGACATCATCCAAGCTTGAAACCGAATATCATGAATGCCATTATGGCTACGCTTCAGCGTATCTTGGAACTTGGACAGGACTGTTCTATTGTCGTTGATGACACTAATATATTACACGCTGGAACGAACGATGACCAATATGATGTTCAAGCAGAAAATCGAGAAGTAGTAGTATCAACAGATGTTACCATGAGTGACGCTGATTCTGCCAAACCAGAAGAAAAAAAAGAGAATATTGTTGTTTCATTTATCGAGATTGCTGCAAGGTTTTTGGAAGGTCTTTTCCAGACTCAAAGCCATTGTAGAGAATTTCTTAAACAAGAAAATGGGTTAAATATAATTCTCAAATTCTACGCCTTACCAACAGTACCATATGATTTTGCAAGTTCACAAGCCTCGTATTCTCTTTCTCATTTAATGAGAGTAATTGCCGATGTTGATTCAAAGAGAAGTGTTACAGCAATTATTGGTGCACTTAATGAAGAACTTCGAAGAGCAACAAATTTTCTAAATTATGAAGGAAAAGGGGGCCTTCTCATTGAATATATTGACCTCGAAGCAAAAGATATTACAAAAGTTGAAGAAGCTAACAAAACCTTCAGGTCATTAATAACTCTACACGGCTATGTTGGATTACTTTCGGATGTCTATTGTACACCAGTTTTCTCTCATGGAAAAAGTGCGTCGTCTGTAATCGAAGCTTTCGTTGGAAGTGACAGTGAAGTTATACCTTCATTAGGAAAATTGCATAGAACTTGTGTTTGGGAGAATGTCTTTTTAAAATCGTCCGTACCAAAGTCATGGTATGCTTCTCAAACAAAACCAAAGAAACCTTTTAACCTACCTGAAACTTCAACGAGTAGTGTTATTTCGGCAATATTGGATGATGGTGACAAAGAAACAACCGATGCAAATGAGCCTTCTGTTGACCAAAATAATCGTCAAGTGAAGAACACAAAATATCTTAAATTCTTAGTATCACAAATTCCATCTTGTTTGACTCCATTATTTCAAGGTTTGGCCAAGATGCTTTTCACACGTAAAACACCAGATGCAGCTCAAAAAAAATTGGCTTTCAAAGTATCTGACTCTATTGCTGAAGTTCTTAGGGATCATTTAATTTGGCCTCGTTATGCACTTGATTGCGAAACTGATTCTACAAATAAGTACAATTACCTCACAGTTATGCTAGGCCTTTTATCATTACTATTTTTAGATGAACGAAGTCAAGTATCTCTTCAGACGATGTTAGTCAAATCATTTGATCAAACTGGTGGTTTGGAAAATGTATTTACCCTCTTACGCCAGTTTTGGGAAGAAGCAGAGACAATTAGAGCTTTCGAGGAGTATTCGACTATTGAAGCAGACGACAAATCAAAAGATAAGCTTACAAGAATTCACGGTTGCATCGAAGTTACACTTAATTTCTTTCAATTTGTTGCTTCAGCAAAATTGTTACACGATTCAGCTCAAACAGTTACATTGACATCTAAAGATCGCGAGCATCCTTTTGATCCTTTTGAATTTCTTGTGAACCTTCGAGCAAAAATACTTCCTGTGATTAATGAACTTTGGCAAAGTCCTTACTTAACAAAAGCTCCCCCAAGTATTGTAAGAACTGTTATACAAAATCTAGTACAAATTTTAAAATCTGAAGGTGAAGTAAATCAGCGATCAGAGGGATCGAGTAGTTTATCAACATCGTCAATATTTGGAAGTGGAAGAAGTCTTGTTCCGGATGAAGATAGAGTTCAACGATTAATTGACATGGGTTTCCCGCGTACTGCCGCTGAAGCAGCACTTGTAAGATGTAATAATCACGTCGCAACAGCCGCGGAATATTTATTGAATAATCCACAACAAATTGCAGCAGCGATTTTCACAGAAGCTCAAACGGCAGAATCTGGTCGTGATTCAACAAACAATCAAACTACTGGTGGTAATGCGCCAACTGATACAAACGCTAGTACTGGTTCAAATGTAGATATTACTGGAAATTCTGGGGACGATGATGATGATTTATCTGATAATGAAGAAGGAAATATGGAACAAGCAGATGATTTAGCTCAAGCATTGGCTTTATCAATGCAAGGTAGTCAATCTGCAGAACGTTCAGGTTCTAGTGAGACAACTGTTCCTATGGAAACGGAATCTACTTCTAAGAAAAGCGATAAAGGTAAAGGGAAAGAAGTCGCTTCAGTAGATCAATTCAAAACTCTTAGGGAAGAATTAAAATCAAGTTCAGCAAATAGAGCTATTGAGATATTGAATCAAGTTGAAGAAGTTATTTTCGAAGTTAAAGATTTATTTGTTCTTTTAAGCAAAGACGAAGTTGAGAAAACAACAGAGTTAGTAATTAAAAGTATTGAGCACGCTCGTGAACAATCTGAAGAAATACGCAAAAAAGCTTTAAGTTCACGTTTACGTCTATTGGCTTTATTATTGAATGAGACGAGTATTCAAGGAAAAATACCTCATTTACCATTCAATATATTTTCGGATATGTTATCTATGGTAGCTGAGCAAGCTGAACAATCTTCTGACAGTAATTTACCTAAATGGTTAGCATCAGCTTTGTTAGTTGTAGAAGCTTTTATATCTCTATCAGATGAACCAGCAACTGTAGAGTTAAATTCTAAACCTGAAGAATCGAAAGCAATCGAAGATCCTACCATGGATAATTGTTCACCGACAGATTCGCAACGATTAAATTTGCTCGAATATTGTTTATCATTCATGAGACGAAAAGATCTTGATAAAGATATTATCATCTCATTGCTTCGGATCTTGGTGCGCCTAACCCGTCGTCATTCTGATGCAGCCGAATTCGTTAAAAAAGATGGTTTATCATTACTTTTTAGTGCATACAAACCACGAGCTCATGATTTCCGTGGACAACAAATATTCGTTGTGATGATATTGCGTCATATAATAGAGGATGTTTCTGTGTTAGAATTAATTATGGAAAGAGAAATCAAAAATTGGTTCACTAACCATCGACCTCGTGTTGTTGATATCAATAATTACCTTCGAAATACTGCACAATTTGCTTTGCGTCATACTGAAATATTTGTTCTCCACCAAAAAACTTTGTAAATTAACAAGATATGAACCTGGCAGAGCTAGCCAACAAATTACTTTGATTAGACAAGAATCTGATGAAGTTCGCAATACAATAACTAAAGACAATACTGTTAATGAAGAAGAAATGTCAGATGTCGTACCTTCAACATCTGCAACAGTCGAATCACCTAAAAAATTGTCTTTTGGTTCCGAAATGGCAGAAAATTTAATTCATTTCATTGCAAATGAATTGATTTCAATACGTAGTATCCAATCTGCTACAGCTTCGGAATCGAAGTCAACTGAAACTGCACATGAAAAACAACAGAGTGCGGAAAATATAAATGTCGTTACAATCAACAATAATGCGAACAACAGCAATAATAATGTTAACAATAATGCCACTAATGCCAATAATAATAATACGGGACCTATCCAACCTCCATTCAAACCTGAAGAACATTTGGATTATTTATGCCGTTGTTTCTTGCTTCAATGCTTAACCGAATTACTTTCATCTTATCCTTCATGTAAAATTGAAGTTATCAATCTCTCGCGTAGGAAGAGTAGTGTTGGCCCTGGCATTCCATCCAAAACAAGGACTCCTTTATTAAGTTATCTATTGAATGATTTATTACCATATGGATGTATTACACCTTCAACCGATATCGAAATGCGTAAACGTTATGGACAATCTAAATGGACCACTTCTGTTATCGTAGCTTGGTGTTCAAACATTAGCAATGATGTCGATGAAAAGAAAGTTCAACCTGAATTGGTGCAAGTTCGTAAATTTGTTTTGGATGGTATAATTCGTTCGTTTAAGAATGCCATTGCTTCATCCGATCCTATTGAAACGAAATATGGAAGACTTTTGGCTTTGGCCGAATTATGTTATGCAATCCTAACTGCACGTACAAGTCCAAGCAATAATGCGAACAAACCTATCGATGATGGGCCTGCTAGTGTTGCCAAGTTAATGCTCGACAAGAATTTTGTGAATACTTTAACTGAAGCTCTGGCAGAAATAGATTTAAATTATCCTTCAGCAAGAATTTTAATAAATGCTTTATTGAAGCCATTTGAATTTTTAACAAAAATAGCCATTAAATTGGGTCGCGCACCTGAACCTTCTAAAGAGGAACAAGAACGTCGTAAAAGTATTTCATCCATTTCTACCCCTTCAGCTGATGAAATGGTTCATGAAACAGAAGCACCTGATTTATATGCAACTTCTGTACTGGGTGCTCTTGAAGGTAGAATGGAAAGTGATGAAATGGAAGATGATGACATAAGTACTTCGGACGATGAACAAGTATACGACAATGGTGAATACGATGAAGAAGAAACTGACAGTGATATTAGTGACGTTAGTAATGATGATGACTTAAATGAAGATGACAACAATAATGAAGAAAATATGGACGTAGAAATAGTAGTTCGCCAACCATTACATAATCATCCATCAATATTAGACAATGAAAACAATGATAACTCTGAAAATGAAGATAACAATATAAGTCAACGTTTAGATCATGAAGATGATACCGACGATGAGCGTCCTGTTCGTATTCGTCAAGGCGACGATGATCAAGAAATGTGGGATGTTCACGATCAAGTTATTTTAAATCGAGGTGATATTACTGAAGAAGTTATTGATGATGCTGAAGGACATCATCACCGTCATCGTCGGCATGGAGGATTTGGTGCTGATGATGAAGGTAACGATAGAGATATAATGTTAGTAGATGAAGATGATGACGAAGATGATGATGACGACGACGACGATGACGACGAAGAAGCTGATGATGTAGAAGAAACTGATGTAGTTTTAGATACTGGCGATGTAATCGATGATGGTTATGTGGATCGTCTCAACTTTAATTGGGGATGGAACCAACCTGGTTCAATTTTTATGAATGATGATGACTTTGGTATACCAGGTCGTCCAAGTCGAGCCTTATTTAGCTTTGGTAACAGACGTCATCGACATATTAGTGGTCGTCGTGCTATTTTAGAAGTTCCACCAGAAGGTCTTGACTATGTAATTGGCGATCCTGTTGGTTATGGATTCAATTTCAATACAAATGATGAAGTCGATATTCCTGGTATTGTAAGAAATAGACCGATTCCTGGTGCTAACGATGATGTTACTACACATCCATTACTTATTAACCGAACACCAAACCTTCCTAATATCACTGGATCTACTGGAGTTGAATTTGTAAGAGGAAGAAATGTCAGAAATGGACCATTGGGCGACTGGACACAATCTATCGAAGAATTGATAGGTGGTGGTGCAGTTCAATTATTAGAACAATTATTAACTAGAAGTCGCGGTTTAGGACATTCCACTTACAGACTTGAATTAAATACAGGTTCAGGCGGTTTAGTTAGTGGTATCGAAGTCGATCGAGTATTTCCTAGATCAATAACAAATACCCAAGATAATCAAAATATTACTACCCCTCCAAGTGATCCAATTACCGCTGTTCAAGAATTTATGCCAGTTTCAACTGGACAAAGGTGGTACGACGAAGCTCGTATGATGTACGGAAGTACGGTACCGGATAAGGCTACAAAACTAGTTAATAATATTTTAAATGCTTTGATTCCTCTTGCATTAGAAGAGGAGAAGAGGAGAAAAGAAAAGGAAGAAAAAGAACGCGAAGAAAGGAAAATACGTGAAGAAGATGAACGAAGAAAAGCAGAAGAAGATGAACGAGTTAAAAGAGAATCAGAAGAAGCGAGAGCTAGAGTTGAAGCTGAAACAGCTGCTGCTCGAACTGCTGAAGCACAAAATATAACAGCAGATCAATCAATGGCTGAAAATATCACAGAACCCGAAGAAATAGTTGAAGTTACTGAAACCACCGAAATTATTGAACTTGAAGACGCTATGCAAGAAGATGTTCCTGTTACCGACATTACCGAAATTGAAGAAAACGTAGAGAATCCTGACGCTATGGACGCTGAACCATCTCCAGCGCAAGAAGTTGTACCTACAACATCTGAGGATAACGTAGCCATGGAGGAAGAACCAACTGTCACAGAAGGAGCAACTACCTCACAGGCCTCTCAGGTCGTAACCGAAAATACAGTTGAGGGCACAGCCGAAGGCACAAGTGAAACTCAGAGTGCAAGAACTACCGTTATGGTTAATGGTCAGCCTATAGATATTACAGATACTGGGATTGATCCAACATTCCTTGAAGCACTTCCTGATGAATTGCGTGAAGAAGTTTTAAATCAACATTTACCTCCAGAAAGAAGAAACAGACCTCCAGTAAGTGCAGGAGATGCTATTAGTACTGAATTTTTGGAAGCCTTACCTGATGATTTACGGCAAGAAATTCTTCAGCAAGAAGAAGCTCTTGAACGAGAAAGAAGAGAACGTCAACGAACAACTGAACCTGTTGCTGCCGAAATGGATACGGCAAGTTTCTTTGCTTCATTAGATCCTCAATTGAGACAAACTGTATTACTTGAACAAGATGAAATGGTTTTGGCTTCACTACCTCCAGCAATTGTCGCCGAAGCAAACGCTTTACGAGAAAGAGCAAGTAGAAGGTATACAAATGCAGTACGTTCAAGAACTATCGCTAGTACTAATCCAGCTGTACAGGCTCCTAAAAAACCTACTGTTCAACGTGATGCAATGAAACTTGTTGACACTCCAGGATTAGCTACATTGGTTCGATTATTATTCTTACCTCAACCCTTGGGCAATAAAAATTTGCTCCATAAATTATTGCTTAATCTTTGTGAAAATAGTAAAACACGTGGCGAACTGATTTTAATGCTACTTTCAGTCCTTTATGACGGAAGTGGCGATGTAGCTTCTGTTGATAAGAGTTTTGCTCAAATGTCTCTACGCGCAAAGGGTACACCTAAAGGTACGCAAAGAAGACAATCAAGCGCTCCAAATCCTTCTCTTGCTCAAACAACGCAAGCAGCTGGAGAAAATGTGCCTAATTTGATCGCTCAAAGATGTTTGGAAGCTTTGACATATATTGTAACATATAACGAGGCATCAGTTACATATTTCTTAATGGAACATGAAAGCAACATTGGACTTAAGAGATCAAACAGTCGTAAAGGCAAAGAAAAGCAAACCAAATCCGCTGTAAGCAAATATCCTGTCGTGATACTACTGAGTCTTTTAGATCGACAAGTATTCATCAAAAATACAGCATTAATGGATCAATTAATGCACCTATTATCATTCGTTTTACGACCTTTATCAACATTATCGAAGTCGGAATTGCCAACATCATCGTCTGGTGATTCTGGTTCAACTTCAAATACTGGAAATGATGGTAGTTCTTCAACACAAATCAACAACAATAATAATACTAATAATAACGAAAATAGTTCTAATCAAAATTCCGGTATTAGTAATGATCAGTCTAATCAGCAATCTAATAATGATCAAAATAATAATTCTAATAATTTAACTGGACAATCCAATCAGCAGTCTAATAATGAACAACATGTCAATCAAATTTCGAGTACACCTAACGATCAAAATACTGATAGTAGTCTGGAGGCCAATGATAATAATAGCAACAACAATAATACATCCGAAACAAATCAAGATAACACTACAGGTTCCTCGTCAAAACCAACAGAATCAATAAAGCTTCCTACACTCAAACCGCCTATTATACCGGACTATTGTTTGCGTTTAGTAGTGAATGTATTGACTGCCGGTGAATGTACGAGCAATACTTTTAAATACACACTTTCTGTTATACAACATCTTTCAACATTAAGCGGAGCTCGTGATGTAATAACGTCAGAATTAGTTGAACGTGCTCAGTCACTTGGAAATGAAATATTGGCTGATCTAGATGATTTGGCGCAAATTTTAGATAATGCAAACACTGGTGTTGATGTTCAAGGAGTCACTTTATCCAAGTTCTCACCTTCATCCTCAAAACAAGCAAAATTATTACGTGTTCTCAAGACAATTGATTATATGTATTCTCGTAAACAGCAATCAAATTCCACTTTACCTAGCACACATATAGAAGTTTCATTAGCTCCTACTGTTGATCCTGATGAAAGTAACACGATTGCACCACGGACATTGTTAGATAGCAGCACACGAAATTCTAAATTGACAGATGATGAAGCTAAAGTTATGAAGATATACGAGACTCTAGACTTCACTGAATTATGGAAGAAATTAGGGAAATGTTTGACCACTATTCATGAAAAGCCGGATATGATTCATGTTGCAACCGTACTTTTGCCGCTTATTGAGTCATTGATGGTTGTATGTAAATATTTTGGCACGACGGCACAGAAAGTATCTTCACCAGGGCATGCTTGTCCTTCCGAGAGTATGGAAGATTTATTCTTTACATTCACAGAGGACCATCGTAAGATTCTTAACACAATGGTCAGGAATAATCCTTCTTTAATGAGTGGATCTTTCTCTTTACTAGTACATAATCCAAAAATTCTTGAATTTGACAACAAGAGAAATTATTTCAACCAACAACTTCATAAACGTACAAACGCTCGAGAACATTATAGTTCTTTACAACTTAATGTTAGACGTCAGTATGTATTTGAAGATTCTTTCCAGAACATACAAAGAAGAACCGGAGATGAAATCAAATATGGCAAACTTAGTGTAAGATTTTACGAAGAAGAAGGTGTTGATGCTGGTGGTGTAACAAGAGAATGGTTCCAAGTTCTTGCAAGACAGATGTTTAATGAGGACTATGCATTATTCAAAACATCAGCAGCAGATAGACTTACATATCAACCAAATAGAGCCTCAGGTGCAAATCCAGAACATTTATTATTCTTTAAATTCGTTGGACGTGTCATTGGTAAAGCAATTTATGATGGACGACTATTGGACGCATATTTTACACGTTCTTTCTATAAACATATTCTCGGAAAACCTGTTGATTATCGAGACGTTGAGGCTATAGATCTAGAATATTATAATAGTTTGGTCTGGATGTTAAATAATGATATCACAGGAGTAATTGATTTGACATTTAGTGTTGAAACCGATGATTTCGGCCAAAAGAAGATTATTGACTTGAAAGAAAATGGTAGAAATATCCCAGTAACGGAGGAAAACAAACGAGAATACGTTATGCTTGTAACTGAGCAGAAACTTACTTTAGCTATCAAGGATCAGATTGAGAATTTCCTTGCTGGTTTCCATGAAATTATTCCAGCGCATTTGATTAGCATATTTAACGAACAAGAATTAGAATTGCTGATTTCGGGCATGCCAGATATTGATATTGACGATTGGAAAAATAATACTGAATATCAAAACTACACTCCTTCATCTCCTCAAATTCAATGGTTTTGGAGAGCTGTGCGCAGTTTTGATCAAGAGGAACGAGCGAAACTCTTACAATTTGTTACAGGTACCTCAAAAGTACCATTAGAAGGTTTCTCCGCTCTTCAAGGTGTTCATGGTGTACAGAAGTTCCAAATTCATAAAGATTTTGCTAGTCCGGATCGTCTACCATCTGCTCATACTTGTTTCAATCAAATAGATATTCCCGAATATGAAAATTATGAGCAGTTAAGATCTCAATTATTATTGGCAATCTCTGAAGGAACAACAGGATTTGGTTTCCAATGATTTAGTGTTATAAATAATTTTTGGACATTGTTCTTTTTAAAATTTTCTATTGTTAATATATCAGTATATTGAAACTAGTAAATTTTTCTAAAAAAAATCTCTTTTTATTCTTCAATATTATTATTTTAAATTCATTTTATTTTCTTTTTTATCCAATTTTTTATCATTTTTTTTTTTATTCTTTCTCTGTATAAAATTCTTTTGTTTAGAATACTGC
>Ga0170475_117399114_pt1 | contig 12293 bp, 4 predicted proteins | sample Soicark_Litter_5_FD_111474 | JGI IMG/M metagenome (GOLD analysis project Ga0170475, IMG submission 111474) | Avena fatua rhizosphere microbial communities from Hopland, California, USA. Combined Assembly of 48 SPs | reverse complement strand
GTCGTACTGCCGAACCATGTGCCAGCTGAAAATCTGCGATGAGTTGTCCGGATTCACGTCGAGCGCGTCGGTGTTGCCGCCGCCATCGAGCGGCACGCCGAGCTCCATCGTGACGCCGCTCTTGTCTTGGACGCGCCAGGTCTGGTGGTCCGCTGACCAGAAGAAGCGCAGGAACGAACCTTCTACGCGCGGGCGGAAGTATTGGTGGGCCTTGCTCCACGGCGGCATGACCTCGCCCGGAACTTTTCCCGCGCAATCCAGGCTGTCGTCGACCGTGCAAATCGGCACCAGCTCCTGGCCGCCGTTAAAGACGAACCGGTCCTGATTCGGATTCCAGTCGGCGCCTTCGTTGTAGTTCGGCAAGCCGCGATCGGTCTGCCGCGCGATGTACGGCACCCCCACGCTCCAGCCCATGCCGGCCAACCCCGAGCCCGACGCCGACGAATACGAAAGCCCGAGCGACGGCTGCGCCCCGCCGCGCGCCGCGGGCAGCGCAAACGGCACGCTGAACGTCGCAATACCGGTCGAAAGCTGCGCCGAAAAACTCTCGCCCATGCCCGAAATCGTGCCGGCGCCCTTCGGCACCGAAATCGACTGTGACGTGACGCCGCTCTTGTCACCGCCGGTCGGCAGCGCCGCAACCGAATCGCTCCCCACCTGCACGGCCTTATCGCCGTCCGGCGTTTTCTCCGCAGCTCCCCCAACCGCGCCCTTCAATTCATCGACCGGCGGCTTCTCTTTCGAGACCACCGCCTCACTCTCGGCAACCTCCGCCTTGGCGTGGCTCGACTCGAGCTCCTTGCTCGGCACCTTGTCGACGACTCGCTCGGTCGGCTCGACGCGAGACTCCTCTCGCTCTGCAGCCCAAGCCAAGCTTGGCGAAATGGTCGTCAGCGTGAACGACAGGAGCGTTACCGTAGATACAACTCGTTTACGAACAGAGATATCGCTCATGGGCAAATCGTTCCGCAATCTGCACCGCCGCAGTCGACCTTGGTCTCGCCAGCATCTTTGACTTTGTTCGTGCAGTGAGGTGCGACGCACACGTCATACGCGACTCCGAAATTTGCGCCCTTGGGGCCACACACCAGCCCCGTCGTGCACTCGTCGCTGAAGTCACAATCGCCAAACCCCTTAGCGCAGGGACACGAAACCGTGCACCGATTGGAGCCTGCCGGGGGGCATTGTGCAGTGCCGCACGAACCGCCCCAGTCGATACCCGCTTCATCCACGTCCTGAACACGATCGAAACAATGAAACGGCGTGCACACGTCGCTGCCCGCCGACCAGCCGTATTTCCAGCCCAAATCTTGCGCACAAATCAGACCCGAGAGACAGTCGGCGCTCGTGCCGCAGTCGGCGTCGCCAATGCCACCTGGGCAGGCCGCGCTCGCATACCCGCTACCGCCGCGCACCGCCGTGCTCGTGCAAGTGCATGGCGGGCAATCCGCTCCGCCGCAGTCGACCCGGGTTTCGCCCTGAGCCGGATCGAGCTGATGATTGGTGCAATGCGCAGCGCCGCAGGTTTGTGCATGCGACCCCAGCCCGGCGACCTGATTCAGTGACGTCGAACAAAGCAGACCCGTTGCGCAGTCGGCTGCGCCGGTGCAGCAGGCCTCACCGCTCGCGCAAGGCATGTCGGGGGTACACTCCCGATACAAGGCGCTCCCGCGCGGCAGCACGCCTGAATTTGGCGGCAACGCGGGGTCGCCGTGGTTGGCGCCCTCGTAAAATGTCGCCTGAAAGTCGTCGAAGGTGCTGCTCCGACCAACAACCTCGGTCGCCAGCAGGCCGAACCTGCCTGGGGTGTTTCCAAACTTGTTCAAAATGGTCGGGTCGCTGGTCGTTCCCGCGGCCGTCCAAGCCGTTGGCTCTGGCAAGTCGCTCAGCCACAGCTTGATCGCGACGTAGATTCCGCTCGGCGTGGTCTTCACGCGAAATCGCATGAAAAAATCGAGATTTTGAGCCCACACCGTGAACGCTGCTGCCAGCGTACCTGGCCCAATGAACGGACCGGCGGCGATGGTGATGGGGGCACCGCCGTCGATCACCGCGTACACGCGCCAAGTGTCGTTGGTCAGGTCGCCGATTCGACCGGCCAAGTACGACGGCTGTGGACCGTCGATCATCCGCGCCACGAAGCCCGCCGTCGCGCTATTCGGACTCAGGCGCACCTTCGTGAACATCTCGACGTCGAGCGCCTTGTGATCGGTGATGTAGTTGATGGCCGTTCCACCCGTGCCAGCCCAGATTACGCGTCCCTGATTCGCTTGGATGGTGACTGGCGGTTGCGTGAACGCCGTCAGCACGCTGTGCCATTGCGCTGGCCACGGGCTGCCATCAGCCCCCGTAAAGTTCTCGGTGACGATCTTTAGCGGTGCTGCAGGTCGTGCATGGATCGGCGCGTAGTGGACGACCACATCTGGATCGCCAGACTGTGTGCCCTGGCTTTGCGAGTAGTCGTCCCAAGCAATCGCGAGCGCCCCGTTGGGCGGCATTGTCGCGGCGGGCACGAGCGCCAGCTCGGGGGTGCGCTGGTCACCGACGCTGCCTTCGCAGACGCGAGGAATGAGCGTCTCGGGATCGCGTATATCGAGCGGGGTTTCGAGCGTCGTGTCCCAGCCAACGTACTTAAACCAGATCTGATCGCCGGCGGCATCGCCAGCTCGCGCCTCTGAGCGCCACGATAGATAGACGCCGTCCGGGCCGCGCACGGCGGAGGGGCTCAGCTGCGAAACGCTGTTATCGGTGCTGAAGACGTCGTCGCGAGGGTCAAGCGATTGACAAGTTGGCGTCGCGACGCTGGCTGTATCGATCACGGAGTAGCGAAGCCGCGGGATGTTGTAGATACCCGTCGCTCCCGGATCGGTTCCGGCCGAGAAGACGACCAGCAAGTGCGTGGTGTCTAGCGAGACCAGCGCGGGACGGTCGTCCGGCGAGCCACCCAGCACCGGACCAAGCGAAACGTATTGTCGCCAACCCTGACGACGACGTTCTCTTTGCCATCGACCGTGCCCTCGCGATACGCCGCCGCCCAGCCGTCGTTGAACGGCGCCAGCGCCACCGCCGCCTCCGGCAGCGCGCTCGCCGCGAGCGTGATATCGCCGGAAAGCGGATTCAAATCCGCGTCGAACAGCCGATACCGTAAATCGGGCCCATTCGCCGCGTCTGCGTAGTCTTCCCAAGCCAACACGAGCTGATTCCCGACGAACAACACGTCCGGATTCAGCTGCGAAAACTCGCGACCTGCATTCGCAACCCCCAGCGGCCCAAGGCTGCCGTTGGCGTTCACCTTTCGAAATGCGACGCCGAGATCTGAGCCGTCGCCGTCAAAGTCACTCCACGCGACCGCGTAGGAACCGCCAGGCAACGCAGCAGCAACCGGATTGGCTTGATCGATCGGCGACGCGCCGTTGCTTACATTGATGTGATACTGCGGCTGACCCCAGACGTTGAAGAGCGTCGCGCCGATCGTGGCTTCGCCCTCCGGAAATTCGACGAATGAGCTGATGAACCCGCCGTCGAGACCCGCGAGCGGATGCCGACCCGCGCCTTGATAGCGGTCGGTCTTGGTTCCCGTCACCGCCGGCTGGTCGCGCGTCTGGCCCGCAGGCGTGCATGCATCCAGCTCGGTACCAGTACCGTCGTCGCACTCCTCGTCGTCGCCGAGGATGGCGTCGCCGGGGCCCATTGAAACGCCGAACGGCGCCACCAGGGCTTGCGACACCACTCCTGGGTCGTCAGGGGCACCGCCAGTGGGAGATGGACCGTTCTGCGGAGTGCTCGACGCGAACCCCACGGTTGGCGACGATGCCTTCGTCCAGATCCCTGGGGGACGCGTACTACCGCCGTTACTGCCCGCCGCGTTCGACGACTGCGTCGTCGTCGCGCCGGCGCCGGGGTTGTTGCAGGCAACCACCAGCGCCGCGAGCGTCAAAACTAGAGCTCTCGAACGCTTCGCCATGGCGGAGCGCCCTCAGTGATTCGAATCCTGACGAGAGACCTGCGACCAGTACCGATAGGTGAGCGCTAGTTGAACATCTTCGACCGCGTCCCACGCCAGCGCCGGAGTGTCGTGGATCCGAAGTCGATAGGAGCCGTCCAGCGGCCGGCCGCGGAACTCGGGCTTGGCGATCTCGGGTTGCTTGAGCAAGGCGTCGTCCGCCGTGCCCAACGGCACCGTCAGGTAACGTTCGATGGACAGCGCCTTGCCGCGCCGAATCGCCGCTGTGCCGAAGTTGAATGGCTGAGATCTGCCCTCGTAGTCCAAGACGCCGACCGAATAGGCGTCATGGGTCAACGTGTACTCGAGGTAGCCGGAACCGTAGCAGCTGGGCTGCGGCGTCTTGGCGCAGTCGTTGACGCCGGTTCCCACGATGTTGACGGAAACGTCGATGTGCCGGAAGTTGTAGTTACCCCTAGCGATGCGCCCGATCAGCTTAGAGGTGCCGGCGTTGATGGCCTTGGTGTCGATGATGAGCGGCTGACGCAGCTCATAAAAGCAGCTCCCACCTTCGCAGCGGTAGTCGAACAGCTTCTTAAACGCTTTGCTGTCGCCGGCCACACAGTCGCCAGTCACGACTAGTCGTGACGAGGTCGTATTCTCGTACTTGGCTGGCGCTCCAGAAAGGTTGGTCTGCTCGAGCTGAACGTCTGCGATAGCCACGCTGCCGTTGCCCGCCAGAGAGGGCTTGAAGACGACACGATAGCTGCCGTCGTCGACCGCCGTGAAAGTCAGCGCCCGGCGAGGGCTCCAGACGCCGCCGCCGCCCCCGAAGATGGGAGTGGTGATAGCCGTCGCCACGGCCTCACCCGTGGGGCCCAACACCTTCACGACGTAGTCGGCGGAGACGGCCCCCGGATCGCCTGCACCATCGGCAGCACGAGACATATCCCACCACGAGAGGATGTACGAGTTGCCGGAGCGCAGCGGAACATCCTGAAAGGCCGATCGCGACGGTCCGCGATTGACGCCATCCGCGGGCGGTTCAGGTGGCGCGTCCATCGGAGCGACTTTCGGCACATCGTGTAGCCAGGTCACCCCACCCCCCGCGGCGTCTGCGGGAGGTGCCTCAGGCTCCCCATCGAAATCGCTCAGACCACCCGAGACTTGCAAGCATTGCGTCTCGCCGCTGTCGCAAGCGTTGAGCTGCCAACCAGACAGAACCCCTTCAGACGTCGAGAAACCCGAGTCGAGGGCCGAGGAGTAGGTCAGAAGATTCTTGCTCTCGCGGTAGCACTGGCCCTCGCCCACGGCCAAATCGTCGCGTAGTGAGAGTACCGTGAGGTCGTCACCCTCGTGCGAAGGGTACTCGATGTTGAAGTACTCGACGAAGTTGCTCAGCTTCTCAACGTAGTCCCCGACGAACGGATCGGCGAACTGCGCGGCCAACGTCGTGTCCACCGTTGGCTGGCCGTTGTTGTCTTGCACGTCGATCGCCCGCAAGGCTTCATAGTTGACGCCTTGGAAGGTACAAATGTCGTCAGCCCAAGTGCTCGGCGAAGGCACGTTGCCCACCGACAAGTCGATGCTGTTCAGGCGACGGCCGATGCGCTGCTCGATCGCCAAACGCGCCATGTACGCCAAGATCTTCGTATTCTTGAGCGAATCTTTGTAGCGGCGGTTCTGGATGTCGTACTGGCGATTGAGCACGGTATTTACCGGCAGCGGCACGATCTGGCCGCCAATCTCTACGAAATCCGAACCGGCGCCCTTGGCTGCTTCGTATTGTGCCTTGGACTGGCTAGCGGCGAGTTGCACCAGCGTCGTCTTCGCGCGCGCCGATGCCGCCTTGAGATTCTCTAGCGTGACCTTCATCTCGCTGTAGATTGGGATGACCTTGTCTCCCAGGTTGCTGAGCACCTGGGAGACCTTGTTGGCCTTGTCCATCTCTTGGGCCGTGTTGATCTTGTCGAGCTCATCCAAGATGTCGCCATCGGAGATGGCCTTGTTGATGTTGGCCCCTGCGTCGTAGATAGCGCCAGCGTTGCCCATCAGCAGCGAGAAGGCGTCACCTTCCGCGTGGACCAGCGCTTGAGCAATATCCGCATGCGTCTGAATCTGGCGAATCGCGAGATCCGCCATGGCTATGTCCGATTGAAAGTCGACCCCAGCCAGGCCGAGCCGCGTCCCTTGAATCGCGTTCTTGACCTGATCGAAATTACCGCTGAGCACCAACCAAGATGACGCGATGGAGGACAGGTCCGCCTCGAGCTGCAAAACGAGCTGGCCGTGCTGACCTGCCAGCGCGCCCGTTCCTACCTTGCCTTCCTTGAAGTCCTTCACCACCCGCTCAGGCACGCCTTGCAGCGTAATCATGCCCAAAGCTCGCCGCGAATTCTCCGACTGATCCGAAAGCCAATTCTCGAACTTGCCGAGATCTGCTGGCGATGAGAGCGGCGGAATCGGCCCTCCCTTTTCGACCGCCCGGAACTTCGACCCCAAAGTACAGGCCATCGCGAAGACCTGACCTACCGTGGAGTTCACGCCATGGTCTGCGCCCTGAATGAAGAACGGCAGGCGCTTCGACGGCGGACACGCCGACGGCAGCAACGCGTTCTCGGTGAAGCGCCAGATCTGCGTGTTGGGGATGCGCGCCCGGGCCAAGCAATTGCCTGTCTGCAGGATGTGGATGCCACCGTGGCGACCGACGAGACAACCATTCTCGGTCGATGGCAAGTTTGCCTGGTTGACCATGTCGCCCTTCTGAGCGGTGGTCCACCCCGGGATGATGTCGTTAGCGACGAGCGGCCCATCGTCGTTCATCCCAAAGTAGTCGTTCATGTAATACCCCGAGATGGTGGTCTTCCCATCCTTCGCGAGGCAGCCTCCGACACTGCCCACCATGGTGTGACCCGGGGAGCCGCTGCGCGCGATGATGCCGTAAAGACCGGCGCTAGTTTCGCCAAAGACTGCCGCATTCTGGGCGCGGAGGTGGAGGCGCGATGACTGGGGCGCAGCCGGGAAGTTGTGCCCATACACCCACGCAACGAGCTCACTAGGAGAGGTGGCTGCTGCGGCCGCAAACTCGGCCGAGATTGGCGCAGCGGCTCCGAGAATCAAGCGATCTTGGTCGGTCTCGAAACCGTTCGTCGATTGTCTCAGGCGGTAGTGGACCATTGAATCGTCGAGCGAGAACTCACTTTTCCCATACAGGATCGGCGCGGGCGCCTCCGTGAGCTGCGAATGGTTGTCAGCAAATACATTCCCGGCCGGCACGGGCATGTCGATAAGGCCCTCGGGCACCGCACCGGAGATGGCGCCCATCGACCACAGCACCTTGGCGACTTCTTGGAAGGTGTTATATCGCGCAACGGCGCTCAATGACCCGGACGGCGCGCCGGGTGCCGGCGGAGGCGGAGACGTGCTGAAGATGCTGGCGAAGTAGCCCGCGTTGTTGCTGCTGGCGCAGCCGGCGCTGACACTCGCACACCCGGGCCAATAGGCCACATCGTCAGACTTCATCAGCACGACGCCGTTGAAGTTGAGCGACCACTGCACGCTCTCATCGAGCTTCAGGTGCATGCCCGCAACGATCCCGCCGAGGACGGCAGGCTGAACAGCGGGGTCCAATGCGAGAGCCATCATCGAGTCCGTCGATCCAACAGCCGCCTGGTGGGCGGTGTCGGCGCAATCCGCCGGTTCTTCCAAATCGGCCGGCGCCAAGCCGAGCCCCGCATGCGACGGCGTGACCGCTGGGTCGCAAAGCGGGTTGCTCGCACCGCCGTTCTCACACGAAAGATAGATGCCCTTTTGCGCCTCGCTCAGAGGTCCGTCACCTACCGGATCAGTCGTCAGGAAAACTAGGTCCTTCTTGGGTTCGTCCAAGCAATCGGCGAGCGGCCCATCGGTGTTGGGTGCCGTGACTTTTCCGTCTTGGACCGAGACCGAATCCAGAGCCGTGAAACTGCCACAAACCTCGGCGAGCTCTTCCCCCGCCGCTTCACGGCGCAAATCTTTCTGCTCTCCTAGGCGGATGATTTCCCTGCCGATCTCGTCGGTATGAGAGGCCGCCAAGGTCGCGGCGTCGAGGTAGTGCTTCCAGGAATCCTCGAACTGGTCATTGTCCGAGGTGAGCTCGTTCTCAAGGGGGACGAAGAAATCTTTCGGTATGTTTTCGATGCAGTAACCGGCGCTCTCGCCGAGGTCCGGCGCTCCCACTTCCTGCGGAGCCGAGGGCGAGACACCGAAAATGTTGTTGGCTAGCTGCCGTTGGTAGTCGCTCGCTACTTCTTGCACGAAGAAAGCGTCGGGATCGGTCGACGCCGTCGTAGCGAGGGCCCCCAGCACCTTGCCGTGCGCAGTCTCGGCGGGATCCGACGTCAATACAACGTAGATCCCCTGACTCGTGCCATCCGGATTGAAGAAGAGAGACTCGGCTGGCAGAATCATGTCGAGGTACCGCCGTCCAAACCCGACGGCGGACGAAGTCAGATTCCAAGAGACTTCCGCGGGCTCAATCGTCGGGATGGGTCCCGGCACGAATGGGTCGAAGCACGACTTGCGCAGCCCGGCTACACACTCTGCTCGCCAGGCATCGCCCCGAACGATCTTGACCTGTTTCTTGATCTGCTCGTTGAGGGCAGCTTCGTCATCGTTTTCGCGCAGCCCCAGCTCGGCCAAAGTAAAGCCAGCGAGAATGACCTCGAACGTCGTGTCCTCGCCCTGCGGCCGCACCAGCATCAGCCGCCCAGCGCCGGACCATGTCCGCACCTCGGCTGCACCTTCATTGGCCAGTTGAGCCAAGTGCTCGTTGGCAGACCCGATTCGATCGCCCATCGCGTCGAGGCGTTGGCGAAAAATGTCACCCATCATGAACACGTTCTGAAACGACGAGATCTGCCCCTGTGTTCGCGCCAGCACGCCCGAGCCACTCTCCAGGCACTGACTGGCGCGCTGAACGGCGCCGAGCCGACCCATGACGTCGCTCGTGATATCCGACCGTGGCAAGGACTGACTCAAGACTGCGCCCGAAATCGTCTGCAGCTGCGTGCTGATATCGGTCGTCCGAAATTGCGCACCGGCGTGCTCCGCCGGTGTCCCCTGGACGTAAGGAGTGCCGGTAAGCAAGGAAAATGCGTTCCAGACCTTGTCGATACCAAAGCGCAGATCTTCGTCGCTCAGGCTCGACTCGCTGAGCTGCGCCGTCAGCGCTTGTCCCGTCGCCGAAGCTTCGATTTCGGCGACCGTCGCACCCCGCCGAGCTGCCGCGTCCACCATGAGCTGATCGAGCACCGCAGCGCGAACGGCGGGCATCCCGGCCGAATCCACAGCTACGGGCGGGATGATGATTCCCGCCGCTTCGATGATCGACATCGCAAGCGATTGAGCGGCACTCCGCACCGGAAGATCGTGCCATCTCGCGTCGCTCGGCGGAGAGAAGCTGGCTCCGGTTGCTTGCGAGCCGAAGTCATAGAGCAAGTCGTATTGCCCGAGTGAGGCGCAGGCCGGGTCGCCGAGTGGCCAACCCCTAGCCTGGCCCACGTCGGGCACGCCCATCTCGACACGGCCGAATAGGGTGCGTAGTGCGTGATTGAGCGTGTTGTACGGTAGATCCGGAGCGTCTTCGCGTACCCCCCAAAAGAGCTCCGAGCCTCGCAGAAGATCGCCCGCGCTCTGACGCCGATCCATCGCACCGCTCAAATCGCCGTAGGCCGAGGCCGTCACGAGATCTTTCAGCAGGCGCGCGCCGGCGCGCAGCGTGTGCGCCTGGATCTCCAGGCGAGAAGTAGCCAGAGCGGCTGCATTCGACCCCGTCACCGTCACCTGCGGCGGAAAATACTCGGGCGTGTGGTTTGCGCTAACGCCGAAGAGATCCCTGGCGTTCGTAACTGCATACGCCCCATCCGTCAGAGACCGCGCGTAAGATCGCGCACAATCCTCAATCCCATCGTGATTGCGCAGGTCCAGCCGAGCGAGCGCGCCTAGCGCATTGATTGCCAAGTCGCGCGCAATGAACCGGTCAACCGTTTTTTGCGGAGGGATGCTCCAGGTCTGGCGCCAAGGACTGTTGGGAACGTCGTCGAAGACGGATACGCTAGCCGGCCCAGGCCATTCAATCGTCTCAATCGCGTTGGCAACGTCTGCAAGCTTTTGGGCCGTGCAGAGCGTCAGTTGCTCGTGAAACAGAACGTCGTCGCAGCTCGAAAACTCATTCCCCTCGACGCCACCGATCGCCTCTTCCTTGGTGAAATAGAGGTACCAGTCGATTCCCGAAGCCCCATCGCCATTGTCATATGCCGCCCAAGGCGTCGTCACAATATGCTGAAGGTAGCTTGGCTTGCTCTCGAGTTCGCTCACACACTGCACTGCCGCGCCCCAGGCGAGGCGCCATCCTGGATCTTCGCCGTCGACGGTAATCTCGTGTCCTGGGATGGGCTCGATTGCCTGAGAGCGCTGCGATGGCGCGCCCATCGTGGACCCGTTCGTGGGCGCGCTGCGTGCGAGTTGCTGCAACCCGACTGGAGGAATATCAGCCTGAACCTTTTGGCCAGTCCCTTCGTGGAGCAGCACGTGAACGGCGTGCCCGGTTGCTTGCGTCGACGCTGCCGGCGAGGGCGCGGAGGGTTGTCCGCCACCCCCGCTGCCCGAGCACGCCGAGCCGAACACCGTGAACGAGAATGCCGCAAGAAAACCCACCGCTCGAGTCATCGCATCCAACTTGTTCGCCTCGAGCCCCATAGCCCGCCCGCGTGGCCGGGGACCGTATTCGATCTCGGTCAAACTCTGCAATCAAATTTCTGCAGCTCTCGCAAAGGTCCACCTCATCGCGGTGTTCAGTCATGCATCTGCAGCGCCATCGACACCAAGACGCCAAGAGGGTCTCAAGGTCAGCTGAACGACGTCATGGCCTTTCACCGCGAATGAGACTGGCTAACGAAAGTACCAATCGAGTCGTGTGTTGTCCCCTGAACGAGACTCGCAGCTTCGGATTGCACCCGAGCGAATAGGGGGAAGGGCAAACACGATCGTGCCGGCTGGGGCTTATGAATCAGCTGCAACCAAATTCCGCAGTCACTCACACGGGCCAATCCTCATCGGCACGTTCACGGCTGGCGCGTTGGCGGACTCGGTCCAGAGCACCGTATTCCACGTGCCTGAGCCTTGAGCGCACTGTTGCTTTGCGGTCGTGCATGCGGCAGCGCTGTCGGTACCAAAATGCCATGGCGCTCTTACCGTCAGGTGAACCAGGGCAGGATCCGTGAGGGCAACGTGAACGCGGAATTTCGCGAAGATCGGCTGGCCCGCGGGACAATCGCAAGGACCATCAATCGTCGAGGCCCGCGGGGTGCGGCCGGCGAAGTCCGTGGGCATGGTCAGCGCGGCGCCTTCGCTGGGGTACACCTCCCAGGAAGTTAGTTGGCATTGGGCTTGGGGTGCACATCCCACGGGGTCTCCAGGCCGCGGATGAAAACCCGGGCAATCTCCGGAGCAGTCGATGGTCCTTTCCCCGTTGGTCAGGCCGTCCCCCGAGCACGGGTCGTCGTCCCAATCAATATTGTCCGGCGCGCTTCCGCCAGCTCCCGCGGCGCTCTGAGTTTGCCCTGCCTGGTTTAATCCGGGCGAGCCTGCGTCGGACTGGCCCCCCCCTCCATTGCTCATCGAGGAGCCGCAGTCACATTCCGTCCATTTAGCACCGAGGCAGACCTGACCACCGTCGCAGGCGCCCGGCCCCACGCATCGCCGCGTATCACCTTCGTTGCAACTCGTCGCGACCGTTGCCTCCCCCGCGGCTCCTGGGTCGTTGGGCGCTAGGGAATTGCCGCCACACGCAGCGAAAAGAAGCGCGCCCAAGGACCCAACGCTGACCAGGAAACGCAGTCGCCGTGGCCCCCTTGAGCCTGTTTTCGCGTGCGTTACCAGCCTCTTTGGCGGCGTCATGGTGCGCGACCTTAGCCGCTGCATACGAGGTCGACAAGCACACCTTGTGCGCCGCGGAAATTTTTGGTGACCTCAGCAAGCGGCGTCGAGGACAGCTGCAATCTACCGGACCACGTGAGGAGCTCGAGTGGCTACTGCCGGCCGTTTCGCAGCTGATTCAACAGCGCTTGTCCGGGATACTTGCTCTGAAAATCGTTCGCTAGCTTGCGCGCTTCCGCCACATTGCCGTTCTTCGTAAGTGCTTGAATGCGTAGAGCCATCGACTCTGGCTTGAGCTGACCGCTGGGGTGAGCCCGATCGTAACTATCGAGGGTGGCAATAGCGCCGGACAGGTCACCGCGCGCGATGGCCGCCCGCGCCGCTTCAATCTCGCGCGTCTCGTCCGCGGCGGCGCTGGGCGCTGGCGGCGTTG
>Ga0170475_130681723_pt1 | contig 12294 bp, 9 predicted proteins | sample Soicark_Litter_5_FD_111474 | JGI IMG/M metagenome (GOLD analysis project Ga0170475, IMG submission 111474) | Avena fatua rhizosphere microbial communities from Hopland, California, USA. Combined Assembly of 48 SPs | reverse complement strand
CTGGCAGCATGTCGGGCAGCCCGCTGGTGTGCGTCATCAGATGGCGGATCTGGACCTCACTCTTGCCCCTGGCGGCAAACGCCGGGACGTACGTCGCAACCCGATCCTCCAGCGTCAGCAGTCCGCGCTCGACGAGCATCATCGCGGCGGTCACCGTGACCGGCTTGGTGATCGAGGCAACAAGGAAGAGCGCATCGTGGCGCATGGCTGGGCTGCCCGCCTCGACCTTGTGCCGGCCATAGAAACGCGGCTCGATGATACGACCGCGACGGCCGACGCAGAAGCCGGCGCCGAGGATCTTGTCGTCATCGGCCCACTTCTTGAGCAGGTCGAAGGCGCGATTGAGGCGAACGGGGTCAAAGCCGAGCGACTCGGGGCGAGTAACGGGAAGTCCGGACATGGGAGACCCCTTTTGGAGTGCGGCGATGCAGCGCCGCATTGGATTTCTTTGCCTCGCCTCTTCGGGCTCTTGCCTCGTCAGTGGACGAAGAACCCGACCCCGACGGTCCCCACGCCGATGATGCCCAGGACGATGCCGGCGTGCCAGTACGGCGAGCGTTTGGTCAGGATAGCGACGCTGGAGAGCACCAGCGCCAGTTCCACGCCCAGCTCTCCCAGATCGAAGAAAAAGGCCTGGTGGTGCTTGTGTTTACTTTGGTTCTCGTACTTTGCCGCGTCCTGTTTGAGCTTGTTGGCCTTCTCGGAGATATAGCGCGACTCCTGGCGATAGCGAGCGGAGGCCTCCTCTGACTGCGCCACCCGCCAGGCCTGTTCGTGCGTCAGGCCCTGTTTCTTGAGCCCCTCGTAGCGTTTCTTGATTTGCTCGACGATCTTCCTGGCTGCTTCGTCTGGTGGGTCGGTCTTCTCCTGTCGTTCGGGTGGGTTGATGATCTCCTCAAAATCGCCGATCAGCCTCTTCGCGCGCCTGTCCCAATCGACCTTGTCGTCCTTCGAGGCCGGTTTCGCATCCTTGCTCCGAGTCGCCTCTTGCAGGAGCAGTTCCGCCTCCAGCTTGGCCAGCACCTCCCGCATCTTCTTCGACTGGAAGAAGTTCCACAGGTCCGACTCCTGCGTGTGAGCAACGCCGGCCTGGATCTGAAGATGCAACGTGTCGTTGTGCGTGCGGTGCCCGAGCACCTTCACAGCCGCCAGCACTGCCGCGATCACCACCATGGACATCGCGACTCGTCGGTCAAACGGATCATGGGCGTGATGGGACGCGTGTTCGCCTTCCTGACTGGCGTGTCCGTGCGTCATGGGTTTGTCTCCTGTTACCCCCGGTTTCCCTCAAGGTGTCGGACTCTGCCCTGCCACCGAATCGAATACCCGCACCTTCGCCCAGTTCGCCCGGTTCTCGGCGATGAAGGCATGATGCCCCTCCGTGTCCTGATACCGGTCGTGGGCAGCCTGATCGGTGAAGATGATGTGCAATCCCACATGCCAGTCGCGGTCATTCACCTCGCGTTTCAGCTCATCCGCCAGCACCCCACACGCGAAAAAGACGATTCCCGGGTGGCCCGGCAAGTGCTTCCGACACGCGGCAATCAGCCGTTGCTGCGCCTCCGGCGAGTGGTCTTTCAACGCGAAGTAGACGTTGTGAACGAGCAAGCGGTCCACTGCGGACATCGTGTTACCCTCTGGTTGAGATGCAAGCGGGAGGAATCTTATCAGCGCCGGCACCGTCCGGCCAGTCTGTCCGCGCTGTAGGGAACGCCCTCCGTGGCGTTCCGGGGATACAAGGGTGGCCGGGGCAGAATGCTGGGTGGCCGGGGCAGAATGCCGGGTGGCCGGGTCCCTTAGCAAATGCCCCGGTCGGGGACGCTGCCACCGGGGCTTCGCGGACTCAGCCCCGGCCACCCACACGCCCGAGAACGGCACGGAGGCCGTTCAACACAGGTCACTTCGTGGTCGCCACGAAATCCTGCTCGAGGACCTTCTTGTCCGGCGTCAAGGTGATGTCCTTACCCGTGGCCGGGTCCAGCACCACATTGCTCGACTCGTGCCAGATGTACAACTTGACCTTCACGCCCACCGGCACTCCGGTGATCTCGAACGTGCCGAACTTGCTTGACTTCGGATCCTCGAAGATCTTCTTCTGCAGGTTCGCCCCCACGCTCGTCACCGCCCCATAGGGGTGTTCTAACGCCCGCACGTAGGCACTCATCCAACCATGCGTGCCACACGTCATGCTGATCGGTGCCGGTTCTGGCTGGAAATTCAGCACTTTTTTTGTGCCCGCCGGGATCGCCGGGTTGTCGCTCCCGTTCACGTCACCTCCAGTGTACTTGGCCGTGTGCGCGATCAGGGCGTCATTCTCGACGCTGAATTTTTGGCCGGTCTCTACCGACTTGCCGCCCTTGAAGTAGACAGGGAAGGTGACCACACAGTGCGGGAAGAAGGCACAGTGGGGTTGATGAATGATGACTTCCTTCGGAGCCCGTTTGACCTGATCTTCGGGAACCTCGAAGTAATCATTCTGGGATTCTGGCTGTATCCAGACGAAGACGTTGCCCAGCCCGCCGTTCTGCCCGACGCGGTAGGTCTGCTGATCGACCTCGACCTCCTGGGGAGGCACTTTGACCTCGCCGCCGATTTTACCCTCCCGGCAATAAGCCGTGTCGGTTTTCATGTCCAGGGCGTTCCTGGCCTTGGCGATGAGGTCGTTGTCGCCTTTCCAGGTCACCTTGCCCTTGATGACGCCATCGTAACTCGCCACACCCTTGACAGGTGTGCGGGCGGCAGCCGTCACCCCGCCGTTCCCACCACCTTTCGTGACGCGCCTCTTGGTGCGCGGCCGGTCGCCATCTCCGTCGTCGGAGCCGGACTTCTTCGAGGAACAGCCGGTCAGCAACAGACTGCTGGCCGACACCAGCAGCGCAGCGACCAGCAAACCACAGGAATATCGTCGCATGGGAGTACCTCATGGAATGGGCGAACGAACCGGGGCAGGAGGAGCGGCCCGTAATGTGGACCACTCCTCCTGCCCCAACCACTCCGTGGCGGATGCAGAATGCCGGCATGGAGGCGCCGGCCTCCGTTTCTCAGTCGTCCTTGGGCACACTGAGCGGGATCGAGCCCACGTCTGTCTCTCCGCCGGCCTTGATCTCGATCAGTTTGCCTCGGTCCTTCGGGCCCTTGGCGATGACAAAGCCCACCGCCTCGTGCCAGGCCATCAACCGGAACTTTCCTGCCGGGACCCGCTGCATCTCGAAGTTCCCGTTCTCGTCCGTCACCGCGAAGTACGGGTGCGGCAGCGTGAAGATCCAACCCTTCATCCAGGTGTGGATCGTGCAGTTGTAAGAGGTAGGAATCCAGTATGGCGCGAAGCCATTCACCTCGAGTTTCCCGTTCGGCGGGATCAGCTTGTTCTCCTTCGGACCTTTGCCGAGGGAGTTGATCGAGAAGTTGTGTCCCACGGGTGCGGGGTTGTTCACCACCAACTTCTGCCCCTCGCGCAGCACCGTGATGCGCGGCTCGAAGACGCAGCAAGGCTGGTCGATCGTCACACTCGGCTTGAAGTTCTTGAGGAATGGGTGAATCGGCGGCGTGAAGTTCACGTTCTTGCCGTCCCCCGCGTCGGGATCGGTGATCCACAACAGCACCCAGCGAACACCCTTTGTCTTGGGGTTCACCACCAGGTCGTTGCGGTAGATCGGCCCCTTGGCCGAACAGTGCGTCTTGTCCACGCCCACGGCGACTTCTTCGTTTTTGGGGATGGTCCCACCGGCCCAGGTCACCTTGCCCTTGATCTTGCCCCAGCCTTCCTCCGCCTGCGTGGGCGTCGCCAGGGAAAATGTGGCCAGCAGGGTCAGGGCGGCCATCGCCGCTCCTGACCGAATCGTCACTCGATGCATTACTTACCTCCGGCGGCCATCGGGGGGGGCGGGGGGGGTAGTGCAAGCAAGTCGGCCAGCCTGGATTGATCCATGAGCAGATCCCGGACGGCCGTTACTTGTAGACGCGGCTCGCCGACGAGCAGTTCTTGTTCAATCCATTCTAGCGGATTGTGACTATTTGGGAAGTTCTGCGGCATCACCGGCGGATAGGTGAACAACCGCTTGGGATTCGCGATCCACTGCTCGACCCATTCCGGACGGAGCCGATCGGCCGTCAGCATCAGGTTGGGCCCCTTCGGTCCATCGCTCTCACGGTGGCCGATCGAGTGACACTGCATGCACAGCTTGGCCATCACTCGGTAGGCGCCGACCGAGTAGAGGTCGCGGTGTTTGACCTCCTTGGGCAAGTTCTCCTTCGACGCCAGGTACGCCTGAATCCGCTTCTCCATGGCGTTCGCCTCATTCCAGGGCGTGAGCTTCGCCTTGGTTCCCTCCAGTTCCTTGTTCTTGGCTTCGAGGGTCTCCGAAACCTTCTCAAACTGTTTCAGCTTCTCGTCGAGTTGCTTCTTGAGGGCGTCTTTCTTGGCGTCCTTCTTTTGGATGGCTTCTTCGAGCTTCTCCGCTTCACTCTTCAAGCGCTCGAGATCCTTGTTGAGCTTCTCGATCTCGCCCTTCAAGCGCTGTTCTTCCTTCAAGACCTTGTCCGCCTCGGGCTTCAGCCGGGTCAGATCAGCCTTCACGGTCTTCTGGCGGGCCTTCACCGCTTCCTCCTGCTGCTGGATCGCCCGCTGCCAGTAAGCCTCATCCCGCTGCGGGATGGTCGCGAATGTCGTCACTCCCGCCCCGGGGTTGGTGGTCTTCGCGGCCGCCGCGAAATAATTCACCAGAATCCGCGCCTCATCCGGGCTCATGTTGAACTTCGGCATCCGCAAGATCACATAGTTCTGCGCTCGCAGCGGCGTCGGATTAAGCAGGAACCGATACAGCCACTCTGCCTGGACGCGCTCGCCCTCGCGGACCAGCGGCGGCGGCAGGGTTCCTCGCGCCATATCGGCGTTGTCCTTGTAGTCGGTGACCTTTCGCTGCATGTATGGCACCATCAGGTCCGTCCAGGTGCCCCCGAATGGCGAGGCCGCGCTGTACTGCCCCCGTGGCAGATTGATCTCGCTTCCCGCGGGCAAGTCGCGCAGGATCCGGTCGGTGCCGTGGAACCGCAGCGCCTCGGTCAGACGAATCACATCCGTCGCGGCCTCGTCGGCTTTTCCACCTTGCGCCGCTCGCTTTTCGATGTAGCCAAACGCCCGGAGCTGATCCGACGTCGGCGTCGTGCCGACCCATGCGGAGTGCTGCATGAACACGTGGTCCGAAGCCCGATCCTTGACCATTGCCGGAGAGTCGTAGCGAGCCTGTAGAGCGCGGACCAACCCCTCGGTCGCCTTGAAGTCGTACACGCCCGGCCGAATCTGATGGCACCCGCCGCAGTTGTACTTTTCGAGCACCTGCCGGCCGAGCACCTCGGCCTGTTTCTCCGGTCCGGGATTGTTGACGTACTTCTGCGGGATCGGGTCGGCCGTCAGCCCCAGGATGAAGGTCATGACAGCTTCCCGCGCCTCCGCCTCTTCCTTCTCGGCGGTGACGTCGTACTCGCCCTTGGCCTCGCGTTTCTGCCTTGCGGTGAATTCCTCGTAGCTCTCGCCTTCCCGGCGGTGCGAGCGAGCAAAGCGGAACTGCGGCATCCGCAGCCGATCGTCCCACAGCCGGAGGCGGTTGTAGTCGTAACCGCGTGGGAACATCAGTTTGAAGTTGAGGAAGCCCTCGCGCTGGTGGTGTTCCAGCGCCTGGAAGAAGATCTCCTCGATCGGAGTCTGGCCATTCTCGCCGGCCTCGAAGAACTTGAGCGGTTGCAACTCCGCCAGTTCCGCTCGCTCACTGGAGGTGAGGTCTTCTTTCTGAGCCTTCGCTTCGAGTTCGCGAATCTTCTTCTGGACGTCGGGGTTGAGCTGTTTTTTGATTCGCTTCAGCTCGTCCCGCTCCGCCTTCGTCTGCCTGCTTTCATCCTTGTCCTCGAGTTCCTTCTGGCGCCGTTCGACGTCCTGTCGCGTCATCGTGGTCGGCACGATGTTCATGTGCAGGCGGGCGAACGCCTCCGCGTCCTCGAAGGCGAGCCGCTCCGGGTCCTTCTTGCCCCAGTCGTTCAATCCCGTGCCGATCGACTTGGCCGTCTCGAATCCAGGGATGTCGTGGCAGCCGAAGCAACCCAGCCGGCCGATCGCCTTCTTGCCGATGTACCAGAAGCGCGGTCTCCTCGTCCTTGAACGTGCCCTCTTCGAGCCGGCGCTCCTCCGCGTCGCGCGGGAAGCGCGCCAGCCGGCTCTTCGGAATACCAACCGGCTTGCTCTCATCTTCCGGCAGGAACGAATCCAGTTCCGCCCGGGTGATGCCCGGGGCTTTCGCCAGGTACACTCGTGCCAGTTTTCGGTAGTCTTTTCCCGAAACCGAATCGACAGCCGCTCCCTGCCAGTCGGCCGACTGTGACAGTAGCCAGGCCGCGATGTTGTTGGCGTCCTCCACGCTCAGATGCGTGATCGGCATCCGCGTTCGTGGGTGATAAACATTGGGATTGAGCAGCCACTGGACCAGCCAGCGCCGGTTATCAACCCCGCTCATCGACGGCTTGAGTTTGGCGACGAGCTGGCTCAGGTTGGGCCCGAAGGTAGCATCGCTGATCACCTTGCTGATGGTCGTATCGCGATCCTTCTTTTCCTTCTCGTCCCGGATCTTGACCGTGGCGTCCTCCTTCGTGGTCCCCTGGTGCGTGTGGCAGGCCAGGCAACCTCTCTCGGAGAACAGCATCCGCCCCGTGTTGGCATCACCCGCCTTCTCCGGGAACTTGACATCCTGCCCCTCACCGTTGACCATTCGCTCGGCGATCGACCTGGGCCGAGATGCTTGATCCAGCGCCGACCGCGCGCTGGTCAGTTCCTTCCCTGTCCTGTCGATGGTGTCCTTGAGCGCGTCGGTTTCATCCTTGACCTTGGCAGCCGGGGCCGCGCCCGTCTCCGCCTGGTTTTCGAGTTCCCTGTTCCGCCGCCACAGTTCGTGCAGCCGATCCTGCGCCTGTCGCATCCGGGTCGCGTGCTGGTTGATCTCGCTGGCGTTCATCGGCACCGACAACAACGCCACATCGACGAATCGCCGGGTCAGGTCGAGCAGTTCCTTCATCGCTCGATCGTCGAGTCCCTTGTCCGTCAGTTCCTTCTCCAACTGGCGAAGACCTTTGCCTGCCAGTTCCTGGCTCTCGCCTCCGCCTTTCAGGAGGGCCTGACGATAGGCGTCCCCGTCCTTCGACAGGTGCGCCTTACTCTCCGCGATCAGATAGTGGCTGATCGCTCGCATTTCTGCTGCCGGGAACTGCTTCTGATCCTCCGGGAGAGCCTCCTTCGTGTTGTTGTTCAGGCCGTAGAAGTGCGGCATCTTGGTGTCGGGGCGGAACCCGCGCGGCGACGCGATCCACTTCTGCGTCCACTCCTCGTCGGTCTTTTCGGTCAACCGCCGCAGACTCGGTCCAACCTTCCGCATCCCGCCCGGCGGATTGGCCGGGTCGGAACGAATACGCTCCTGATCAGCAGCGGTCAGATAATCCAGCGCGGGCGATGGCTCCAGTCGAAGGTCCGGGCCGATCGATCGGCCGCCCTTGGTGCCCTGGATCTCGTGGCAGCCGAAGCAGCCGGCCTCCTTGACGAGGTTGAAGCCACGGAGCACCTTGGGCGCCTCTTCCTTGGAGCCCTGGCGGACGAGGTCGGTGACCTGGTGATGGCACTTCAGGCACGAGGACTCCGTGAATCGCTTCGACAGCATCGGGTAGTCCCAGTAGTGGCTGGAGGGGTAGTGGTGCTCATTCTGCCAGCGTTCGAGTTGTCGGGAATCGCTGGGCGTGTGCGAGGCCAGGGTGAACTCGGTGGCGCTGCCCTGCCCGCCATGACAGATGGTGCAGCCGAACTTCTCCACCGAATGCGGGCTGTTGGAATCGACGAAGAGGTCGAGCCGCGGGTGGACGGAATACTGCGTGATCTGGCCTTCGGTAAGCTTGATCGTCTTGATGGTCGGGGTCTTCGGCGCCATCCAGGCGATGGCTGCCGCACTCGCCACGGACAAAAGCATCCCCGCTGCCATCACCTTCGTCCCCAGCCGCCACGAACGCTCCAGCGCCGCCAGCGACCCCGCGGCGATGAGCGACGAGGCGAGGAGGAGGAACAGCATCAGGCCAAACGACCCGGAGCGTTCGCCTGGCAGATCGTTGGGGTCGAAGCTGAGTTTTTCCCCGGCCTGTTGACGTTCCTTGTACATTTCCTGAGCCGTGGTCAGCTTGCTGATGAGCCGGCGGCTCTCTTCCTCATCGCCGAGCTTGGCCAGGGCGGGCCGATCGAGCCCGGCGCGATCGATGCCGAGATGACAGGTGGTGCAGCGGTCGTAGCGCGGCACCTCACGGAAACTGTAATCGATGGTCAGGTCGGGCAGCCAGATCTGCTTGATCTTGAGTGGCGACTCGAACCCGTCGAGGATGGGCAGCGCCCGGAACGCATCGCCGACGCTCCACGCCCTCTGCGCCGCCACCTTGGCATACCGATCGGTGGCCGCGTTCAGCTTCTTGAGGTCTTCCTCGGCGGCGATGGCCTCGTCTTCATACGGCTTGATCGGCTCGCGGAGTTTCCGCATATCCCGATCAACCTTGTCGAGCTTGCCCTTGTAGTCAGGCAGTTCCTTTCCCTCGAGTTCGTCCAGGCGCTTCTTGAGGCTCTGCGCTTCATCCTGGAACACTTTCACTCGCGGGCTCGTGCTGAATTCTCTGCCGGCGTTGTCCGTCGCGATGTTGTAATAGCTCATCAGCGCGTCGTACTCGGCCTTGATCTCGCGATACTTCTCATCGAGCCGTTCGCGTTCGGCGATCAGTTTGCGTTCCTCGGCGACAAACTCTTCCTGCGCCTTCTTCAGTTCGGCCTCCGCGCTTTCACGATCGGCCGACGACGCTTTCCTGTCGCGCAGGGTCGCGTATTTTTCCTCGAACTCCTCCCGGCCGAGTTTGACCGCGGCACCGGCAAGGTCGCGCTTCCGGCGAGCTTCGGTCAATTCCCGCAGCTTGTCTTTGAGCACCTCGGGGTCGGGCAGTTTATTCACCATGTCGCGTTCGGCGAGTGTGGACTCGACGTCGCGAAATGTCCGCTGGACCGCCTTGAAGTCGCGGTTGTAGTCCTGCACGAACATCCAGATCGTGCTCAGGAGCAACCCGGCGCAGGACGCGGCGAAGACGATATCCAGGGTCTTCTGGGGACGATAACGTTGGTCCGTGGCAGCCATGAGCATCCTCGCGCTCGGGAGTGGGGCGGATTGTCAATCCGCCCGACCGCAGAGTGAGTTCAGATGTTGAAGAAGTATTCCGGGATGGCAACGATGTACTTGAGGTTGATGATCCAGCGCAACACCATCTTGATGGGCAGCGACGCCATGAACAACGCCAGGTTGATCATGATGATGTACCGGAAGAAGCCCATCTTGACGAAGAACTTGCGGAAGACCGTCCGCGCCATCAGCGGCGGCAAAACCATCAGATAGAACAGCACCAGGACGATGCCAGGCGCCTCCCGCTGGAGAATCGGCATTCCCTCCAGTGGCATCCCCAGCATCCAACCCCAGAAGATCTGTGAGACGTTGACGTTGTTGAGTGGATCAACCTTGTGCGGGTCCCAAAAGGCGAACGGACCGAAGAAGTTCCAGTTTGGGCCGCGCAGGAACGTGCCCAGCACGATGAGGACCACCCAGAGGACCACGAATCCAAACAGGAACACAGTGATGGCAAACGGCCGCTGATTGAACGTGTAGTAGCCGTTGCCTTCGCGGTTGAAGTCGATGTAGGGCAAAGCCATGAGCCCGACGATGATCATGCTGGGCAGGACGACGCCGGCCATCCAGGGGTCGAAGTAGACGAGCATCTCCTGAAGGCCGAGGAAGTACCACGGCGCCTTCGACGGGTTGGGGGCCTTGGCGCTGGTGGCCGGCTGTTCCAGCGGGGCCTTGAGCAGGATGGCCCACACGACCAGCACAACCGTGGCGATGATCATCGCGATCAACTCGGTGTAGACCAGGTCCGGCCAGACGAGCACCTTCTCGTCTTCAAGTTTCTCCAGTATGGGCTCAGACTTGCTCATTCGTTCGTCGTTCTGCACCCCCCGGTAGAGCGCCAGCCAGGTGAAGAAACCCACGGAGTAGATCAGCAGCGAGATGGGAACGTTGTCTTCCTTGGCGACGATGGAGCGGAAGTTGCGATCAGTGAACGCCCAGCCCGCGATCAGCAAGCTGCCCATCAACACGCCCCACGCCACCTGCGGCCTCACGAGGACACGCCGCCAGTAGATCACCGCCACGAAAGCGACCACGGACAGCAGGGTGTAGGTCACTGGCCCGGTGAGCCAATCGATCCACATCCGCAGTGTCGCTGACAGTACCCAGCCGGCCTGAAACAGCCCGTACGCCACCGCGTGCAGCAGGAACAGCCCCGCGACGGCGTACCAGATGTACGCAAAAGTCTTGGCCTTCGGGTCACCGGATCGCTGGTAGTAGAGCCCGAAAGCGCCGTTGGCCAGCGCGCAGAGGAAGTAATACACGCCGAGGCCGGTCTGCAATCCTTGATTGAGCGGAGGTGACATATCATTGCCCTGTCTATCGTTATCTGGTACGTCCGCCGTTGCGTCGCTGGGTGGCCGGGTCCCGACCGGGGCATTCTGCCCCGGCCACCCGGCATTCTGCCCAGGCCACCCTCGAAGACTCCTGGGTGGCCTGGGCTGAGTCCGCGAAGCCCCGGTGGCTGCTGCCTCGGCCACCCTGTCGCACCCGGAACGCCACGGAGGGCGTTCCCTACAGGGTCGAAATCATAGAGGTCCGCTGATGCCGCCGTCCTTCCGCACGCGCCAGAAGTGGACGGCGATCAGCACACCCACAGCGAGCGGAATGGCCACACAGTGCAAGACGTAGAACCGCAAGAGTGTGTCGCCGGAGACGAACCGTCCGCCAAGCAGGAGGAACCGCGCATCGGAGCCGGAATGGATCAACGGCACGCCGCCCACCTGGAGGAAGGACGCTCCGGGACCTTCGTGGCCGAGGAAGGGCGTGGCCCGGGCCATGTTGCTGCCCACCGTGATTGCCCAGATGGCAAGCTGGTCCCACGGCAACAGATAGCCGGTGAAGCTCAATAGCAGTGTCATCACGAGGAGCAAGACACCGACACCCCAGTTGAACTCACGTGGAGGCTTGTAACTGCCGGTGAGGAACACGCGATACATGTGCAGCCAGATGGTGATGACCATGGCGTGGGCGCCCCAGCGATGCAGTTCGCGGAGGATGCCCAGGGTGGCGACGTCTCGCAAGAGGAGGATGTCGTTGTAGGCGTGTTCGAGCGTCGGGCGATAATAGAACATCAACAGCACGCCCGTGATGGTCAGCTCGAGGAACATGAAGAACGTCAAACCACCCATGCACCACGTGTAGCTCAGAGCGATGCCGCTCTTGCGCACACTGACTGGGTGCAGATGGAGGAAGACGTTGGTGAGCATCACCACCACACGGTTGCGGCGATCCCGCGGCGCGGGGTGACGGAAGATGCTCTTCCAAACTTGCGAGTTGCGGATAAAGTCGGCGACCGACATGGGATGTCCTTAAACCTTGATGAACGACTCCGAATTGCTCCACTCGCCGCGCTCTTGCTGGAACTTCTTGCTCTTGTCCACGAGGAGCTGGCCGTCGTCGCCGACGGAGATGGCCCAGCGTTCCAGCGGGCGAGGGGCTGGCCCTTCAAAGTTGATCCCGGTGATGTAGAAACCGGAGCCGTGGCAGGGGCACTTGAACTTCTGCGCGCTCTCCAGCCAGTTGGGCGTGCATCCGAGGTGAGTGCAGGTGGTGCTCAAAGCGTAGATCTCGCCGTTGTAACGCACCACCCAGAAGTTCTGGTCCTTGTACTTATCGACGACCTTGCCTTCCTCGTAGCCCTCTGGCAAGCCAATCTTTACCCGGCTGGGCGGCTCGGCCAGAACGTTCGGGAAGAGGAATCGCAGCGTCCCGAGGGTCCAGACGACCATGGTGACGGAGAAGAACGTCCACGCCGCCGCGAACGGCGAGCCGATCATCCCCATCAGAAACCCACGGCGATCGTCGCCCTTCTTGGCGGCCGGCTTCGGAGGCGCAGCGGGCTTTGGCGCGGCGGGAGCGGCAGCAACGGGCGTGGTTGTGGTCGAAGTAGGAGTTCCTGCCGCCGGGGTTGCCGGGGGCGGCGTACCGGGCACGTTCGAGGGTGTGGGGTCTGCCATGATCGTCCGAAACTCCACGGAGAGACGAGCCGGCAAACGGCCGGCCTGCTGGATGTTCGTTGTAGCCCCTGACGGGGGGTCGTCAACGGCATTCCTTGCCGTCG
>Ga0170475_119962265_pt1 | contig 12294 bp, 13 predicted proteins | sample Soicark_Litter_5_FD_111474 | JGI IMG/M metagenome (GOLD analysis project Ga0170475, IMG submission 111474) | Avena fatua rhizosphere microbial communities from Hopland, California, USA. Combined Assembly of 48 SPs | reverse complement strand
ATTTCTTTCAAATTCCGGAGACCAGCATGACCACAAATACCTTGCGGTACATCTCGGTTGGCTTCACTGTCGCTCTGGCAGGCCCTGCATGTGGCGACACGATCTATATGCTTTCACGGCAAGACGGCAGCGTATATTTCAGCAGCGCCCCTGCAGCAGGCCCTCGTTTTGCAGCCTACAGCCACTCCGGGCGTCCTGATCGTCGCCCCAAACGACTGGGTGCGGCGGTCGCTCCGATCAACATCAACAGCATTCTTTCAGAAAAGTCCCGGTACGATCCATTGGTTGATGAAGTAGCCCGTGGTTACCAAGTCGATAGTGCCTTGCTCCATGCAGTGATTTCAGTGGAGTCCCGTTACAATCCCAATGCCCTCTCGCCGTCCGGGGCCGTCGGGCTCATGCAATTGATGCCGGCAACTGCCAAGCGGTATGGTGTGGATAACGCTCTTGATCCTGAACAGAACTTGCGCGGAGGTGCCAAGTATTTGCGCGATCTGCTAAGGATGTTCGGCAGCGATGTCCGACTGGCCCTGGCTGCTTATCACGCAGGCGAGAACGCAGTGACTAGGCACCAGAATAATATCCCGCCCTTCCAGTCCACCATGGAATTCGTGTCCAGAGTCTTGGATCTGTACAGCAAGTACCGCGGCGTATCTGGGCGCTGAGTTCGTCTTGCAGCATGGCTGATTATGTAGGATGTCTGGCTCCAGAGTTCCAGGCATCCTTCCCCTACTCCCATTTCCCCGTGCCATTCTGATTTTCGGACCGAGAGCCTCGAAAACGAGGTTGCCACTAGGGACACGCCGTAGAGGCAGGGAAAAACCAACATTGGGGGTTTTTATCCATAGACATTTTTGTGCACCGCAACTAAGGTATGGCGGAAGCTGAACCATTGTAGAGACCACGAAAAAAGGTTGGTTTGCTTCAGTCATTCCAATAATTCGATTTTGAGCTCAGGGAGAATCATTGTGAAACTGCATGTGCCTCAGCGTGCGGCCGTGGCGTACGCAGTCCCGGATGACCTCCCTGAAGCTAAACCTGGTTCGCGGGCCTGTCCTTGATTCGCTTATTGCGTCAGTCGGTCCCCTCTTGCCACCGCCATTCTGCTTGGCACATACTGCATGTTCGCCGCTGTTTTGGAGAACGGCGAAGACGTTGGCCGGCTTGCGGGCCCGCTAGGCGTTTCGTACCCAACGGGAGATTCAAGATGCTGGAAGCCGAGGTCGTACGGCTTGACCCGTCCGACCCGACTAGGCGCCTCTCCAAGAACTATCGCTTTGTGCTGGAAATATTTCTGGCTGCCCTGCCAGCGATGGCTATCGGCTATCTATTGGCTTTTCTTGATCCGAACCGGCGATTCCAACATTATCTGGCACACCAAATCGGGATCGCGTTGGACGTTCTGGTCTCCGGCTTTGCGGCCAGCCTGGCCTGGCGCTGCTACATTCATAACGGCAAGCCTCTTCTGCGCTGGGGAGCGGTTGGTCTTGCCGGTTGCAGCCCGATCGGTGTTCTTCATCGGCTTGTCATATCATGAGCCGGCGCACCATTACTTCTCTGCTCATGGTCCTGTATGGCGTAGTCAAAGCTTTCCTCGCCACGTGTTCCTTCCGGAAAACGTACCGGCAGAAAGCACCGGTGGAACAGTCGACCAATACCCTCCTCCAGACAGCGCCGGCGGAAGCGCAGCAGGCCAACGCGGCCTTGAACCGACAGGCAATCCTTGCCGACCAGGCGAAGATGCGGTTCGAATCGGGATTCCCCCTGGCTCCCGATGCGATCCCGATCGTCGGGGCCGATGGCGGGATCCTCAAGGCCAATGAAAGGGCTCGTTGCCTGTTTGGCTACCCCGAGGAAGATTTTTCCACCCTGACGGTGGAGGAACTTATTCCCGATGTAACCGAGTCCAGGCGGGCTGCCGACCACATCAAGCAGAGCGAACAGCAATTCCGGGATATTTTCGACCACGCTCCCATCGGCATGGCCCTGATCACGCTGGAAGGGCAACTGATGGAAGCCAACGAATCCCTGGGCAAGCTGCTCGGCTACACCCATGCCGAGTTGGTCGGCAAAAAATTCCAGGACATCACCCACCCGGATGACCTGAATGCCGACATTTCGCAGTTCCGGCAAATGGCGGCTGGTAACCTGGAAACTTGCCGTGTGGAGAAGTGTTATCTGCACAAGGACGGAACACCTGTTTGGGCCTTGCTCAGCGTCTCCCTTCAGAGGGATACGGAGGGACGGCCCCTGCGGCTGTTGGCCCAAATCGTAGACATCGGCGGCATCAAGGCGGCTCAGCAGGCCCTGGCGGAAAGCGAGCGACGTCTCCAGCGTGTGCTGGAAGGCAGCAATGACGGCTTCTGGGATCGGCACATTCCTTCGGGCACCACTACTTTCAGCCCCCGCTGGGCCACCATGCTGGGTTACGACGTCAGCGAAATCGCTCCCAACATGAGCAGTTGGGAAAAGCTCGTTCACCCGGATGATTTGCCCATATGCCGCCGCATCCTTGCCGAACACCTGTCGGGGGAGCGCGACCGTTACGAAGCGGTTTACCGCATGCGCCACAAGACCGGGCACTGGGTATGGATTCTAGCTCGGGGCAAGGCTTACGAATGGGATAAGGAAGGCAACCCGTTGCGTATGGCCGGCACCCATACCGATGTTACTGTCCGGCAACTGACGACAGAAGCCCTGCGGCTTCGGGAGCGGACTCTCAAGGCCGTGCTCGAAGCCCTTCCCATCGGAGTATGGATCGCCGATGCCAATGGGCGGATTACTTCCGCCAATGCTGCGGCCCTTGTCATGGGGCCAGGAGTCCGCTATCGGGCCCTGGTCGAGGACCAGCCGAACGCAGATGGCTGGGGAGAAAGCGGGAGGACGATGACGCCCCACGACTGGGCCCTCGCCCATGCCATCAAGCGGCGGGAAAAAATTCGCGACCAGTTGGTTGAAATCGAATTTTCCGATGGCAGCAAGAAAACTGTCCTCAATTCCGGGCTGCCGATTTTGGACGAGGAAGGAAATCCTCTCGGGGCCATTGCTGTCAACCAGGACATGACCCAATGGCTGAAGCTGGAACAAGACCTGTTGCGGCGTACCCATCAACTTGAGGAAAGCAATCGGGAGTTGGAGCAATTCGCCTACGTCGCATCCCACGATCTGCAGGAACCTTTACGCAAGGTGGGCAGTTTTGCTCAGTTATTCGCCAAGAAATATTCCGACCGTCTCGACGAAACCGGCCAAATCTATATCAATTTCATGGTGGATGGGGCCAGCCGCATGCAAATCCTGGTAGACGACCTCCTGCACTACTCCCGCCTGACCCGTGGCGACCGCTCTCACCGGGAAGTGGAGATGGACGCGGTTCTGAAGGGCGTACTGACCGACCTGCAATTGATGATCCGGGAAGCCGGCGCCAGCATCCAGGTCGGACCCTTGCCGGTGATCCAGGGGGATGCGGGCCAATTGCGAGCCCTGGTACAAAACCTCGTCAGCAACGCAGTCAAGTATCGCGACCCGGAGAGAAGGCCCGATATCCATGTCGGGGCCAGCGTCCAAGCCGGTGAGGCCACCTTCTGGGTCCGGGATAGCGGAATAGGTATTGATCCGCGCTACTTCGAGAAGATATTCGTCATTTTCCAGCGTCTTCATGCCCGCAGCGAATATCCGGGCACTGGCATCGGGCTCGCCATATGTAAAAAAATTGCGGACAATCATGGCGGTCGCATCTGGGTGGAATCAAGCCTGGGCCAGGGAGCGACCTTCTTCTTTACGCTGCCGATTGGTGAGGCCCGGAAATGATGAATTCCATCCAAATCTTGATGGTCGAAGACGATCCCGGTGATGTGTTCCTCATCCGGGAAGCCCTGAAGAATTCGACGCTACGATTTACGGTCCACCATGCCGACAACGGCGAAAAAGCCCTCGATTTCTTGCATCGCCGGCCACCGTTCGAGTCCGCAGAGCGGCCCGATCTCATTCTTCTGGACCTCAACCTGCCCCGGATCAACGGTATCGAAGTATTGCGCGACGTCAAGTCGATGCCTGAGCTCAGCGCCATTCCGGTGATCGTACTGACCACTTCCAAAAGCGAAGCCGATGCCATCTTGTGCCGGCAGTTGGGAGCAAATGATTTCATTTCCAAGGCGCCGTCATTCGAGGAATTTCTCGCGGTCGGCAAGGTGATTGAAAATTTCTGGCTGGACAGGCCAAACCCTGTTGGAGACTAGACAATGGACCGGCTGAAGATTCTCCTGCTCGAAGATGACCCGGGTGACGCCTTTCTTGTCCGCACCTACCTGAGCGAAGCCTGGTCAGGGTCGCCCCTCGATTGCCGGCAGGCCGTCCGCCTATCGGAAGCCCTCGAATTTCTTCAAAAAGAGCATTTCGACCTGGCTCTCTGCGACCTCTCACTGCCTGATGCCCACGGGATAGATCCCATCGTCCGCCTGCGCCAGGAGGCTGCCGAAGTTCCTATCGTCGTCTTGACCGGGCGGGACGATCCGGAATTTTCCGTACGGCTTATCGAGCGCGGCGTCCAGGACTATCTGGCCAAGAGCCGGCTAAATGCCAACGACCTCAGCCGTGCTATCCGCTATGCCCTTGAGCGCCATAAACTATGGACTCAACTGCAGTCGGCCATGCACCGCGAGCAGCTGCGGCGGCAGATTTTGACCCGTATCGCAGAAGACGCGCCGCTTGCGGAAACTTTGGCTGAACTAGGCAATTCCCTGGAGCGGCAAAGCGGCTGCGACTGCGGCATGGCCCTCATTCCTTTCGAAGACGCCAGCGACTGGATCGTCTGGCCGGAACACCGCCGCGGTATCGGCCAACTGGCGCGGGACATGTTGCTCTCCTGTCTGGCCACTGGAGCCGGGAAAGGGCTTCAGGGGGCCGATGACGATGCCGCCGACCACGACGGAGTGTATTTTTTCCCTATCCGCAGCGGCAGCGGCCAACTTCTCGGCCAGCTTGCCCTGGAGCCGCACACTCCCGGTGACCACCACGTGGCCCTCCAGATATACTCCGAACTCGGGGTTGCCATGGCGGCCCTGGCCATTCAGCGTTACCGGGCCGAAGAAAACCTCCGCCGCTCCGAGGAGGAATTGCGACAACTTTCCGGCCAACTCATGAGTATCCAGGAAACCGAGCGCAAGCGCATTGCCGCCGACCTCCACGACGGCATCGGCCAGTCCCTGAGCGTGATCAAGTTGTCCATCGAGCAGGCAGCGTACAACCTCTCCAACGGCAACAACCGCGAGGCCTTGGACGCCCTCCACCAACTGGCTCCCCGGGTGAAGGACGCCATTGTCGAAATTCGCCGCATTTCCATGGACTTGCGGCCATCGACCCTGGACGACCTGGGGATTCTGCCCACTCTTTCCTGGTTCTTCCGGGAGTTCGAGGCCGCCTGCCGGGGAATCACTATCGAAAAGAGCATTACGGCAGTGGAATCCGACATTCCGGCAGCGCTGAAGGTTGTTATTTTCCGGATCCTGCAAGAGGCGACGAGCAATATCGTCAAGCATGCCGAAGCCAGCCATATCCGCTTCTGTCTGGAAAAGGATGGTCAGATGCTGATTTTCCACATAGAGGACAACGGGTGCGGCTTTGATGCCCTGGCTTTCCACGAGACCCCATCCGAAGGTCTGGGGCTCCGAGGCATGCAGGAAAGGGCGCGGCTGTCAGGCGGCGTCTACCAGATGAAGTCCATTCGCAATAAGGGCACCAGTATCCGCATCACTTGGCCGCTTAGCCAAGCCACTGCCTAAATCTCAGTCATTCTGTAGCCTACTGTGCCGCCCGGCTTTTTCTCTCTGGCGGAGTACAGCCCTATTCTTGGGAAATAGGCTCCAGCACTAGCGAAAACCGCATTTCTTCCTGCGGTCCTTCGCCCCCAAAAATACAGTGTTTCCTGTATCGGGCAATAGGGTGAATATCCTAGGGCAAATTCCATGGGCAATCAATAGAGTGATGCCTGAGACTGCTTGCCGGTCGTTTGCTTCCATTCCATACCTATATACCGTTCCGTCCGGCCCATTTGCCGTTGCCGGGACGGCGGCCCACAACCCGGACTCCTATTGCACAGGCAAGGCATGACCCTAAACAAGGCCCGCGTCGATATTGCACTATCAAGCCGTGTCCGCAGAGGATTTACCCTGCTGGAACTGCTTGTGGTCATGGTCATTATCGGCCTGCTGGTCGGGTATGTCGGTCCCCGTTACTTCTCTCAGGTCGGCAAGTCCGAGGTCAAGGCGGCCCGTGCCCAGATCGATGCTCTGGAAAAGGCGCTTGACCAGTATCGCATCGACACCGGCCACTACCCGAACCAGGAAGCCGGCCTTTCCGCCCTCTTCACCCGGCCCTCCAATGAATCCAAATGGGAGGGGCCATATCTCAAGAAGGGCGTTCCTAACGACCCCTGGGGCAACCCCTACGTTTATAAGATTCCCGGCGAACATGGAGACTATGACTTACTGTCCTACGGCAAGGACGGGCAGCCAGGCGGGACCGGGGAATCCGCCGACATCACCAACTGGTAGAGCCATGAATAACCACCGCCGCATCGGATTCCCCCCATTGCGCCACCCCAACTGACAGGAGACTCATTGTGTCCCATCTCTGGCCCGAATTGTTGCGCATTACCCTCTGTCCCGATCAAGTCGTCCTCGAACGCGGCAAGCTCGTCATTAGCCTCAAGGGTATGGAGCCCCGCTATTTTCAACCGGAGGTCATCCCGGTGGAGCCACGGCACGAGCCTACACTTTGGGCAGCGCCCCTTGCCGTGTTGGGGATCGCCCTGGACGGCTTGCCTGAGCGTCCCCATGACGCCAGCGTGATGCTGTCCAGCCACTTTGTGCACTATCCCCTTGTCCTGAGTGGTGCGACCTGCGAGTCTGAGTATGTCGATAACGTCATTGAAGACCCGTTGCGGAACGCCATCGGCAAGTTGCTGGAACAGCACAATTGCCGCCTGGCGTCCCTGCTGCCCCGCATAGTCGCGTTCGGCAAGGACCTGCTGGAGGAATTGCAGGAGGAACCAGGGTGGATAGTACTGGTCGAAGAGGGCTTGGCCTCCGTCGGCCTCGTACAGGACGGGGAATTCACTCGTCTTCGTAATTTTCACATGTGGCCGGCATCGTCGGTGGAATTGCTCACCCTGCTTGATCGGGAAGCTTCCGCTGCCGGTCTTCAGAAGCCGCCGCGGAATATCATTCTCTGGAGGCGGGATGAATCCGATGAAGTGATTCTGCCTCTCAAGTCAGGGTGGCAGATCACCCGTCTCGGGGAACAGCCGACAACAGTGATACCCCGCCGGACAGTCTCCCGGCGAGTGCCGCTGAGCGGCGCCCAGGCATAGCCGATGACAGGCAGGATGAATATTCAGGCGGTATGGAACTATGCTTTTGGGTTTGAATATTCACGGCCGATTATCTCGTTTAAACTCCGGTATTCTTTGGAAGTCTTGGGCTTGTCGCCAGAACCGAGGATCCGGTCGAACTACTCGCGGGAGAAACTATGAGCACGATTGAAATGCAGACAAGCGCACTTACCAATGTCCAGGCGAACAGGAGGCCTGCACCGATGTCGGATAAGAAGAAACGCATTCTTCTCGTCGAGGATCACACCATCCTGCGGGCCGGCTTGCGCGCCTTGCTTTCCCAGGAAGAAGACTTCGAGATCGTCGGGGAAGCCGACAATGGCCGCGATGCCATGCACGCGGTGGGCAGCCTCTTGCCCCATGTCGTGTTGATGGATATTTCCATGCCCGGGATCAGCGGCATCGAAGCCATTCGCGACATCAAACGGCGCTACCCGGAAACCAATATCCTGGTGCTGACGATTTACAAGACCGACGAATACATTCACGAAAGCCTCAAGGCCGGGGCGAGCGGCTACATCCTAAAGGATGCGAGCCCGGACGAGCTGCGGATCGCCATCCGCAGTGTGCTGAGCGGCAAGGTCTATCTGAGCCCCGACATCTCGTCCCAGGTGATCAACGGCTACCTGGGGACCGGCGGCCGTGCCACCGGCCTGTCCAGCCCCTGGGATACCCTCACCCACCGGGAGCGCGAAGTGCTGAAGCTGGTGGCGGAAAGCAAGAACAATAAATACATCGCCGACTATCTTTGCCTGAGCGTCAAGACCGTGGAGAAACACCGCTCCAACCTCATGAAGAAGCTGGATCTGCACAATGCTTCGGCCTTGACCGCCTACGCCATTGAAAAGGGCCTCATCGCCACCCAGGGATGATCGAGACCGCCGCCGTCGATAGGTAGGTAGTGCGCCAAGCGGCGCCTACCTTTCCGAGGGCGTTGAAGCCCCCTGCCCTACTTCACTTCAAGCGTGATGAACTTGCCGGCATGCCCGCCGGCGCGGCGCAGCAGATCGACGATGTCCGAATTCTTGGTCCTTGATGCGATATCGAGGGCCGTTTCGCCATTTTCCATCTGCAGGTTGGGATCGGCGCCGCCGGCCTCCAGCAAGGTCTTGACCACCTCGACATGACCACCGCGGGCCGCCACCATCAATGGCGTCATGCCGTTTTCACTGGCTGCATTCACATCCGCCCCGGCCCGCATCAAAAAGCGGACCGTTTCCGCGTGGCCGTTGAATGCGGCATAACTGAGCGGGGTCCAACCGCTCATATTCACATGGGCGCCTGCCTCCACCAGCTTTTCCACCACTTTCTGATGGCCATTGAAGGCCGCCAGACGCAGGGCGGTATCGCCAGCACTGTTGCGGAAATTGACCTTGGCGCGCTGCGCCAGGAGCAATTCCACCATATCCAGCTTGCCGTCCCGGGCGGCCAGCATCAGAAGGGTATTGCCCTCCGGGTCGGTGGTGTTCACATCGGCGCCGCGCTTGACGAGTTCATCCATAGCCTTGGTGTCGCCCGCCTTGGCGGCATTGATCAGGTCGCCGTAGGTGCCGGCGCTGGCGCAAAGCGGCAGGAGAGTCAGAAGCGCGATGGCAATCTTTCTTTTCATGGCATGTCCGGCCGTCTGGCCCCGGAAAATAATCGAAAGAAATTGTCGGTCGTAGCGGTAGCGACTTCTTCGAAGGAGAGGCCGCGCAGTCTGGCGATCTCTTCGGCCACGTGCCGGACATAGGCCGGCTGGTTGGTCTTGCCGCGGTAGGGCACCGGCGCCAGATAGGGCGAATCGGTCTCCACCAGGATACGGTCGAGAGGCACCCGGCAAGCTACATCCTTAAGAGCCGCCGCATTCTTGAAAGTGACAATACCGGAAAAGGAGAGGTGGAATCCCAGGTCCAGAGCACGGCTCGCCACTTCCCAGCTTTCGGTGAAACAATGCATGACCCCGCCGATGCTTCCGGCCCCCTCTTCCGCCAGCAATCTCAGGGTGTCGTCGGCCGAATCCCGGGTATGGACCACCAGAGGCTTGGCGCAGGACTTGGCCGCCCTGATATGGTTACGGAAACGCTGCCGCTGCCATTCCGGCCGGTCCTTCTGCCAATAGTAATCGAGGCCAGTCTCGCCGATGGCGATCACCTTCGGATGGCTTGCCAAGGCAACCAGGCGCTCGACGCTGGGTTCTTCTACCTCCTGATACTCGGGGTGGACCCCGACAGTAGCATAAAGGTGATTATAGGTTTCCGCCAGGGCCAACACCTGAGGAAAATCCTCCAGATTCACGCCGATGCAGACCGCTGCGCCGACGTCGTTGTCCCGCATGGCCGCGAGCAACTCGGGTAGGCGAGCGGCGAGGTCGGGGAAATCGAGATGGCAGTGGGAGTCGACCAGCAAGTCAGGACCCGGCAAGGGAAGCTCAGAGGGTATGGGTGGGGCGGGAGGACTGCATCACGCCCCCTAGAAGCCCTTCGATCTTGCGGCGGGCTTCCTGGCCGCTTTCGTCATTGTTGAAATGTACCCCGATGCCCTGGGCCCGCCCATTCTGGGCGCCGGCCGGGGTAACCCAGACTACCGTACCGGCGATGGGTAGCTTGGCCGGGTCATCCATGAGGGAGAGGAGCATGAAAACCTCATCCCCGGAGTTGTAGCTGCGGGTGGTGGGGATGAAGATGCCGCCGTGCTTCAACAAAGGCATGAAAGCCGCGTAGAGGGCGGATTTTGAATTGATATTGAGCGAAAGTACGCTCGGACGCTGGGGGGTCGGCTTGGCGTCGCTCATTCTTGGTCAATGCGTCTTCAGTTCGAGAACAGGGATCGGTAATCCATGAAAAGCGTTTCCAGGAACAGGCGGACATTGAGTGGTTGCTCCACTTGCCGTCTTTCCCGCAGCAACTTGCGGTGGAAACCCAGAAACTCATAGACCGGTGTGCCGGCTACAAGTTTTTCTATTGTAGCGCGCTCTCCGGAAAAATATCTCACTGGCAAGGATTGTCCTGCCAAGGCGAGATCGACGGTCCACTTTTGCACCCATTCCACCACCTGGCGCAGGCCGACCTTCCCCTTGCTGTCCTTCAGGAGCTTTTCCATTTCCGCAGCGGCCGTCAGGGGGTCGCCGCGACCGCCGGCGGCCAATCGCTTCACCAACTGATCCAGCCACTGCCCTTGTCCCGACTGGGCCAGTTCCCAAGCCAACAGCGGAGCGCCGCCGGCAAGGGCGAGCCACTGTTCGGCCTCGGTTACGCCAACCGTTTTCAAAGCGGCTATGGCATCTGCTGCGACAGGCACCCGCACCGGCACCGCCTGGCAGCGGCTGCGAATGGTGGGCAAGAGGCGCATCGGCTCACCGGAAACCAATAAAAACAATGTTTCTGGCGATGGTTCTTCAAGTGATTTAAGAAGGGCGTTGGCGGTATTCCGGTTCATCGCCTCGGTGGGATAAATCAGGATGACGCGCAGGCCGGAACGGTGGGTGCCGACATTGAAAAAATCGTCCAGGCCGCGCACCTGCTCGATGGTGATCTGCTGGCTGGCTTTTTTCTTGCCGTCTTCGGCTTCGTTCTGGGCTTCGGCCAGGGCCTCCGGTTGCAGCAGGCGAAAATCCGGATGGTTGCCCTGGGCGAACCAGCCGCAGGCCAGGCAACGGCCGCAGGCCCGGCCATCAGCGCCGGGGTCCTCGCACAGCAGGCCGGCGGCAAATTCCTTTGCCAAGGCGTACTTCCCCAGGCCACGCTGCCCGGTGATCAGAAGCGCGTGGGGCAGGCGCCGACGTCGGGCCTGCAGTTTTTCCCAAATCGGGCGATGCAGGTCAATAACGTTCATAAACAGAGAGTTGAAATAGTTCGTTCAAGTATTTTGCGAACCTCTTCGATGGAGTGGTCGGCATTGATGACCTGAATCCGGTCCGGGTTGGCTGCCGCCCTGTCCAGGTAGGCATGCCGCACCCGTTCATGGAAATCGGCCCGCTCCTGTTCGAAACGATCCAGCTCCCTGGTGGCATGGGCAATGCGCTGCCGGGCCACGTCGAAAGGCAGGTCAAAAAGCAGGGTGAGGTCCGGCTTTAGATGGTCATGGACCCAATGTTCCAATACTTGCAGCTTGCTCCGGGAGAGACCCCGTCCGCCACCCTGGTAGGCGTAGGTGGCATCGGTGAAGCGGTCGCAGACCACCCATTCGCCGCGCTCCAGGACCGGCTCGATGACCTGCGCCAGATGTTCCCGGCGAGCGGCGAACATGAGGAGCGTCTCGGTTTCCAGGTGCATGGGTTCTGACAGCAACAGGGCTCGCAGTTTCTCTCCCAGAGGCGTGCCGCCGGGCTCCCGCGTCACCCGCACTATCCGTCCGCCCTCCCGCAGCCAACCGGCCAGCCACTCAACATGGCTGCTCTTGCCGGCGCCGTCGATGCCTTCGAAAGTAATGAATTTGCCTCTCACTGCCGCTGTAATCCTATAGATAGGTTGGGCCTTGGTTCCTGCGGCTGGACAGAGGGCCGAGGATTCCGGAAATGGTATTGCCCGTCATTTTAGTTGAAACCCGACGGAGCATTGGCATGTGTTATCTTTGAGAGTTCCTGAAAGCATCCTCAACGGTACTGAAGCGGCATGACCCTTCGCCTCGCAATCAACGGTTACGGCCGCATCGGCCGTTGTCTCCTCCGGGCCCTGCACGAATCTCCTCTCAAAGAGGATATCGACATCGTTGCCATCAACGAGCCGGCCGATCTGGACAGCATCGCCTATCTCACCCGCTTCGATTCCACCCACGGGCGCTTTCCGGCGCCGGTGGAGACCCGGGACAGTGCCCTCTGGGTGGCTGGCCGAAAAATTCCCGTCTTCCACGGCAGCACTCCCCGGGAGGTGCCGTGGCGTGATTTGGGCGTGGATATCCTGCTGGACTGCTCCGGCCGCTATTCCCAT
>Ga0170475_124365671_pt1 | contig 12297 bp, 10 predicted proteins | sample Soicark_Litter_5_FD_111474 | JGI IMG/M metagenome (GOLD analysis project Ga0170475, IMG submission 111474) | Avena fatua rhizosphere microbial communities from Hopland, California, USA. Combined Assembly of 48 SPs | reverse complement strand
ATTTTTCGCCGGCCCCAGATCAGAGCTTGCTCACAAGACCTAATATCAAGCGGGTGATGAATGACCTCGCGACCGCTCTCTTTTGTGACCCTATCTTCAGGGTTGACCGGTTTTACCCCAGTGCAGTTGCACGGCACAGGAATGGCATCGACGTACCTCGACGAATTGGATGCCCTCCTGCCTGCGTCCTTGCTGGACCGCATTCTCAACGCGTATTCCGCCACGACGGATCAACCGGGTGACGAACACCTGAAAGCCATTCTCGACGACCCCGATCTGGGTCCGATCGCCCGCAACATCATCGTGATGTGGTTCTGTGGCACTTGGACCGCGCTGCCGGCGGAGTGGCGGTCCCGTAATGATGCGGCGGAGGATTCGACTCATGTCGTCTCGCCCGCGGCCTACCAGGCGGGGCTCCAGTGGGTGGCGGCCGGAGCGCATCCCGCCGGCGCCCGACAGCAGGGATTTGGCGCCTGGTCCACTGAGCCGCCCGGGACCACATCGTGAGGGCCGACCTGAGCGGCGGCGCCACGCACGACGTCGTCGTGGTCGGTGCCGGCGTGGCGGGTGCCCTGCTCGCCAAGCGGCTGACCACCGCCGGCCTCAGGGTGCTGGTGCTGGAGGCAGGGCCCGAGACGCCCTGGTCATTCGAGGGCTACGCCCGTCACCTGGACAGCTTCTTCGCCGCGACCAGCAAGGGCGCCGAGTCCGCCTGGCCGCCGGCAGTCGGCGCTCCCCAGCCCGACAGCCGCGACGTCCGATCCGGCGACGGATACTTCGTCCAGCGAGGGCCGCAACCCTACGGCAGCACCTACACCCGCGCCCAGGGCGGGTCCACCCTGCACTGGCTCGGGGTGTCGCTGCGGATGCTCCCAGAAGACTTCGCCCTCAGGTCCCGGTACGGCGTCGGACGGGACTGGCCGCTGGACTACCAGACCCTCGAGCCGTACTACCGCCAGGCGGAGCTCGAGATCGGTGTCGCGGCCGATGTCGCCGACCAGACCTACCACGGCATCGAGTTCGCGCCTGGCTACGACTACCCGATGCAACGGATCCCGCAGAGCTACTCCGACCTCACGCTGGCCGCCGCGGTGGACGGGATGGAGACCACCATCGGGGACAGCCCTATATCGGTCCGGATCCGCAGCTACCCGGCGGCTCGCAACTCCATCCCGCGGAACGGCTTCCGGCCGGTCGGGGCCGTCGACGCACGAACGGACGGGCAGGCGCTGGCGCGGGATCTGGGCCAGCGCTGCGCGGGCAACACCGCGTGCACGCCGATCTGTCCGATCCAGGCCAAGTACAACGCCGGCAAGTCGCTCGCCCAGGCTGACCGCAGCAGGCTGCAGGTGCTCGCGCAGGCCGTGGCCAGCAAGATCCTCGTCGACGCGGGGAGCGGCCTGGTGCAGGGCGTGGAGTACAAGCGCTACGACGACCCGCGATCAGCGCGGCACGCTGTGCACGTCGCGCGCGCTCGGGTCTACGTGCTGGCGGCCCACGCCGTGGAGAACGCCAAGCTCATGCTGGCCTCCGGCCTCCTCGGCACCAGCGGCATGGTGGGGCGCAACCTGATGGACCACCCGTCCATCTACGGGTGGGGATTGGCTCCGACGCCGGTCGGAGCGTTCCGCGGGCCGCAGTCCACCTCCGGAATCGACGATGCCCGCAGCGGGGCGTTCCGCTCCCAGCACGCCGCGTTCCGGGTGGACATCGGCAACGACGGCTGGCGGGCGACGACCGGGGCACCGGACACCACCGTGACCGAGGCCGTCAACCAGGGCCTCTACGGCGTGGAGCTGCTCACCCATCTCCGCACGCGACTCTCCCGTCAGGTGCGGTTCTCGCTGAACGTGGAGCAGCTGGCCTCACCCGACAACCGGGTGACCATCGACCCACAATTCATCGACCCCCTGGGAAACCCGCGTCCGGTGATCCACTACGACATCGACGACTACAGCCTGGCCGGGATGGCCGCGGCGAAGCGCTTCTATCAGGCCGTGTTCGCCCGTGCCGGAATCGACGACCGGAGCGATCCTGCCACCGGCGTGTGGTTCCCGACCGTGACGTATGAGGGTGAGGAGTTCCACTACCACGGCATGGGTCACTTCGCCGGGACGCACATCATGGGCGACGATTCGTCGACCTCCGTCGTTGACGTCGATCAGCGCAGCTGGGAGCACCGCAACCTGTTCCTGGTCGGGTCCGGCAGTTTCCCGTCGATGGGCACGTCCAACCCGACCCTCACACTGGCCGCGCTCGCCCTGCGGACCGCTGACCAACTCGAGACGGGGTTGCGCGGATGACCATGACCCTGGATCGCCTGAAGGCGCTGCTCGACGCAGCCGTCAAGCTCGAGCTGGCGACCATTCCCCCGTACCTGTGCGCGCTCTACTCCGTCCATCCGGGGCCCAACGTCGAGGCGGTCATGGTGATCCGGTCGGTCGTCGTGGAGGAGATGCTGCACATGGTCTTGGCGGGGAACGTGCTGAACGCGATCGGCGGTGCGCCGCGAGTGAGCGGTCCCGAGAACGCGCCACGGTATCCGCACGAACTGCCCGACGGGGTGATCGTCGACCTGCTGCCGTTCTCCGCCGCCGCCGTGGAGAGCTTCCTCCAGGTGGAAAACCCGGACTACAAGGCCGACCAGTCCGCAGATGATCACCTCGCGCCACGCAGGCAGACGCGCCACGCAGCACACGTCCTCGGGGTGGACGATCCTCCGACGACGATCGGCGCGTTCTACGCCGAGATCATCGACGGGCTGAAAGAGCTGACCGCCCAACTGGGTGAGGAGACCGTGTTCTGCGGCGACCCGGCGCGGCAGATCAGCGGCGACTACTACTACGCCTCCGGCGGCGCTCCGGTCGTGGTAACCAACCTCACCTCCGCCTGCGCGACCCTGGAAGAGGTCATCGAGCAGGGCGAAGGCGAAGTCTCGTCCGCCTTCGACGCCGACGACGACCTTGCCCACTACTACCGCTTCGAGCAGCTCAAGTACGGGCGCCGCTACCATTCCGGCGACGGCGTCGGCGTGCCGACAGGCCCACCGGTCGACGTCGACTACACGGCCGTGTACCCGATGCTGCCGAACCTGCGGCTCGATGAGGTGCACGACCCAGATCTGCGGGCTGTGGTCGAGGCCGCCAACCAGCAGTGGTCCCTGGTGCTGATCCAGATCGACGCCGCCTTCGACGGCTCGCCGAGCATGCTCATCCCAGCGGTGCACACCATGTTCCGGCTGCGGGACGCCATGCTCGTGCTGCTGGCAAACCCGTTGCCCGGTCACGGCACCTACCATGCGGGTCCCACCTTCCAGTGGCTCGATCCCGCCGCACCCTCCCCCGCAACCCTCGTGACAGCGAAGGCGAGTTCGTGATCTTTCCCATCGGCGCCTCCCGGCGCACAGAGCACCAGACGGCCGCTGAGACCGTCTACGACGCCGTGGTGATCGGAGCCGGCATCAGCGGCTCGATCATCGCCGACGAACTGAGCCGCGAGGGCAAACGGGTCCTGGTGGTGGAGGCGGGCATCGGCGAAGACCACTCGCTGGAGGGTTACGAGGCCTACGTCGAGCGGTTCTACGCGGCCGCGGTCAAGGACAACCAGTCCCCATACCCGGTCAACCTGAACGTCCCGATGCCGCGCGGGAGCGACGTCCACCGCATCTGGCCCGGCCAGCCCGACACCAGTGGCTACCTCGTTCAGACCGGCCCGTTCGCCTCCGACACCAGCTACACCCGAGTGCTGGGCGGCACGACCATGCACTGGGAGGCCAAGACACCCCGGATGCTCCCGGAGGACTTCGACCTTCGTACCCGGTACGGGGTCGGCCGGGACTGGCCGCTCAGCTACGACGACCTGATGCCCTACTACGCCAAGGCCGAGCGGGAGATCGGCGTCTCCGCCGACGCCGAGCACCAGAGCTTTCTCGGCGTGCACTTCGAGCCCGGATACGTCTACCCCATGCAGGAGCTGCCGCTGTCCTACCTGGATCAGACGGTCGCCAAGGGCGTTGACGGCACGTTCGTCGAGCTGGCCGGCGAGCAGTACGAGCTGCGCGTCCGTGCCTTCCCGCAGGGCCGTAACGGAGTGCCGAGTCCGGCCTACGACGGAGGAAAGGGCTACGTTCCAATCGGAGCCGTCAGCACCAGCCAGGTCGAGGAAGGCGAGCGCTGCCAGGGAAACATCAACTGTGTCCCCATCTGTCCGGTGCAGGCAAAGTACAACGCCGCCAAGACGCTGTCCAAGGCGCTGGAGCGCCCCAACGTCCACCTGCTGGCCCAGACCGTCGCCTCGCGGGTGCTGATCGATGCCGAGACCGGCCGGGTGAGCGGCGTCGAGGTGAAGGCCTACGCCGACCCGGACTCTCCCCGGTACACGACCTGGACGCTGCGTGGCCACCTCGTCGTGCTCGCGGCCAGCGCGATCGAGAACGCGCGATTGATGCTCGCCTCCGATTTGCAGAGCTCGAGCGAGCTGGTCGGACGCAACCTGATGGATCATGCCTACCTGCTGAACTGGGCGCTGCTGCCCGAGGTTGCCGGCACCTACCGCGGCACCGTGTGCACCGGCGGCATCGTCGACCTGCGGGGCGGGCCGTTCCGTCGCCGCCAGGCAGCGTTCGCGGTGGACATCCACAACGACGGCTGGGGATGGGCGACCGGGTCGCCGTACTCGGACCTCAACGCCATGGTCGACGACGAGAATCTGTTCGGTGCCGCTCTACGGTCGGCCCTGCCCGATCGGCTGAGCCGGCAGCTCCTGCTCGCGTTCATGATCGACGTGCCACCGAACGAGAGCAACCGGGTCTCCGTCGACCCCCGCTACACCGACCGGCTCGGCAATCTGCGGCCGGTGATTTCGTTCACCGTGCCGGAGTACACCATGCGGGGCGTGGGCTACGCGCGCCAGTTCGCCCGTCAGGTGTTCCAGCGGCTGGGTGCGGCGGACTGCACCCGGTACGACCCTACCGATCCGTCGTATGTCACCTATGAGGGTGAGGGCTACGCGATCCGCGGCGGCAACCACCTGGCAGGAACCCACGTCATGGGCTCCAACCGGCTCGATTCCGTGGTCGACGCCGACCAGCGGTCATGGGACCACGAGAACCTCTACCTCGTCGGCGGGGGAAGCATGCCTGGGATCGGCACCGCCAACGTCACCCTGACCCTTGCCGCCCTGTGCTTCCGCAGCGCCGAGCGGATGCTCCAGCAGCTCCGCGCGGAAACGTCCCGACCATGAGCCACCGGCCGAACGGAGAGCGATGCCTGCGCCAAAGATCACCTCGATCGACCTGTTGTACGACTACCTGTACACCGCGATGCAGCTCGAGCACGCGACCATCCCGCCGTACCTGACGGCGCTGTACTCCCTCACTCCGGGAACCAACGCCGACGCCTTTCACGTGCTGCGGGTGACGGTGGTCGAGGAAATGCTGCACCTGACGCTGGCGGCCAATGTCTTGAACGCGGTCGGCGGTCGACCCGATCTGACCAGGCCCGGGTTCGTGCCGACCTACCCCGCCTATCTGCCCGACGGCGAGGACGACTTCCAGGTGAGCCGATGTGCGTTCTCCAAGCAGGCCCTGGACATGGTCCTCAACATCGAGAGACCGAGGAAGGCGCCCGAGGAGGCGAAGCGAACCATTGACCGCGGCCAGGTCAAGCACAGCCGGCTCGGCGTGGAGCCAAACCATCCCGCGATGCAGTTCTACAGCATCGGCGAGTTCTACGAGGAGATCTGGCGGGGAGTGCAGTACCTGCACAAGAAGTGCGGCGATGCACTATTCAGTGGTTCGCCCGAGAAGCAGGTGTCCAGCGAGTACTTCTACTCCGGCGGCGGGCAGATCGTCATCGTGACTGATCTCAAGTCGGCCAAAGCGGCCCTCGACCTCATCGCCGAGCAGGGTGAAGGATTCGGTGGCACGATCTACGACTCCGAGCACGAGCTGGCGCACTACTACCGCTTCGAACAGCTCAAGCTCGGGCGTTACTACCAATCCCGTGACGAGCCGCACCAACCGACAGGGCCTAAGCTGCGCGTCGACTGGGACTCCGTCTACCCGGTCAAGACCGACGCCCGGCTAAGCGATTATCCGGAAGACTCGGAGCTCCACGCGGCCGCCGTCGCGTTCAACCGGTCGTACGCGGACTTCCTCGGTCTGCTGACCCGCGCGTACAACGGAGAGCCGGCCCTGCTGACCGACGCCGTCGTCGAGATGTTCCGCATCCGCGACAGGATGACCCGACTGATCCACAACCCGATACCCGGTCAGTCCACGCTCAACGCGGCTCCGACCTTCGAGCTCCAACCGCAGCCGGCAGTGGTGGCGTCGTGAGCGGCCGGTTGACGCGTTTTCTGGCCTTGTCCTCCGAGCTCACGGCTTACTCGGTCTTCGATCTCCGCGGCACGGGCCTGGCCGAGGATTATCTGGATGCGGTGCACGCCGTCGTGGGCGGCAGGGTGCTGGACGCGCTTCTCGACCGTTATGACGCCGCCGTCGCATCGGCCGCGAATGGCACACCGCTGACCTCCATCCTCCGTCGCGACCTGTTCGGCGACGCCTGGCTGGGCCCGGTGGCCCGCAACATCGTCAAGCTGTGGTACGTCGGCATCTGGTTCGAGCTGCCGCGAGCGTGGACCGAGGCGTACGGCGCTCTGAGCAAGAACGTGACGTTCACCGTCTCGGCCGCCGCGTACATCGAGGGACTGTTGTGGCCGACGATCGGCGCGAACCCGCCCGGCGCCAAGGCGCCTGGATACGGCTCGTGGGCACAACCGCCGCAGATCCCCACCTTCTCATGAGCCTGGGAGGGCCCGCGCCTGGTCCGTGCGGACAGGTCCGCTTCGGACGCGAGATCACCGGAGTGCTCGCAGACGCCGAGCGGCTGGAGTGGCTGGTGTGCAACGGGATCGGCGGGTACGGCTCCGGCACGGTCGCCGGCTCGATCACCCGCGGATACCACGGCGTGCTGGTCGCAGCCCGGCGACCACCGGTGGACCGTCGATTGATGCTGGTCAAGCTGGACGAGACCGTGAGCAACCGCGGTGAGGACCTGGATCTGTCCACAAACCGGTGGGCATCCGGCGCGGTCGCGCCACCCGGTCACGTCCACATCGAGAGCTTCGAGCTGGAAGGCTCGGTACCCCTGTGGCGCTACGCCTGGGCCGAGGCGGTCGTCGAGAAGCGGGTCTGGATGAAGCAGGATGCCAACGTCACCTACGTCGCCTACACCCTCGCCGCCGGCTCGGAACCGGTACGACTTTCGATCCGCGCAGTGGTCGACAACCGCGTTTTCCACAACACCGGGGAAGTGGCTTGGCCGGCACATGTGAGCGCGGTGCCGGGTGGCCTGCAGGTCACGTCCGGCGGGACGGGCAGCCTGCCACTGCGGTTGCTGATCAGTGCCGGAGAGGCTGTCGCGACCGACGAGCTGTACCAGGGATACCTCCTTCCTGCCGAGGCGCTGCGCGGACTCAACGACCACGACGACCACGTGCACGCCGGTACGTTCAGCGCCACCATCGCGCCCGGCTCGACTCTTCTCGTGCTGGCCAGCGCCGACCCCGACGCCACGATCGAGCCGATGGCTCTCGCCGAACGGCAGGCGCACGATGCTGCTGTCCTGTCCGCCTGGCGGGGGACCCGGCCAGCGACTGCCGATCCGGCGCCGGCCTGGATCGAGCGCCTCGTGCTGGCGGCGGACCAGTTCGTCGTGGCCCGCCCGACACCGAGCCAGCCCGACGGGATGAGCGTCATTGCCGGCTACCACTGGTTCGAGGACTGGGGCCGGGACACCATGATCAGCCTTCCGGGGTTGACGCTGACGACCGGCCGGCCCGAGATCGCGGCCTCCATCCTGCGCGGCTTCGCCCAGTACGTCGACGACGGGATGCTGCCCAACCGTTTTCCCGACGGCGCCGACCTGCCCGTCTACAACACAATCGACGCCACGCTTTGGTACTTCCAGGCGATTCGGGCCTACGTCGAGGCCACCGGGGACGACAGCCTGCTCCACGAGTTGTGGACGACGCTCGGCGACATCATCGCCTGGCACGTCAAGGGCACCCGCTTCAACATCAAGGTCGACACCGCTGACGGCTTGTTGAGCGGTGGCCAGGACGGGATCCAGCTGACCTGGATGGATGCCATCGTCGACGGCAGGGTGATCACGCCCCGGATCGGCAAGCCGGTCGAGGTCAACGCGCTCTGGTACAACGCGCTGACCACCATGGCCGACTTCGCCGGTCGGCTGGGCGAGGACGGCGCCGAGTACCGCCGACAGGCCGAGGCCGCCGCCCGCGGCTTCGCCAGGTTCTGGAACACCGAGCTCGGTTACTGCTTCGACGTCCTGGACGGTCCCGCAGGCAACGACCCCGCCCTTCGACCCAACCAACTCCTCGCGGTCTCACTGCCGGAGCCGCTGCTCACCGACGACCAACGCCGGGCCACTGTCGACGCCTGCGCGCACGCTTTGCTGACCTCGCGGGGCCTCCGCTCGCTCGCGCCCAGCGATCCGGCGTACGTCGGCTCCTATGCAGGCGACCAGGCGCACCGGGACGGGGCGTACCACCAAGGCACGGTCTGGACCTGGCTGCTCGGGCCATTCGTGCGCGCCCACCTCCGGGTCAACCGCGACCCGGACGCCGCACTGGCCTTTCTCACCCCGCTCGGGGACCATGTTGGCGCCGCCGGCCTTGGCAGCATCAGCGAGATCTACGACGGCGATCCCCCCTTCGCCCCACAGGGTTGCATCGCACAAGCCTGGAGCGTCGCGGAGGTGCTCCAGGCGTTCGCCGCGATCGAGGCGTTCCGACACTGCACCAGCCCGGCCGCCACCCGCCCGGCCTGACCCCGACCGCACACCCCTGACCAGGAGGAATCCCGATGAGCGCACCCGTGAGGTTCGACCGGACGAAGGTCAAGCTGGGGGTGACTCCGACCCTGTGGTGGAACGACGACTTCCCCAGCATCGACATCGGCATCCCCTTCGAGCAGGCCATCAGTGAGATGGCACTGGCGGGCTTCGAAGGGTCGAGCGTCGGACACAAGTACCCCACCGATCCGTCCGTGTTGCGCGAGGCCATGGCGCTGCGCGGTCTGGTGGTCGAGGAGCCCTGGACCAGCACCTACTTCACCCTGGCCGAGATGGACGACACCTCGCTGCGCAACTTCCACGCATCGCTGGAGTTCATCAAGGCGGTTGGCGGCCGGGAGATGGTGGTTGCCGAGCTCGGCGGGGCGGTCCACCCGCTCCCGGTGGCGGTGTTCGCCAATAAGCCAGTCTTCACCGACGAGCAGTGGGACGCGCTCTGCGCAGGGCTGAACCACGTCGGCAAGATCGCCGCCGAGGAGGGAATGCGGCTGTCCTACCACCACCACATGGGCACCGGCGTGATGTACCGCGAGGAGACCGATCGGCTGATGGAGGGTACCGATACCGGCTCGGTGCACCTCTGTCTCGACACGGGACATGCCGCGTTCGCTGGGTTCGACCCGCTCGACCTGGCCAAGGCGTACGCCGACCGGATCGGGCACGTCCACCTCAAGGACATCCGGCCCGAGGTGGTCGCGATGGCGCACGAGCAGTCGCTCTCGTTCCAGCAGTCGATCGAGGCCGGCGTGTTCACCGTGCCGGGCGATGGGTCGATCGACTTCGCGCCGATCCTGCAGACCTTGGCCGAGGCCGACTACGAAGGATGGTTGGTGGTCGAGGCCGAGCAGGACCCGGCGAAGGCGACGCCACTGGCGTACGCCTTGAAGGCCCGGGCGTATCTCCGGGAGGTGCTCGGATGGTGACCCAAACCGACGCGCGCCCGGAGGTCTTCTTCAGCTTCTTCATGTTCACCGCTGACCTGCAGCCCCACAACCCGGCCTACACCGAGGTGATCGCCCACCACATCCGCGAGCTCTACTCCTACGGGTACGACGGCTTCGACCTGCCGATCGCACCGACCGCCGCAACCGACCACCGGGCCGAGGTACGAAGCTACATCGAACTCAAGCACCGACTGGACGACCTCGGGCTGGGCGATGTCCAGATCTCCACCAACGTCGCCACCACCAGGCAATTCGATCCTACGTCGCCCTACCCCGAGCAGCGCGAGCAGGCTCTGGCCTACCTGCGCTCCCGAATCGACATCACGGCCGCGCTGGGGGGCTCGCTGATGGCAGGTCCGGTGATCTTCCCGTACAACGTCTCCCCCGTCACCGAGACGGGCCAGCCGATTTGGTCCGACGCACTGCAGGAATGGATCAGGCCCGGCTACGAGCGGGCACATCCAATCATCGAGAGCCTCGGCGAGTACGCCGGCGAGCTGGGTGTTGTGGTCGGCATCGAGCCGGTCGACCACTGGGAACAGGCCGCACCGAACCTGGTCGGTGATGTCGCCGACTTCCTCGAGGGTTTCCGCGGCCACAACGTCGGCGTCTGCATCGACAGCTCGCACGTGGTGCTGGGTAGTGAGGGTCCGGAGACGTTCCGACGCGCGGTCGCGGCGCTGGCGCCGGCTGGTCTGATCAGCTCGATCCACCTCTCCGCACCTGACCGGGGCCAGCTCGCCGACAGCTGGATCCCATGGCGGACGTTCCTCGACCCGATCCGCCCGGTCTACGACGGACGTTCCTGGTCGAGGTATTCAACGCCGTCCCTGCGTTCCTCAACTCCTTCCGGCTGACCCGGCGGAAATTCTGGATACCCGGTGAGGACGAGCGCGTGCCCGGAGTCCCCGACGCCTACACGGTGGCCGCGGATGCGATCACCACCGTGCGTCACGAGCTGTCCCAGCAGACCCTCGCGGGTGTGTCCTGATCCGCCCGGACGCCTGTCCCGTCCCCTCGAGAGGAGCTCTACCATGACCGACGCCACCGTGACCGAACCGAACAGGACCAACACCGCCTCCGAGACCGATCTCGGTGACGCTCTCACCGATCGCGCGGACGCGCCCCGAAACGCCCCGACCCGCCGCTCCTACCGTGCGGTGGCGCCGACGTCGAAGACGTCCGACCAACTAGGGCCGCTCGCCGAGCTCCCCGGCTTCTGGGAGGGGACCGGATTCAGCGTGATCGCCAGGCCCGACTTCCGTCCAGAAAACTCCGACGGGTTCTTCCTGCAACTGAACATCCTTCGGGAGAGCGTCGAGTTCCGGCCCATCGGTTCGCCGATCCCGAACCGCGGCAGTCAGCAGCCGGACGTGAGCCTCTACGGCGTCACCTACCTGCACCGAGTAACCGACGCCGCCACGGGCGGTGCCCTTCATATCGAGCCCGGCATCTGGCTCAACATCCCGGCTACCGCCGACCCACCGGCCGACGCGTCCGTGGCCAGACTGTCGACCATTCCACACGGCAATTCGGTATGCGCCACCGGTTTCTCGGAGAACGTCGTGCCGGACGGGCTGCCTGAGATCCCACCGTCCAATACCGTGCCCTTTCCGATCGGCGGCGAGGCGCCGCCGGCGGGCACGGCGAACCCATACGCGGCGTACGACCTCAGTGTGGAGACCCCATACCGCACCAACCCGATGCCCTCCACGATCACCCAGGCGATGCTCGACGACCCCGCCACGATGCTGCGCGACGCCCTCCAGGGACAGACCCTGACCCACATCACCCGCCTGATCGTCGACACCGCGAGCGGTGGCGGGGTCAGCAACATCCCATTCATCACCACCAATGCGAACACGCCGGCGCTTGACTCTGTCTTCGCGATCGAGAACGTCGCAGGTCCGGACGGGACCGAAGTGATGCAGCTGCAGTACGTACAGACCGCCCTGCTGCACTATAGCGGCATGTCCTTTCCCCACGTGACGGTCGGCACATTACTTCGAGCGTTCTGACCTCGCTTTGGTATCGGTGGCTGTCAGGTCGTCGTCTTAGGTCATGGGTCTCGAGGACGCTTGAATGACGGTAGGCAGAACGTCAGCCGGAAGGTTCGGATGTCAGCGCGATCGATCTGACGGTGGTCTCCTCAACGAGCGCGCCGCGGCCGGATGTGGAGACCGGCTCGGGAGGCTGAGACGGTTGGTGCCGGTCGTGGCTTGGCTGCCACGGTGTCGCAAGACCTGGCTGGATCGTGACGCGATCGCGGGGATCACGATCCGGGGCTTGTTGATCCGGAGATGCTCACGTACGCCGGGCACACCCCGGTCCTGGAGATGGCCGAGCGTTCCGGGCTGCTCGCCAAGATCGGGTACCGACCAGATCTTCGAAACGGCTCCGGCTGCCGTCGCCCGGAGGCGGACTCGCCACTAGCTCACCTGGAACGGCCAGCACCTCGACCGCGGAGTAGTTCCACT
>Ga0170475_115497276_pt1 | contig 12304 bp, 9 predicted proteins | sample Soicark_Litter_5_FD_111474 | JGI IMG/M metagenome (GOLD analysis project Ga0170475, IMG submission 111474) | Avena fatua rhizosphere microbial communities from Hopland, California, USA. Combined Assembly of 48 SPs | reverse complement strand
GTGGGGATCTGCTTGGCGGTGCGGCTGGTGAATCAGTCGGCGAGAACGGGGGTTCTGTCTCTGGTGGTGGGAACGGGGGTTCTGTCTCTGGTGGTGGGAACGGAGGTTCTGTCTCTGGTGGTGGGAACGGAGGTGGTGCCTCAGGCTCTGCCGGAGCGCCGAGCCATCAGTGCCGGCTGTGCCCCGCCGACGAAACGTTAAAGCAAGGATACTGCGTGGCCGACGCAGTGATTGAAAATCCTCCCGGCCCACCCGGTTGCGAGAACTGCAATTTGGCACACGCCTCAGCGCAGTGCATGTTTGGGGCATGCGCAATCAAAGCGTGTGATCCCGGTTGGAAGGATTGCGATGGCATTGCCAGCACGGGGTGCGAAGTCGATATAAGCAATGCGAACAGCTGCGGGGATTGCCACACGGTGTGCGAAGGTGCACAAGTATGCACTTCGAACGGGTGTGCCAGTTCTTGTCCGGCAAATACTACCAATTGCTCACGCTCGTGCGTCAATCTCGATACAAGTGCATCGCATTGCGGCATCTGCAGTGTCTCTTGTTTGCATGCCTGCACATCTGGCGACTGCGATCCGGATCCGCCTCCGACTTGCGATACCGCTTTGGCTTGCGGTCCGAGTTGCCAGTACTGTGCCGGCATGCCTGGCGCCAATGGGCTCATCCCGTCCCACGGTGATTGTGGTGCCGGACAATGTTACGTCTCTTGTCCGCCGACATGGGCCCAGTGGCCTCAGTCGGCGTGCAGTCTCAATCCATCTCCTTACACGGATCCAGTGGTCCTCGCCGATCATCAGAATTCGCCCGATGAACTGGTCGTTGATTCGAGTAACGTCTACTTCAGTGATTCGGGCGATAGCTCTATCTGGCAGGTTGGGACTAATGGTGGCAGCAAGCTGAACCTAGCCTCCGGTCAGACCGGTGTCTCACACCTGGATATTGACGACAGCTACGTTTACTGGATTGGCGCCAGCAGCATCAACCGAGTCCTGAAAGGCGGGGGCACCGTCGAGCCGCTTGAGCCTTCCGCGGACGCGATCGCAGTCGACTCCGCTTGGCTGTACTGGATTTCTGGCGGCGTATTTTACAAGGCGGCGAAGGCCGGCGGAAGTGGCACAGCGCTGGGCGCGCCCGCGGGCCTCCCGCCCATCTCGGGCAGGCTCACCCCGCGCGGCGCAAAGGGCTTGGTGGTCGAGGCTGGGCACAAGATCTGGAGTCCGACACAACAACTCTACAGCTATCTGAATGGCTCTGTCGCGCTGACCCTTGGCCGAACGGGGGACGTCATCAACGCGCGGGCTGGTGTTACGACGATTTTTTCTGGCGGATTGGAGACCGACATCCCCCTTCTTCCGGGCAACCTGGACGTGTCGTTCCCGTACTATGTGGCCTCAGCAGGTCAGATTGTGCAGATTTCCGGTGCAGGCGCAGGCGCCTTGCCCATGAGCGTGGTTTTGGCGTCGCCAAATCACATTGCGATCGGTCCAGACGGCGTGTATTGGACCGAAGGGCGTCAGGTGCTCAAGGCGTTCGATTGCACGGCAGTGCACTAACGACGAGACGGGGCCGATGCCAAAAAAATCGCGGCAAGATGACACCTTTGGTTGCAGAAGAAACTCATCAGTGTGCAGGCGACGAGAGGGATCACGGCGCAGGCCGCAGCGCCTGGGGCGAACTGCACAAATAGTGCCCCCGGGCCGGGGACCCAGGGGCGCGTCACCGGAGATCGTAAACAGCCGTTGTCCACTGGATCACGAGATTGCCGCCCGTGCGCAGCGTGAAGTTGCTCTACCGTGAAACTTCCTGCCTCGCGGACATCAAAGAAGTGCGGAATCCAAGGCTCCCTCGCGTTCCGCGCGTCCTTAGTCCCCTAGTCAGTGCGCGAAAATACGAATTCACTACATCCGCTGCGCGTGGTCACCTTCGAACGCTTCAGGGTAAAGCCTCGGCTGCTGAAGAACGAAGAGATTTCTTCGGCCGACGCGACCTCGAACGGCAAGCCACCGAGCCAATCGAGCAGGTCATACCAATAGGTCATACCCCGCCGGCCTTCCCGCAATCTCCCGGTGACGAACCGGTACGCTAGTGCTGCACCGAAGGGATATGGGAGGTGCGCAGCGACCATCAGGCCAGCTCCGAGACGACCCGTATTGTAAGCCTTCTTCACGAGTTTCCAGTAATCACTAACCCATCCCTGGTCGTTATAAATCGCGATAAACAATGAACCTTGTGGACCGACTCTGGACGCTGCGTTCTCGAGAGCGTCCCACATCTTTCCGGTGTGGTGCAGCACGCCCCACGAATAGACTACGTCGAACGTCCCGAGCGACCCGAGATAATCTCGATCGAGGGCAGACCCACGTTCTACTGTCCAGGGTGTACCGGTGCTTTGTGCGTAACGCGTCTTCAGCTCCTCCGTACACGCGACAGACTGGGGATCGTAGTCGAAGGAGTGGACTCTGGCTCCGAGTAGATGAGCAGCCAAGCTTGACAATCCACTGCCAGAGCCGATGTCCAAGAAGCTGCGTCCCACCAAGCTTTGAACTCCAAGCATTTGCTGAAGGGCCTGTTTCGCGATGGCGATTCTCTCCTCGTTCACAGAGCGAAGGAAGAAGCTCCAATTTCGACCGAATTTGAACCTTTTGCCGTCGTCGATCTCATTTTCAAACGCAGCCGCGTCCATCGTCATGCGTTAGACTTAACATGGCTATGCGTCGATTGAAATTCTGACCTCAGGGCTCGCAGCGATAGACGACACGGTGCGCAGCCCCTCACAGACGATCCCGGACGCGTGAGGATCAGCGATCAGCTTCGCGCGACCCATGCGCGTCACGGCGTCACGGGGTCGCGTCGGTTCGCTCGTTCTGCGGCTCAACATTGCGCTCTCGTTTGCCAACCTGATCTTGATCTAATCAGTGCTGCTCCGGGCGAAATTGTCGAGAATCACATCGGTTTTTGCAGGGCGCGTGCCTCGTCTATGCAGCCTATGGAGCCGGTCGACGCTAAGCCGCCGACGATTGTGCACCTCTTTGATGTCCAGTCGAGAGTCAACTCGACTGTGCGCCGGAAGCCTGTGGCGAGGTCGGCTGGTCGGTCGCGAAGGTGCCCATCGCCGAAGTTTCGGACCGCGCGGCCCCCGATTTTGCCAAACCGCTTCTTGAAGAGCGCATCCGCGCTAGGCCTAGGTGTCTGCTTCCTGCCGCGATGGGGATTCGCGTGTTGCACGAGCGGCCGCGTCGTAGACAGACCGTTCCGCGCCGGTGCGCGCGGCAAACTGGCGCATTTGATCCAAGATCAGCGTGTTATTGGATGGAGAAAATCGGCTGCGCTGCAGCGTCAAGAAATAGGGTCGGCGGTTGCCATTCGGCCAAAAATGCGATGCCAACTCTATTCGAAGCGTGGAACCCGCGGTATACCGGGAGCACATGTGCGGCTTCGTTGGCATTGTCAATCTTAACGGCGAGGCCGTCCAGGCCGACCTGCTATCGAGCATGTCGCAGAAGATCGCTCATCGAGGCCCGGACGACGACGGGGTTGCCACGATGGGTAGCTGCGGGTTTGCGTTTCGCCGTTTGAGTATCATCGATCTGTCGGCCGCGGGTCACCAACCCATGACTACCGCGGACGGACGATTTACCGTCGTGTTCAACGGGGAGATCTACAACTACCGCGAGCTTCGCACCGAACTTCTCGCATCGGGCGCGTTGCTTCGAACGCACTCTGACACCGAGGTGCTACTGCATCTCTTCGAGCGACACGGCGCTCGAATGTTGGAGCGACTGAGTGGCATGTTTGCGTTTGCAATTTGGGACGCGCGCGACCGCCATTTGTTCGTCGCGCGCGATCGCGCCGGCATCAAACCGCTATATTTCCTCGTGCTTCCAGGCGAGCGTTTGTATTTTGCATCGGAGATTAAGGCGATTTTAGCGGACAGTCGTGTTCGGCGTGCGGTCGAACCCCGCGCGTTGATGCAGTATCTATTCTTTGGACATTCCTCGGCCCCACTCACCATGTTCCAAGGAATCGAGAAGCTTCCCGCGGGTTCTCTGCTTGAGTTCAAGAACGATCAAATATCGCAACGGAAGTATTGGGACGTGCTCGATCCGACTGCAGCCCCCCTTGAGCACGGAAGTCCGGTGCAAATCGTAGGACGATTGCTCCGTTCCGCGGTCAAGAGCCACATGGTTAGCGATGTCCCGGTTGGCGCATTTCTCAGCGGCGGAATTGATTCGAGCGCGATCGTTGCCTTCATGAGTCAGACCGCGCGCCCCGTTGAAACATTCTGCGTCGGCTTCGATGTCGGCGGTGGTTACAATGAACTCAGCGATGCAGGAAGGATCGCAAAGAGGTTCAATGCCACCCACCATGAGCTGATCGTCTCTCACGCCGACGCGATCGCTCAAATCGAGACCTTGGTCCATCATTATGATGAGCCATTTGCTGACGCCGCGGCGCTCCCCACATTGCTAGTCTCGCGTTTCGCGCGAAACTATGTCAAAGTAGTGATGACGGGAGAGGGGAGCGACGAGCTCTTCGGTGGATATCGCCGCTATGTTCTCGAGGATCTGGCGAATCGTATGCAAAACGCCCCAGCTGGATTCGGGATGGTCGCGTCGCGCATTCTTGCTGGCCGAGGCCATTCGCGGGCGGCTCGACGGCTGATCGATTTCATGAGCGAAAGTCCACAGGCGGAACGCTATGGTCGATTTTTGGCGCAGATGGACTGGTCCCTCATCCCGCGCCTCATGCGCCCGGAGGTGCTGGACGCAGCAAGTGACTACGATCCGCTTTGGAAATATAAAGAGTGTTTCGTGCAGGGACGCCGGCTCGATCATGTGAATCGGTTGCTGTACACAGACTTCAGTACGTGGTTAGTTGATACGTACTTGGAGAAAGTGGACAAGGCTACAATGGCCTTTGGCCTCGAAGCTCGTGTCCCGTTCCTCGATCATCAATTGGCTGAGGCCGCGTTCCGGATCCCTGGCTCTGCAAAGATACGCGGCTTTGTCACCAAGCTGCCGCTGAAGCGAGCCCTTGCCGGAGTCCTTCCCGCCCGAACTCTGATCAAACCCAAGCATGGATTTTCCGTTCCGATCGATGAGTGGTTCCGCGGTCCGCTCAAGTCTTTTTTGAGAGATACACTGCTCGCTCCCGATGCACGCAGCTCTGAATGGTTGGACGCGACTACCATCGCCGAGATTTGCGACGGCCATTTCACCGGTACCAGGTCGAACGGCACTGCGCTGTGGATTCTGCTAAACTTCGAACTCTGGCTGCGACACTACTTGAACTGACCGATGCGGCGGTTCTACGTTATCGCGGTCGAGACGTAGGCATAGTATGGCCGCCCTGTTGAAAGAAGTAGCACAGGCGTTTCACCGTTGCGTCAGGCAGTCCGGTCCGTTGTAACGCGGCCAGGTGCGCGTTGACGTCGTACTCAACGGGTTCGAACTTCGCGCTGACGGTATCGCCGTCGATGTGAAGCCGCAAGATCACCGATCCTTGGATATCGCGTGGTTGTCCTACCGAGCCGGCATTGGCGATTGCTATGGAGCCCGGACGCCAGAGTGGACGGTGGGTGTGCCCGAACACACCCAGCCGGGCGCCGCGTTCGCCCAGTACCTCCACCGCCGCGCTGTAGTCGTCGTCGGTGTTGAGGTAGCGGAAATCACCGACCGCAAAAGGGTTCGCATGGGCGAAGAACGCTCGGCCCATACACCACTCCTGGCTCCAACAAAATCGACTACGCAAAGATCCGGGTGAAAAGTTTTCGAGCGTCAGCATGACGCTGTCTCTTATCCAATCCGGTAGTTTGTTCAGGTAGACATGATTGCCTTCGGCAAGGTCAAAGTACATCTGATCATGATTGCCAATCAGCAGTACCGCCTCGTCCTTCTCTTGCGCATCGCAGACCAAGTCAAGCACTTCCTCGACGTCATGCCCGTATGTCAGAAGATCGCCGATGAAGACGATACGATCGGCCTGGCCGCGTCGGGCCTGTGCTAACGCGGCGCGTAACGCACGCGCATTGCCGTGGATGTCACCGATGACTACGACTGACGTCACCGTCGTGCCCGCCACCAGTCGACATACGCTGCAAGTCCCGCATGAACTTCGCGCGGGTCGTATCCAAACGACGAGCGAGCGAGCCGGATGTCCAGGGGGGAGAATCCACTTGCCCCCATCGTCGAGTCGGGCGCCAAGATGTCTAGCAATTCCATCGGGACACCAAGCAGACGGGCGATTGCTTCTGCGACTTCGAGCACGCTTGACGTGGTGCCCGATCCGACGTTGAAAGGTCCAATGGCAGAAGAATGCAGAGCTGACACAGTCGCACTGGCGACGTCTTCGACGTAGACCATGTCTGCACGATGGCGGCCACCATTTTGGATGGTTACGCGCTGACCGGCCTCGAGCTTTGAGATGAATGTTGGAACCATCCCGCGGGCTAGTCCTGGGCCGTATACGGAAGAGGGGCGCAGAATCGCCACCCCAACCTTTCGCTCCCGAGCAATTGCCTGGGCATAGAAATCTGCGGCTGCCTTACTGATTAGATAATAGGGCGCGTGCGCCGATGGATCGATCGGCCCGTCCTCGGCAACTGGAACATTCCCTGGCCGGTACACATTCCCCGATGAAAATACGACGGCTCGAGCCAGACCGGACTGAACACACGCCTGCAGCAACGCCATGGTACCGAGTGTGTTGATCTCGATACAGGCCTTTGCCTCCCCGGGATCGGCGTAGGACTTCGGAAGATGGGCGGCAGTATGGATGACGCCGTCTAGGCCAGCAAGCACACCCTCGAGATCACGGGGATCTTTGAAGTCGGCGATGCGCGTCTCGGCATCCGGGAGCGAGGCGCGATTTCTTAAGATTGCTACGACCTCATCTCCGCGCTTCCGCAGCGCTGCGACGATATGTTGCCCGATAAAACCGTTGGCTCCTGTTACTCCGACTTTCATTGGCTCAGTTCTTCCCCGGCCGGCACGATTTGTTCCGTGAAGTACCTAAGAATCATCATCGGGCGGACGATAGGCTGGATCAGCCGCTCGCCGTGGAGCACGCGCCGCATGAGCATGTCGACCTCGTTGAATCCGGCATGCATACGAAGCGGGGTGGTGCCGCTGAAGCGGGCGTTAATTTCGAATACCTTCGCACGTCCCTGCTTGTCGAGTCGGAATTGGAAGTTGGCGGGGCCGTGTGGTGCTAACGCGCGTGCGAATTGCCTGACTTGCTCGTTTAGCTCGGAGAATTTGTCTACGTACGCGCGGTATGTGTTGCCGTCTCTGAGATCCCGCCGCATGACGATACTGGCCTCGCAGTTGCCATCGAAGACGAGCGCGCCGGCTGTATACTCTTCCGAGTCGGTCGCGACGCATTCCTGGATGACGACGTTGTTTCCCGCCGTGATCGCCTGTGCCAGGCTCCGATCGTCACCGACCCTGACGACACCCACCGAGCGCGCCCCGACCCTCGGTTTGACGATCAACGGAAAGCCGACCCTGCGCACCAGCTCAGCCTCGTCACCGGGCAGGCAGGAGTCGGGTACCGCGAAACCGTGATCGCGCATGAACTGAAACGTCAGGTACTTGTCGTCCGCGATGCGCACTACTTCCGGACTGCTCACGACCACGTTTGTCCCGAAGCGTGCCTCCCAGTCAGCGCGGTGCGCAGCGAACACCTGCAGTTCGACGTCAGTTCCCGGAATGATCATGTCTGGCCTCTCGAGTTCAATCAGCGCGGTCAGTCGATCGACGAATGCCGCGTTATTGACCATGGGGACCAGGTGCCGAAATGGCGTCCAATACAAGCCGGCGGCATGCGGGCTCGGATCGACCGCGACAATCTTGGGCCGAAGCTTGCTGGCGAGGAGCGAGCGGATCACACCTTGCCCGAGGAGCGCTCCAGCACCGGTCACCAGAACCTTCAGGCTCGCGTTTCCTTCTTTGGCAGGCATGGCCTTTTATATCTCGCGCGCGTCGTCGGGGCTACAGGCCTCCGCTAGACCCGAAAGGCTGCAATAGTCGACGGGAGCACCGCCGGCGGGGCACACCAAGCAAATTGAACGATGCTGCCGAAGCTTCGCCTCTGTTACAGAGGATTTGGGCCGACTGCAGCTACAGCTTGACTCGATCCGGTCGACGGCCTAACCAGCCTGCGAAAAATGCGAGAGTCTCGTGTTCAGTCTGTCACTCGCGTATTATTCCTGATTCGGAGCTTAGACCGCGGCGGAGCGCAGCGGCAATTGATCGAACTCGTCCGTGGGCTCGATAAGCACCGTTTCGAGCTCACGGTCTGCACTCTTTACGATGGCGGTGCCCTTCGTCAGGAACTAGCGGACCTCTCCCATGTAAAGTTGCTGTCGCTGGGTAAGAAGGGACGCTGGGATGTATTGCCCCTACTTGCCCGCTTGGAGCGTGTCGTCCTTGCTGCTAGGCCGCACCTCATCCACGGCTACATGCCAGTCGCCAATGAGCTCGCTTTGTTGATGGCCTGGCGCGTCGGAGCCGCTTGCATATGGGGCTTGAGAGCCTCAAACATGGATCTCGCGGGATACGGGTGGGCGTCTCAAGCCACGTTCCTTGCGGGCGCTCTTGGCTCGCGCTTTGCCGACGCAATCATCGTGAATTCGGCCGCGGGTATGGGCCACTATTCGGCCCACGGCTACCACTCCGAACGCATGACCGTTATCTCTAACGGTATCGATTGCGACCGATTTCGACCCGACGCACAGGCCCGAGATCGGATTCGCGAAGAGTTGGGCGTAACTTGGGGCACGCGCTTGATTGGTTTGGTAGCACGGCTCGATCCGATGAAGGACCACGATAACTTCCTCAATGCAGCGGCGCATTTGTCACAAGGCTCCGAGGCTCTCCGATTTGTCTGTGTCGGCGATGGTCCATCGGACTACACGCATACTTTGCAGAGTAAGGCACGTCGACTCGGCTTGGACGTTGCATGGCTCGGTGAACGAGAAGATATGTCCGCTGTGTACAATGCGCTAGACATCGCGGTGATGACGTCTTCTTTTGGGGAGGGCTTTCCGAATGTGATCGCGGAGGCTATGGCCTCGGGGACGCCCTGCGCTGTGACCCGAGTTGGAGATGCGGCGCTGCTCGTCGGCGATACCGGGATCTCGGTGCCGTCCCGACAGCCAAAAGCGCTAGCCGACGCGATCCGTTCGCTCCTAGAAAGAGACGATGAAGCCTTGTCTTCCCTTGGCGCGGCTGCTCGCGCACGCATCGAGGCAAAGTTCTCGATCTCACGCTTGGTTGCCGAATCGGAATCCACGTTCCGTGAGGCACTTCATCGCAGGTACCGCGCGTAGTGCTCAAGGTGCGAGTTAGTGGGGACGCACTTCGTAAACTTGGCAAGCGCTGCCTAGCACTTGCGACAAGCTGTGCCGGGTTCCGATCGGCAGATGGCGACCGATGACACACCACCCGGTATAGAAAAGATGCATGGGTTCACTGCGAATGACTTCAAATCCGTTCCGTTCGAATTGATCGACCCAGTGCCGCTTGCTAAAGGTGACGAGTTCGCTGAACGCGTTTCCGCTTCTGCCGTGCGGCCGGGGAACCCAGCGCGTGACAATGCCACGAGCGAAGGCAACGAGTGGATTTCGCTGCGAAGAATCGGGCGGAGCGCGGCCGACCAACGTCGCCGAAACGAACGGGACGCAATCGATGAACCCAGCGACGGTTGTCCACCAGCGCCACGTGGTGGTAGGCATGGCGTGGATTCCCCGCCCACCAGGTTTGAGGACGCGGCGCATTTCAGCCAAGAGGGATGGCAAATCCGCCACGTGCTCCAAGACGTTGGACGAAAACACGACGTCGAAGCTCGCGTCCGGAAAGGGGATAGCTCTTCCGTCGTAATCGGTGACTGGGTACACGCGACTTGCGCAATAGGAAGAGGTGGGTACGTCGATCGCTTTCACGTCGAAGCCACGCTTTGTTAGCTCCCTCGCCTGATAGCCCGTTCCCGCGCCAAGCTCGAGAACCGTTGCTCCTGAAGGCAGGTACTGCGCCAGCAAGTTCAACTCATCGTCGCGAATATAATGGAGATCTTCGTTGCTAAACACGATAATTTCTCGCAGTTAGAGTTGAGGTAGCGCCTTCGCGAGGCTGATGGCTGTACGCTAAGGTGCGCGTGTCGAGCTACCTCGAACACGAGCCCTTGAGTATGAGCCTACGACGCGTTCACCGCCTTTGGCAGCACTGAAATGAAGACGCCTGGTGGGTGTTCGACGCGGGGGCCCGCTGTCCCGCTTGCTGGAATTGAGAAGCGGGCCGGACGCGACCGCGCGCTCGACCCGCCTTAGCACTGTCGTGCGGACAGCAACTGAGGCGGAGCCCAGTTTACGGGGCTGCACTATTGCCACGAACAAACCCAGAGGGCGCACTGATGCACCGATTCTGCCGGTCTGCAGCGGCCGGACACGCAGGACGAGTTGCTTGGGCGCCCGGAGGGCGCTACGCTCATGGGTCAAGTGCGGAGGTTTCACGTGAAGCGATTCGGGCGGCATCTGACGGTTGTATTTCTCTTGGTGTGGTCGTGTTTAGCGACCGCCTGCTCCAGCGGCGGTTCGACGGAGGATACCGCGAGCGTGAGTAGCGCGCTGTGCTCGGTCGCGTCGATCACGTCCGACGATTCGGACTATACGGCAGTGCCAGGCCAGATCGTTCATTGGACGGCGACCTCAACCTGCACTGGGACCGCCCAGTATCAGTTCTGGTTGCGAAATCCAGTCACGTTGGCTTGGCAGTTGGGCCAAGACTGGAGCACGTCGGGGGCGTTCACGTGGGATACCACTAGCCAAGCTCTGGGCGCTTGGAACGTACAGGCATGGGTTCGGGACATCTCTTCCGGGTCGTATCAAGCCTATCAGGGCAGGTGGTTCACGTTGGCCAGCCAACCTGCTTGTACAAGTGCCGCCACGACGATGGCGCCGGCATCTGGGACGGGAACGCCTGGCACGCAGGTGTCTTTCACCAGCACAGCCTCTCCCTGCGGCACGGCTGAATACCAAATCTATCACAACCTTCCCGGTAGCAGCGTCTGGAACATCGACAGTGCGTACGCGGCAGTAAACGCCAACTACACATGGAATTCTACTGGTGCGGCGCTTGGCACGCACCGGTTTCAAATTTGGGTCCGTTCCCAGGGCTCCACGCAATCTTACCAGGCGTACGTTGAAAAGAGCTTCGTCGTCACCAACGGTCCGTCATGCACGGGTCTGACGACCACTGTGTCCCCATCTTCCGGCGCGGCGACGGTAGGCACTCCCGTCACGTTTACGAGCGTGGGGACGACGTGCACCGCACCTGAGTATGAAATTATTCACAATGCCCCTGGCAGCAGCGTGTGGAACATTGACAGCGCTTATTCGGCTGCCAACGCGAACTACACCTGGGACTCCACCGGCGCTGCGGTTGGTATCCATCAGTTTCAGATCTGGGTGCGCGCTCAAGGCTCGAGCGCCGATTATCAAGCCTGGGTCGGGAAGAATTTCTCGATACTCGCAGGCAATCCATGCACGTCGGCCACCTTGAGCTTCTCGCCCGCATCGCCCTCCTCCGTGGGCACCTCAGTCACGCTCATGGCGACAGCGGCGGGCTGCCCTTCGCCAACCTACCGGTACTTCTATCTCCCGCCTTCGGGGCCCCCGTGGCAGGAGCTGAGTCCGTACACCACTAGCTCGTCAATCCTTTGGAACACAGCGCTCGCATCAGCGGGTGGTTACAATTTCCAGGTTTGGGTTCGTAACACGGCATCGCCCACAGCTTACGAAGCATACGCGGCAAACACCTACACTCTGAATGCCGCCACGTCGACTTCAGCGGTTTCAATCGGCGGCGGATTCGAGCAAGAATGCGAGCTGCTGCCGAGCGGCAAAATCGGATGCTGGGGCTATAATAGTCGGGGAGAGTTGGGAAACTCGTCGGTCGCTATCGGGGGCACGTCGAAGGTCCCGATCCAAGTGGCGGGCATTACGAGCGGAATTGCACTGGCTTCTGGTTATGCGCATGGCTGCGCCGTACTCGCGGGTGGGAGTGTGAAATGCTGGGGCCAGAACTTCCACGGTCAGTTGGGCAACGGGTCGACCACTGATTCGCCGACACCTGTATCAGTGTCGGGCGTTGTGAACGCGGTAGCAATTGGCGCGGGAAACTCGCACAGCTGTGCCGCCATCTCGGATGGGACGGTCAAGTGCTGGGGCTACAACAGTCAGGGACAACTCGGCGACGGCACTCGCGCCGATCGCTCCACCGCCGTCACGGTCAGTGGCATC
>Ga0170475_109586660_pt1 | contig 12305 bp, 11 predicted proteins | sample Soicark_Litter_5_FD_111474 | JGI IMG/M metagenome (GOLD analysis project Ga0170475, IMG submission 111474) | Avena fatua rhizosphere microbial communities from Hopland, California, USA. Combined Assembly of 48 SPs | reverse complement strand
GATCATGCTTGCGGACGATCCGCTGATCAAACACGATCGAATCGAGACGTTATGGAACGGCAGCTCGACTGGCTATCAGAACATCCGAATCTTTCGGTGGCGATCCGCCAGGCGAGAGCTGAGCCTGACCCGGTCCGCCAATTCGCTGCCGCCCGTCAACTCGCTGGCTTTCGACGCGATTTCGTCGCGACGGAGCGGATCGATCGGCTCTCCGTCGCGGCATGGGAACAGCTCGATGGTGCGCAGCGCGCCCCGTGTGGACTTGCAAGGAAGCGTCTCGCGCTGCTCGGCTCCCATTCGCTCTCCCATCTTGCTCCGGGCATTCGCGTCGCGGGACTAACGCGCGGGCTGACGATCGGGATTCATGTCGGACTGTACAACAGCTATCGACAGGAGCTGTTGGCTGGCGACCGCGCGTTGGCCGAGTTCGAGCCGGACTTCTGCCTGCTGGCGCTCGACGAGATGGCCCTCGGGCTGTCGTTCCCGATTGATATGGCCGCTGCCGAGATTGAGACCGAGATCGACCGAAGCGTCGCGGACATCCGGCAGCTGTGGCGCCGCATGCGTGAGCGCTACAGCGGTCAACCGATCCAGCAGACCTTGGTTGCCGGCGCGACTCCGCCGATCTTTGGCAACTACGACGGGCTGGTGCCTGGTACGACGGTCGCCGCCGTGGATCTGCTTAACGCGCGGCTGCGGTTGGCTGCGAGGAACGACAAGGTCCTTCTCGTCGACCTTGCATGGGAGGCCGCGCGGCGCGGCTTCATTCCGGACCTGGTCAACCCGAAACGGTGGCATCAGGCCAAGCAACTGATCGATCCCACCTTCGCGCCGGTCTGCGGCGACCTTATCGCTCGTGTGGTTGCGGCAGCCTCGGGCCTGTCGCGGAAATGCCTGGTGCTCGATCTCGACAATACGCTTTGGGGTGGTGTAGTGGGCGACGATGGGGTCGCCGGCATCCGGCTCGGCCACGGCAGTGCTGAGGGCGAAGCCTACGCCGCCTTCCAGCGCTATGCGGCTCAGCTCGCTCAGCGCGGAGTGATATTGGCGGTGTGCAGCAAGAATGATCCGGAGGTCGCGCAGCACACGTTCACATCGCATCCGGAAATGGTGCTCAAGCGCGATGACATCGCGGTGTTCGTCGCAAATTGGGACGACAAAGCCGGGAATCTTCGCAAAATCGCGCGGACCCTCGACGTCGGCTTGGACAGCCTGGTCTTTGTGGATGACAATCCGGCTGAGCGCGAGATCGTCCGCAGCGAGCTCCCCGAGGTCGCGGTCCCGGAGCTGCCTGACGACGTGGCGTTCTATCCGCGGTGTCTGGCGAACGCCGGCTACTTCGAAACAGCATGCTTTACGGCCGACGACGTCGTCAGGGGCCGCAGCTATGCCGCGCGCGGCCGGCGGCTGGCCGAGATCGAGAACAGCACCGATCTCGACGGGTATTTGCGAGGCCTGCAGATGGAAATGAAGGCCGAGGCCGTCGGTCCGACCAACATTTCCCGGGTGACCCAGCTGGTCAACAAGACCAATCAGTTCAACCTGACCACCCGTCGTTTTTCCGAGGTCCAGCTCGAGCACTTCGTCGCGACGCGGGGCAACCTTGCCCTGGCATTCCGGCTGCGCGACCGGCTGGATGATGCAGGGTTGATTTCTGTAATCCTGGCAAGTCCGAGCGGTGCCGATACAATGCGTATTGTTTCGTGGCTGATGAGCTGCCGTGTGCTCGGCCGTTGCGTGGAGGCGGCTGCGCTGCAGGCGCTTGTGCGGGCGGCGAGCGATATGGGAGCGTCCGCCCTGATCGGGGACTACGTGCCAACACCGCGCAACGGAATCGTGGCATTGCACTATCAGACGCTTGGCTTCAGTTTGATTCCGTCGCGCGACGGCGATGCGGACGGCATGACCAGCTGGTGGTTCGACATTGGCGCGCCTCTGCCTCGACATCACGTCGAACTGGATTACTGTTTCGTGGTCCCGCCGCGGCAGGCGCACATCGAAACCTTGAAGGAAACGGCATGAATCGCGCTGCAACGGTCCACGAGATGCTGACAGAGATCTTCCGCGAGGTGTTCGACGACGAGTCGATCACGCTCGAGCCGAATACCACCGCAGAGGACATTGAGGGCTGGGACAGTCAGGCGATGATCACCCTCATCGTAGCAGTCGAAGCGCGCTTCGGGATCAGCTTCCGGACTGCCGAGATCGAACAGCTGGATTCGGTAGGCAGCTTCGTCGACCTGATTGCGAGCAAGTGGAAGGTCGAGGCATAAGTGTCCTCACGACAGGATTTGATGCCATGCCCGACGTCGTTGCCGCCGTCCGGATGGACATGAACGACCAGGAGGCGTTCGCCCGTCTATCAGGTGATCGCAACCCGATTCATATGGATCCGATGGCGGCGCGACAAACGCAGGCTGGCGGGCCGGTGGTGCATGGCATGCACCTGTTGCTTTGGGCCTTGGAGCGGCTGGCGGAACGCGGTGTCGATCTCGCACCACTACGGGCCGGCAAGGCGAAGTTCGCATCGTTCATCCCGGTCGGTGCAGCGGTGACGCTATCGGCTGCCATCGACCAGAGCGGCCGCCTGCGTCTGGACATTGCTAGTGACAGCGAGGTGGCAGTGACCGGCCGTCTGGATTTCACTGCCGTTCCGCGTCGGCGTGCCGGTCGTCAGTATCAGCCCGTCATCATCTCGGACGAGGCATACGATCCACAATTCGACCGGCTCGCCGGGTCCTCTGGTCGCCTGAAGCGGTCCGGCCACGCGCTTGCGCAAGCCGAGGCGATGTTTCCCGAACTCTGTGGGAGTTTGGGAGCTGCTGCCGTCTGCGACATGGCGCTGATGTCGACCGTAGTCGGAATGGTAGCGCCTGGCCTCAATTCAATTCTGTCCGAAGTGGCGTTTTCCGCGCTCGAGGGAGTGGGCTCCGAGCCAGGCCTGGCCTTCGCCGTCGTCCATACCGATCCTCGCTTCCGCTTGGTGATTAACGAGCTGGAGGGCGAACGCTTCGCCGGCCGCGCAACTGCATTTGCGGGCCTTGCGGCTCCAACTCCGCTATCGATCCGTGACGCGTTGGGTATGGTCTCCATCGGGGAGTTTCGCGACCGTAGGGCGCTCGTCGTGGGTGGTTCGCGCGGCCTCGGCGCGGCGACGTCCGTATTGCTGGCCGCAGGCGGAGCGAACGTGACTCTGACCTATCACAGGGAGAGGGACCAAGCAGAGCTCGTGGCCAGTAACATCCGTGATACGGTCGGCAGAAACAGCTGCGATGTCATACGATACGACGCGTCTGGCGCGGCAGCCCTCCAGCTATCTTCCGTTGCTCCGGGAGTCACACATGCCTACTACTTCGCCACTCCTCGAATTTTTGCCGGCCCTCGCCAAAGCTATAGCAGGCAACGCCTGGATCATTTCATCTCCGTCTATGTCGACGGCTTCATCGATCTGGTCACTGCACTGCTGACAGCACAATCTCCGCGGCCGTTGTCGGTGCTGTATCCGTCATCGGTCGCTGTCATCGAACGGCCGCGGCATATGACGGAATACGCGATGGCGAAAGCCGCGGGCGAGATCGCCGCTGCCGACTTGGCGAAGGCTTGTTCGCGTCTGACGATCGCTTCGCCGCGATTGCCGCGCGTCGCGACGAAGCAGACAGCCACTGTGCCACCGGTGCCTGCAGCGGATCCGTCCACGGTGATGCTTCAACTCCTGCGGCAACAGGCGGGTCAGAAGGCTCGTGCGGAGGACCCGGCGGATTTGCGCCCGCTGGCGTTCGGTGCCGTGGGCCCTTTCCGGTCGTGCTCCGAACAGCGACGAGCCAAATGAGTTGATGGTTGTCAACTATACCCGAGCGGCACGGCTACAGTGAGCGAAGATCCTACGTCTGACGGGAGGGCCAGACGCAAGATGGGACCGAAGCGATGATCCAGACTCTAAGGCGATAAAAAGGAGCATGCAGATGAAGGTGGTCATCCTTGCCGGAGGTTTTGGTACGCGATTGAGCGAAGAAACCGGCGTGCTTCCGAAGCCGCTGGTGGAGATCGGGGGCCGGCCGATTCTCTGGCACATTATGCGGATCTACTCGCACTTCGGCTTGAACGATTTCGTGATCTGCTGCGGCTACAAGGGCGAGGTGATCAAGGACTACTTCCTGAACCGATTGTCGCGGCAGGGTGATTTGACCATTGATCTAGCCCAAAATCGTCTCGAATACCATCGAAGCACCACTGAGCCGTGGAAGGTGACACTGGCGGACACCGGCGAGAAGACAATGACCGGTGGCCGCCTGAAGCGGATTCGTGACTATCTTGGCGGCGAGACCTTCTGCCTGACCTACGGCGATGGGGTCAGCGACATCGATGTCGGCGCCCTGATCAAGTTTCATCATGAGCAGGGCGCGCTTGCAACGGTTACCGCGGTTCAGCAGCCAGGGCGCTTCGGAGCGATTAATTTATCCGGCGATCGACCGCGGGCCTCAGGTTTCCGCGAGAAAGGGGTGACGGACGGCCCGATAATTAATGGTGGTTTCTTCGTCCTCGAGCCGGAAGTGCTCGACATGATAGAGGGAGATGACACCATTTGGGAGGAGGGCCCGTTGCGCTCGCTGACGGAGCGCGACCAACTCGCGGTGTACCGGCATGCTGGCTTTTGGCAGAACATGGATACGCTCCGCGACAAGATGATCCTGCAATCGATGTGGGACACCGGCAATCCACCTTGGTGCATCTGGAACAAGGCGCGGCAAGAGCGACCCAGAGTCGGTCCGCTTCAGGCTGCCAGTCGATCGCCTGCAACTTGAGAGGCCTGCCATGCGAGTTTTCTACACAGGAGCAGACGGTTATATCGGTGCAGTCCTGGGGCCGAAACTTCTTTCCCGCGGCCATGTGGCCGTGGGCGTCGACACGGGCCTTTATCGCCGAGGCTGGCTATTCGAGGATGGCCGCACTCGGCCCTTGGTGATCACCAAGGACGTCAGGCTGCTGACCGAGCAGGAATTGGGAGGCGTCGATGCGGTCGTGCATCTGGCCGAACTTTCGAACGATCCGTTGGGGAACAATGATCCGGCCATGACTGAGGAGATCAATTACCAAGGCAGTCTCGACTTCGCCAGGAAATGCCGCGCTGCTGGCGTGTCGCGCTTCGTGTATGCGTCGTCCTGCAGCATCTATGGTGCGGCCGGGACCGAGATGAAGACCGAGACCGCGAGCGTCGATCCGCAGACCATCTATGCACGCTGCAAGGTCTGGGCGGAGCGCGACGTGGCGGCGCTGACCGATTCCAGTTTTTCGCCCGTCTTTCTGCGCAACGCAACTGCCTTCGGCGCTTCGCCGCGGCAGCGGTTCGATCTGGTCTTGAACGATTTGGCGGCGTCGGCGTTTACGTCGGGGGTCATCCAAGTGAAGAGCGACGGCTCGCCCTGTCGGCCGCTGGTTCATGTCGAAGACATTTGCGAGGCGATATTGTGCGCTCTGGAAGCACCGCGCGAAGCGGTGGCGGGTGAAGCGTTCAACGTCGGAAGCGATGAGCAGAATTACACGGTGCGAGAGATTGCCAATATTGTGCAAGAAGTATTTCCTGCCGCGACCACGACCTTCGGCGAAGTTGGGTCGGACAACCGAAGTTATCGGGTCTCTTTTGCGAAGATAAGAGAGCATATGCCCGAATTCCGGTGTCGGTGGGATGCGAGGTCAGGGACCCGGCAGTTGAAGCATGTGTTCGAGCGGATTCAGTTGGACCGCGCGGCTTATCGTGCAGCACCGTTTACCCGGTTGAATGAACTGTGGCACTTGCGGCAGACCTGCCAGCTCGACCATCATCTGATGTGGACGGCGGTTCGGTGGTTCGGAGATGGGTCCGAGCCTCCCGACAAGCCCCTTGGCGATCATAGTCCCGAGATCGCGGCGACGATGGCGCAGCCCGCATCCATCTTGGCGGCGGCCGAATGATTAAGAGTTCCGGCAGCACCCTCGATTGATGCGTGCGGACCGAAGTTCGGGCGGCCGGACGCGGTCGGCATCCCGGAAGGATTCAGCCAAACTTAGCCGCGTCGTGGCAACCGCAACGGCGCGGTCCTTTTGCGAGTGAAGAGACGAGATCATTCCGCTGCCTGCGTCTCGGGCGTCAACTATGCGACCGCGGATTCGACGTTTCGGTCAATCTGGACAGAGTCTGCTTCCGGCTGGCGCTAGAGGCACGCGCATCATTCGGGGGCGTGAAAAGCGGCCTTTAGCCTGCGAAATGCTGCGGTCGTGCCGTCGATCTGCAGCCTCGCCAGGCTGACCGATTCGTACGGCCGATTGATGCCGACCCTCGGCAACTGAAACAGGTCGCATCGTCCAGAACCGGCCAGGCAGCCGTGAAACGCCGTCGTCGCCGTACGGTATCCTGCTTGCCGGACGAACCCCGCCTCGCGCGCACCGCAGGAGTTGGGTCTACCGAATGGGTAGGCGAAATGGTCAACCGGCCGATCGCCAAGCGTTTCGAGGTAGGCCTTGTTTCGAACAATCTCGCCGCAGGCCTCCGCGCGGCAGAGCTGAACAAGGTTTGGGTGACTCTCGGTGTGGCCGCCCACGGTGACGAGGGGATGCTTGGCCAACTGTCTGAACTGATCTACGGTCATTCCGACCTCGCGGGTGATCTTCCCCAGATTGATGTTGTAGCGCGCGAAGGTCGGACGCAACCAGGCGGCGCGGGAGCGAACGTCCTGGTTCACCCATTCGCAGGTCTTTTGATAGGCGTTAGCGCGGTCGCGCCGACAGTCCAGGATCCACCGCCGTTGCATGGGCGCGATTTCAACGTTTGCATGGCATCGAAAAAGCCGCTCGAGACCCAGCCACCAGCCCTCCAGCGAACCATCGATCATAGTGCTCGTTACGTAGATGGCGAAGGGAGCCTTATGCCTCTCGAACACGGGCAGCGCGTGAACGAAATTGTCGGCGTAGCCGTCGTCGAAGGTAAAAACGACGAAGCGCTGGCGGTCCCGGTCAAGTAGTCGCCCCGGAACCTCATCCAGCCGGATGACGTCGACCCGAGCTGCGCGGAGGTGTGACAGCAGGCCATCGAGGAACGCGGGCGTCGTCCGCAGGTCCGAGTCAAGGTAAGTGCGACGATCCGGCACCACGCTATGAAGCATGTAGATCGCTCCCCGGCCGGCGGTCCATCGAGCCGTGGCGCGGGAGAGCCCAGAGCGGTAGAGCAGTTCGACCATACCGCGTTCCACCCAATGGCTTTTCGCCGGCACCTCCCTCATCTTTTTTCTATCGGCTGCTCAAACCGCGCCCGCGCCGAATCCGCCGCGCGGTTGTTGGCTCGCGCCAATCGTTCTCTGTCTCGCTGGGGCTGATGAAGCAGGCTGGTATAGAGAGCCAGCAGCGCACGAGCGTGGGATTCGCTCGTGTACTCGCCCTCGATCAGCTTGCGGCCGGCGGCACCAAGGCGCCGACGCAGATTGGCGTCGTCGAGCAAAAGCTCGATTCGATCCTTGAAGGCGCGCTGATCCTTGGGTGGGACGAGAAAGCCGGTCCGGCCGTCTTGAACCAGTTCAGGAACGCCGCCGATCCGCGAGGCAACAACGGGTTTGCCGCGTGCCATCGCCTCGATGATCGACATCGGACAGTTCTCCTGCATTTCGGACGGGACGACCACCACTGCGGCATTGCCTATCCAGGAATTCAACGCAGCGCCGGACTGATACCCAGTGAATTCGGCGCGCGGAAATCGACGCTGATACTCGTCCAGTTGGGGCCCGGTGCCGGTAACCACCAATCGCCATCTCGCGCCGGATTCGGCGTGGGCTTGCAGTAAGGTGGCGACGCCTTTTTCCGCCGTGACCCGTCCGGAATACAGCACATAGCCATGGTCGCCCTGATCGACCTGGATTCCCGTCAGATCGACGCCGTTCGGCACCAGTTCGATCCGATGGTTTGGAAACCGCGCAGAGACGGCATCGCGGAGGTAGCGGCTGGGGGCGATGAAGGCACTAACCTTCTGGTAGCTCCCTGCGCCGTCATGATATCGGGCCTCAAGCCAAAGCAGCAATCGCTTGGGCAACGAATGGTCACCGCATTTGTGAAAGAGTACGTTTTCGAAACGGCTCGGAGAACATCTGGTACACGGGGCGCCGGCTAGAAACTGCGTGTAGACCGGGCAGATCGTCTTGAAATCGTGCAGAGTCAGAACCACCGGGACGTCGAGGCGGGCGGCCGCGGATATAATGGACGGTGTGAGCTGATGATAGATGTTGTGACAGTGGAGCACGTCCGGACGCTCGGCCTCGATCAACGCCGATATCTTTCGTACGGCCTCCGGCGAATGGACGAAGCTTACCATCGAGCGAAGGCGACCGACAATCGAGCGCTCGCGATAGTTCTTCTCAGTGACAAAATACGAGGCGGTCGGAGAGGGCTCATTGCGGGGGTCGCTCATCGAGAAATGGACAACATCGACCTCCATCGCGTGCATCAGCTCCATCTCATCGAACATGACGACCTCGGAGCCGCCGTTTCGAAAGAAGAACTTGTTGGCGTACAGGACCTTCATCGGCGGTATCCTCCAGCGTGCGCGACAATGACGCATGCCCGTCGGATTCACTTGACGACCGTCAACTGTCGCGGCGAGCGGTGGACAGGAGTTCCGTTATCGCCTCGGGCCGCGCATGGAGAAAGAAGTTACCGATCAACGAACACCAGCCGATAGCGCCAGTAGCCGATGATGCCGAAGGTCGACAGCAGCGCGCCGCCTGCGCCAAGTAGTCCGAACAATGGAAGCAGCGCCACCTGAAACAGGATCAGCGTCCCGGCCGCGGCGAGATTGGTACCGGTCATCACGCGATCGCGCCGCGCGGTGAACAGCGCCATTGCACCCCAGTCTGCGGAGCAGCGAACGACGATGCCGGCCGCCACCAGCCAAAACGCCAAGATGTTGGCGGTCGCGAGCGGCTGGCCGAGGAGTGGAAGAACGATCTCGAAAGCCATGCCGACGCACAGTCCGACCAAACCAGCCGAGACAGCCGTAGTCCAGGCAAGGCGACGACAGTGCTGGCGATGTGCGAACCAGCCCAGGTCGTGAGCTCTGATGAGGACCGGTCGTTGCTGCTGTAGGACAGTCATGCTGACGAACGTGTAGATCGCATTGGCGGCAGTCCAATACAGCATGTAGACTCCCGTCAACTCGAGCCCGAGAAATAGCGTCACGAGATAGCGATCGATGTACTGGCTGGCGATGAAGGCCAGATCGCTCACGTAGATCACCAGCGAGGATCGCGCGAGAGACGACACCCGGGACAGTTCGAACGGTTGAGTGAACGCTTCCCACCATGGCCAAGATCGGGTAGCGACCGCGAAAGCGGTCGCGGCACTTACGCCGCCGGCCAGCCAGAATGCCAGAAGCGCCTCCAATGAGCGAAATTGCGGATACCCAAGAGCCAATGGGAGATAAATCAGAACCCAGGCGCCCCCCCGCAGGAACGCGCTGGCGTTGGCGAGCAGAGGACGCTCAAGATTCGACAACAACAGAAAGACGTCGTTGCCGAATTGTTCGAAGAGCGCGATCGCGGCGATCAGGAGCCACAGCCTCGATACGTCCGTGGTCAAGACCAGCACTCCCACGACCGTGAGAAGCACGGCGTAGATCGCGGTGGTGTAAGACCAGTAGTGACGAAGACCGTCGGCGAGCGGAACCGGTTGCATCTTGACGGCCTCGCGCATCATAACGTGGGCCATGCCGAGGCCCGTGATCGCAGGAGCGATCGCGACGGCGCCAGAGGCGAGACCGAAAAGCCCGAGCGAGGTGAGGTCAAGATAGCGGGAGATGAACAGGACCAGCAGGAATCTGCAAGCGATCAGGCCGGCCCGCATGCCCGCCACGAGTCCCCAGCGGGAAAGCAGGCGGACGACGGGACGCTGAAAAACGAGCGAACTCATCGCTTGATGTGCTCTGTCAATCAATATGCATTGGGTGACTTCAGGAGACGAAAGACGGTTAAGAACAGAATCCGCAGATCCAGCCAGAACGACCAGTACTCGATGTACCAAATGTCGTGATCGACGCGCTGTTCCATCATCCGCAGATCGCGGGTTTCGCCCCTGAAGCCGTTAACCTGTGCCCAGCCGGTGATGCCAGGCTTCATCTTGTGCCTGATGGCATAGCTGTTGATCAAGCTGCTGTATTCGTTGTCGTGGGCCAACGCGTGCGGCCTCGGACCGATCAACGACATGTCGCCGCGAATGACGTTCAGGAGCTGCGGCAGCTCGTCAATGCTCAGGCGCCGAAGCAGGCGGCCGAGCCGAGTCAACCGGCGATCGTTCCGCTGCGCTTGCCGCACCACTGGGCCGTCGTCAAGGGTCGACATGGTGCGGAACTTGTAGATGCGAAACGGGCGTCCGTTGAAGCCCATGCGCATCTGTCGAAACAGGACCGGCCCCGGTGACTCCAAGCGGATCGCGATTGCCACGATCACCAGCAATGGCAGCAACAACGTAAGCCCGATCACGGCGAGAACGCGATCGGCGGACTGCTTGATGAGGCGCTGTCCGGCCTTGATCGGAGCGCGCTGAAGCTCAACGGCTGTTGCCGGACCGAGATTGAACAACGGGCGACTGAGAAGGCGTGCAACCTTGGAATCGGGTACCAGCTTGACCGGCAACGGAAGTACGCGCAGGTCGTCTTCGACGGTTGCAAGCAATTGCGGCTGATCCCAGGGAAGCGTCAGCAGAACTTCGGAGGGCGCGATACGTCGAACCTGCGCGATGATCTCGGGCATCCTGGTTTGAACCGCCGAGCTGGCGTCCGTGCTCTCGGGCGCGTCGATCAGCAGGGCTCTCACTACCGAATAGCCGTAGAGCTCAAGCGACGACAGCGTGTCGTTACGAAGGAGTTCCTCCTGCGTCCCGATCACGACAACACGGCGCAAGGCGAGGGCACGGGAGGCGATCACCCGTGAAGCGACCGACGCTACGAACGCCCGGGCTACAACGATGATGCAGACCCCGCCGGCAAACAGCAGGAGCATTTCTCCCCGTGAAAACAGTGCGCCCACCTTAAGCACAAAAGCGGACATTGCCAGAAATGCAAAGGGGAGACACCAAACGACAAGGGATCGGCTCGCCTGCCATCTCGCTCTTACCAGATTGGACGCACGATACAGGTCGGCTGCGTTAGCGAAAACGACATAAAGCGTAGCAACGGCAAGCCCGGGACCAACGAGAGTCGTCGAATAGTGCGCCTCCGCCATGATGACCGAATGATAGAGTCGGTCAGTCGCCAAACCGACCAAGAAAATCCACAGCCAATCGAAGGCCGCTACGATCAGGCCGATCGCGTCGATCGGGACGGGAGCTCGCGGCTGGAGCGGCAATCGCTGTGAAGTCGAATAGGGACCATAGCTGGCGTTGGCCATTGCAATCGTCCTCTGCTGCAACCAAACGCGGCCGGGATGCCGGCGCCTTCTGAGCTAGTTGCTGGCGAGTGCGGTCAGCTTTGCGATATTGACGAACCGAATGGTCTTGCGGTTTGGCAGATCGATAAGACCTCGGTTCCGGAAGTCTGCCAGCGTGCGACAGACGGTCTCGAGAGACGTGCCGAGGTGATCGGCAATGTCGGCTCGGGGGATCATGATATGCAGAGGTGATGACGTGGGTCGTGCGGCAGATGCGGCCGTATCGCGAGAAGAAACCCGGCGATTCGTTGCTGGGTCGTCTTCTTGCTCATGGTACTTATCAGGTTCAGGGTCGCTGCAAGGACTTGTTGGACGCCGCACGGTTCGGGCTGGTGACAGGGCGACGCGACCGCCTGGCAATGCACGCGGCAGTTGGTGACGGCTTCCGCGGTGTAGTGCTGGCATGCCGATTGGGACGGATAGACCGTATCGCCCGGCCAGTAAAAGGCGAGAATCTGGCGGTCTCCGTCCTCGAGAAGGCGCACGGCGCGAACGACCCCCTGGACGACGTCAATTCTGTACGGCTGTTGTTCGTCCTGCCAGAACAGCGCCCGGCCGCGAGGAACCGCGGTCGCGGCGGAACTTCGTTGAGTGGCCCGATTGAAAGCGGGTGGCGTGTCGACCGGACGATGACAGGAGGTCGGGGCCGAGAGGTGGGTAAGCGATGGAATGGACATTGCGTACCTAACCTGACTGCAGTGCTCGACTATCGAGCAGATGTGCGTTTGGAGAGACGGTTCCGTAATGGTGATGAAGTGGCCTTCACGTGGCAAATCGTGGCACGTCCCCCCGTCGCGCGAAATTCGTCCAAGCGGATTAGTCCTGCGGGGGCGAGAGCGTTATGCCAATCGGCGTAGGCCGTGCGGG
>Ga0170475_107838066_pt1 | contig 12305 bp, 2 predicted proteins | sample Soicark_Litter_5_FD_111474 | JGI IMG/M metagenome (GOLD analysis project Ga0170475, IMG submission 111474) | Avena fatua rhizosphere microbial communities from Hopland, California, USA. Combined Assembly of 48 SPs | reverse complement strand
GCCACCACAGAAGGAGAAGGCACTTCGGCTTCTAAAGTCGTTCAACAAGCGCGCATGTAAGAGCGCCGACGCCGCCAAGAAGTTCAAGGACCAGTGTGCGAGCAGCAATGACTTGGTGCAAAAGCTGGGAGGCGTTCTCTGAGGCCGGTCGCGTAGCTTTCGGCTGCGCTATCGTTTTTGGCGACGCCGTCCGAGGTTTTGACGTTCGGGGCCCTGCGGCTCCGGGTAGCAATGCCTCAGCAGCTCGTGCACCGTGACGTTTCGATCTCACCGGGTCTCGTCCCTGCTCGGCTCGCACGAGCCGGGACACGGGTTTTCAGGCCAACTAGTGGTCGTGGCAGGCGGGGTAGCTCTCGAGAGCAATAGCTCGGGAAAAACGAGGCAATTCATTCGGGCCCTCCTTGGGGAAGTCACTGAGAGGGAGCTGAATTGGAGGGCCTCGACACGCCGACGAGTTGACGATCGCCGTAGGTTAGCCGGAGCCCCGATCGAGGTGGTATTCCCCAAACCGAGGTAAAATGGATCTGGACGCTCGTCTCCACCTGCTCGAGAGCTGCCACGACTGGCAAGGATTAGTTGAAGAGCTGAGGGAGGCGATTACCCGAGAAACGCACCCGGGCCGCCAAGCTCAACTGCATCTGCGCCTCGCCAGGGTGCTCAGCCGTCATTTTCTGCAAAGTGCCAGGGCACTGAAGCATTTTCAGGATGCCTTCAAGCTCGACTCGCAGCTGAGCGAAGCTCTGTCCGAAGCGCGAAGCATCTACTGGGAGCTCGGCAAGCTCAGCATGGTCAAGCGGCTGCTCGAGCTGCAGATTCAGCGAGCGACCAGCCAGGCCGAGTTAGCTCCGCTCCTGATCGAGCTGGGCGATGTCGCGACCTACCAGGGCGAGCTCGAGGTCGCCGATCAGGCATACCAACGGGCCATCGAAGCAGCGGGGGCAGACTCGGTGGAAGCCAGCGAGCGGCTGCGCGACCTCCGCGTGGACCCCGACCAGTGGCGCGATCGTATTCAAGAGATCCAGGAGCACGCGCGGACGGCGGCACCTGCGGAGCGCGCGACGTCCCTGGTTCGAGCTGCGCGTCTCGCGCGGCGCGCCTCCTCCGCCGATGCGGAAGAGCTGCTCGAGCAGGCCTACAGCGCCGATCCCATGCGAGACGATACAGCAGCACTGTATGAGGGCCTGCTCGTATCGCAAGCGAAGGAGGCGCAAGTCGTCCAGAAGCAGCGAGGCCTGATCGAGGCCATCCAGGATCCCCAGCGTCAAGCGGAGCTGGCCCTGCGATTCGGCGCGCGCTGGGGCCATCGCCACAAGAAGCCACAGCTCGCGGCGGAGTTTGGCGAGGAGACGCTGCGTCATCAGCCACAGAACGAGGCGGCGTTTGCACTGCTGTGCGACGTCTACGGTTCGCACTTTGGCGATTGGTCCAAGGTCGTCGGACTCGCTGACACCATCGGTTCGCGGCTGCCCGGTCCGGATGCCGCGTTTTTCTGGGCCAATGCGGCCGCCGTTGCGCAGCAGGAGCTGGGCGATGTGGCCAAGGCCCAGAGCTACTACGAACGGCTCGCGCAGATTGCGCCGGAGCACACGGCCCTGGCGCGGCGTAACAACAACGGTGCGCCCGTCAAGCGCATCAACGGAATCTCTGTGGTCCCGCAACGCCCGGACGCGCCCGCGTCCGCGTCGAGCACGCCAGCGGCGGCCAATTCAACCCCTCCTCCGGCAAACGTCAGCAGGGTCCCCGATTCTGGACCCAACGAGGCGCAGGCAGCCGCGGAGGTACGGCGCAGTGAGCCCCCGCCATCCGACCCACCTCGAAATCAGTCGAGTCTGCCGCCAGCGAGCAACACCAGCCCGAGATCCGGCTCGCAGCCTCCGCAGAGTCAGCCGCCGCAGACGCTCGACCCCACGGCGATTCAGGCGCTGCGCGAGCAGCTAGCGAAGCAGGAGAGCCAGAACCGTGTGCACGAGGTGGTCAAAACCCTCGTGGCGCTCGGAGACGCAGTGCCCGACCGCGCGGAGCGCATCCAGTTCTACGCACGCGCCGCCGACCTGTACGCGAACAAGTTCATGAATCAGGCCGAGGCGGTGAAGGCGAACGAGAAGATATTCTCGCTCGACTCCGCGCATGACGCTGCCCGCGAATACCTGCGGCAAATGTACGAGAAGCGCCGCGACTGGGAGAAGCTGGTGCGGCTCCGCCAGGCCGAGGCGTCACGCCTGAGCTCCGAGCGTGATCGGGCGCAGGTCTACAAGGAGATCGCGCTGCTCGCTAGCGAGCGCATCAAGAAGCCGGCCATCTGCATCGCGCTCTGGGAAGAGGTGTTGGCGAACGATGCCACCGATCCCGAGGCGCTCTCGGAGCTCGGCAAGCTGTATGAACGCGACCGCAACTACGAGAAGCTCGCCGACGTGCTGCAGCGCCTCGCCGACAACTCGAGCGGCGACGAGCAGATCCAGCTGCTGACCAAGCTAGGGCAGGTGGTGGGTGATCGTCTGAAGGACGAAGACCGAGCCATCGAGGTCTATCGCGCATTGGTCACGCTCGAGCCTGATAATCGTCGCGCGCAGGAGCAGCTCAAGAAGCGCTATCTGGCCCTCGGGCGCTGGGACGACCTGGACGAGTTCTACGCAGCCTCAGGCAAGTGGGACGAGTTCATTCGCGTGCTGGAGAGCAGCGAGGCGCGCGCGGAGAACACGACCGAGCGCATCGTGATGTTGCGCAAGATCGCCGAGCTCTGGGAGCGGCGCCGGGACAAGCCGGACCGGGCGGCGCGCGCCTATGAAAAGATCATGTCTCTCGATCCGAGCAATCGAGAGGCCGCGGAACGTCTGATCCCGATCTATGAGGGCGGTGGTAACCCCAAGGGCCTGGCCAGCGTTCTCGAGGTCAAGCTCGCCTACCTCGACGATTCGGCGGAACGGCTCGAGGTTCTGCGCCAGCTGGTCGAGCTGTATGAAAGCCGTTTGCGCGATCCCGTTGTCGCGTTCGAACGTGCCCGCGCCGCTTTCGAGATTGCACCGGCGGATCCCTCGGCGCAGGCGGATGTCGAGCGCCTGGCCGAGGCCACCGGGGATTTCACGGCCTTGATCGCCTCGTACCGGGTGGCCATCGAGGCCTGCGAACGCGCGGGCGAGTACATGGCGGCGGCATCGCTGCGGCTCAGCCTGGGGCGGGTGCACATCGAGCGGATGGGCAACCTCGAGGACGCGTTGCTCGAGTATCGCGCCGTGTCCGAGGCGCAGCCAGACAACGCGGATGCATTGCGCGCGCTGGAGAAGCTGTACCTGCAGGCGGAGCGCTATGCCGAGTTGCTGGAGGTGTACGCGCGCCGTAGCGCGCTCGCCACCACGCCCGAGGAGAGCCGCGAGATCGCCCTGGAAATCGCCAGCCTGCACGAGAACCAGCTGGGCGACAAGACGGCCGCCATCGAGAGCTATCAGAACGTCCTGATGCATGATGCGCTCGACAAGCGCGCGCTTTCGGCCCTCGATCGTCTGTACCAGGAGACCCAGGATTGGCCACGCTTCGCCGAAGTGTTGGAGCGCCGGCTGGAGCTGGAGGTAACCGAAGAGGAGCTCATCGATCTCAAGTTCCGTCTGGGCGAAGCCCAGCGCCTGCATCTCGCAGACCCGGAGCACGCTCTCGAGACCTATCGCGAGGTATTGACGCTCGCTCCAAGCCACGACGGGGCGCGAGCCGCGCTCGAGGGCTGGCTCGAAAACGCTGAATTGCGCGGCCCGGCGGCGCGGGTGCTGGAGGCGATTTACCTCGTTCTCGGCGACTGGAATCGCCTGATTGCCGTGTCCGAGATTCTCGCCCAGGAAGCGGACGAGACGGAGCGACGCGTCGAGCTCTACGCCAAGATCGCAGAGATCGCCGAACAGCGACTGGACGACACGCCCCGCGCGTTCGAGGCGCAGGCCAAGGCGCTGATCATCGATCCCACGCTGGAGGGTACCGTTCTGGAGCTAGAGCGCCTGGCAGAGCTGGCCGACCAGTGGCAGCGCCTCGGGCAGCTGTACCACGATGTGGCCGATCGGCTGGGCCCCGGCGACCTCTCGCGAGCCTATCGGCTTCGTGCCGCGCGCAACGAGGAGCGTCTGGGCAATGTCTCGGCGGCAGCCACCAACTATGAGCGGTTGCTGGAGATGGACCCGACGGATGTCGAGACGCTGCAAGCGATCGACGCGCTGTACCGTGGCGCAAACCGCTGGGAAGAGCTGATCGGGGTATTCCGTCGTCGGATCGACCTGAGCAATACCGACGAAGAGACCACGCGCCTGTATGCTCAGCTGGCGGGAATCTACGAAGAGAAGCTGGGGCGGCCCGAGGATGCCATCCTGGCTTATCGCGAGGTGCTGGGGCTCGATCCGACGAGCGAAGCTGCGCTCGCAGCGCTCGACGGACTGTACTCGCGCGGCGAGCAGTGGCGCGAGCTGGCGGAGAATCTAGAAACCCGGCTCCAGCTCGCCGACACAGAGGAGAAGCAGCGCACGTTGATGCTGCGCCTGGCAGACCTGTTCGAGAAGCGTCTGGGGCACGTCGAGCGAGCGATCGACACCTATCGCGACGTGCTGGAGCGCGATGCCTACGATCAGAACGCACTGTCCTCCCTGGAGCGCCTGAGCCGCGGCGAGCATGAGTTGCGCATCGCCGAGATCCTCGAGCCGCTCTACCAGCAGCAAGGCGACTACGAGAAGCTGGTCGGCGTGTATGAGGTCCAAGCGCGGTGCGCCGACGACAACGCTCGCAGGGTCGAGTTGCTGCACCGCATCGCCAGCTTGCACGAGGACATCGGCAACAACGTCGAAAAGGCCTTCCAAACCTACGCCCGCGCCCTCGCGGTCGAGCCGCTCGACGAGACGACGGTGGAAGGTCTGGATCGCCTGGCCCGCACCGGCGATCGTTTCACGCAGCTTGCTCGTGTGTACGAAGACCTGGCGGCGTCGCAGACGATGCCGAGCTCGTCGCGCACTTGTATGGTGCCGCCGCGCGCGTCGTTCAGAACGAGGTTGGTGACGTCGATCGCGCCATCGGCTTGTATGGCAAGGTGCTGGAGGTAACGCCGCGCGATCTCGCCGCCGTCGAGGCGCTGCAGAACCTGTTTCACACTGCGGAGCGCTACGCCGAGCTTTCGGCGATCCTGCAGCGCAAGAGTCAGGTGCTGGAAGACGCTGCCGAACAGAAGGCGGCGCTCTACCAAGCTGCCCTGCTCGAAGAGGAAGTGCTCAGTCGGCCCGAGGCTGCCATCGCCGTGTATGAGGCGGTGCTCGCGGTCGAGCCGGATGATCTGCGCGCGTTGGATGCGGTGATCCGCCTGTACCTCGAGCTGGCCCGCTGGGAAGAATTGCTCGCGGCGCAGCTCAAGAAGGTCGATCTGGTCCAGGGACCAGACGACAAGAAAGCCATCTACTATCAGATGGGCGCCGTCTACGAACGCGAGCTCCAGGACGTGCCGCGCGCGATCGATACGTATTCGAAGGTCCTGGAGCTGGATCCCGACGACCTGGCCGCGCTGGGCCGTCTGGACGTGCTGTATCAGACCGCCGAAAACTGGGCGGAGCTGCTCACGGTGCTCGCTCATGAGGCCGAGCTCACCGGCGATCCTGCGGAAGCGGTCAGCTACCAGTACCGGATTGCCGAGCTGTACGAGAAGCGGCTCGGAGATCTCGATCGTGCGGTCGAGTTGTACCGCGATGTCCTCAACGTACAGCCGGATCACGCACCGACCCTGGCGGCGCTCGAGGGCATCAAGGAGAGCGGTGGTTCGCGAGCTCTGGCCGCCGCGCAGGCGCTGGAGCACGTGTACGACGCGATGGCGGAGTGGCCGAAGCTGGTCAGCGCCCTCAGCGTTCAGTCGCAGCTCACCGAGGACGCGTTCCAGCGGGTCGAGTTGCTGCACCGCATCGCGGTGCTGCACGAGGAGCGCATCGGCGACCCTGGAGGCGCTTTTGACTGGTACGCCAAGGCTGTCCGAGTCGACAGCCGCAATGAGGAGTCACTCGGCGCCTTCGAGCGGCTGGCGAGCGCGATCGATCGCTGGCCCGCAGTGGCGAAGCTGTACGAGGGTGAGCTCGAACAGCTGACGCAAGAGCCGGAACGGCGAGTCGAGCTCGGTCTGCGCGTGGCGCAGGTGTATGAGGTGCAACTCGGCGACGTCGACTCGGCGGTGACGCAGTACCGCAAGGTGCTGGAGATAGAGCCCGAAAATCAGGTGGCGATTCGCTCGCTCGGGCGCATGTTCGCCAAGGCAGCGCGCTATCCGGAGCTGGCCGAGATCCTCAAGCGAGAAGCCTCGATCGGCAATACGCCCGAGGAGATCCTCGATTCCAAGTATCGTCTCGGGCAGGTCTACCAGAACCACCTCGAGAACGTGGATCAGGCGGTGGCTGCTTACGAGGAGGTGCTGAACTCCGCGCCCGAGCATCCGCAGGCTCGCGCCGCATTGGAGCAGCTGTTCTCCGAGGGCAAGAAGCGCGCGGACGTGGCGCGCGTGCTGGGTCCTCTGTACGAGGCAGGCGCCGAGTGGGAGCGCCTGATCCAGGTACACGAAGCGCAGCTCAGTGAGCTCAGCGAGCCGGAGCAGCGGCTGGAGCTGTTCCAGCGAATTGCCGTCGATTACGAAGAGCGGCTCTCTGACTCGACCCAGGCGTTCGGCGTGTACGCCCGGGCCTTGAACGAGCAGCCGCTGAACGATCGAGTGACGGACGAGCTCGAGCGCCTAGCGACCTCTTTCGAGGGGGGCTGGGAAGAGCTGGCCAACACCTACGCCGATGTGATGAGCGTGGACGGAGCCTCGGCCACCGTGCAGGCCCAGATGGGCCGGCGCCTGGCTCGTGTCTTCGAAGAAGAGCTGGCCGACGTCGAGAAAGCCGAGGAGGCGTACCGCTACGTCCTGACCGTGCTTCCGGGGGAGCCCTTTGCGCTGGAGAACCTGGACCGGATCTATCTGGCCCTGGAGCAGTGGGCGGAGCTGGCCGGCGTACTGGAGCAACGCGCTGCCACGGCCGAAGACCAGCACCGCCGGATCGAGCTCTACTCGCGCCTGGGTCGCGTGTACGAGGAACAGCTCAACCAGAGCGGTGCGGCGCTGCGCGCTTATCGGCTGATTTTCGACGAGCTGGAGCCGCAGAACTCGGAGGCCACGGCCGCGCTGGTTCGCATCTACGACAAGCGCGAGGAGTGGCAGCAGCTCGAAGAGGTCTACAAGCGGCAGCTGGAGAGCGCTCTCGGCGACGTCGAGCAAGCAGACATTCGGGCCAAGCTGGCGGCCCTGTACTCCGACCGCCTGGGACGAGACGAAGACGCGATCGATGGCTGGAAGCGCGTGCTCGATCTGCGCGGTGAGGACTCGGAGGCGCTCGATGCGCTGGCGCGCCTGTACGAGAAACTCTCGAAGTGGGCGGAGCTCGCCGACCTGCTCGAGCGCCTGTACGACGTGGCCACGGACGACGACGCTCGCGTCAACGCCCTGGCCCGGCGGGCGCACCTGTTCACAGACGCCCTGGCTCGACACGAAGAGGCACTCAACGCCTGGCAGCGCGTCCTCGACATCGACTTCGCAAACGTCGCCGCGCTGCGCACGATCTGCAAGCTGCGGCGTGACAAGTCGGAGAATCCCGAGCTGGTGGAGGCTCTGCATCAGTACATCGATCGCGCCGGCGAGCGCATCGACAGTGCAGAGCTGCGGGAGCTCTACCGGGAGCTGGCCAAGCTCTACGGGCAGGTCCTTGGCAAACCCGAGGATGCGGCGGACGCCTGGCGGCACTTGCTGGAAGTGGACGGCAAGGATCTCGAGGCGATGGCCGAGCTCGAGACCATCTACCGGGCTTCGGGTGCGTGGCCCGAGGTGGTGGACGTCAAGTTGCGACGCGCGGACGCGCTGACGGAGCCGGACGCGCGAGTGGTGCAGCTGCTCGAGGCAGCGGCGATCTGGAAAGACCAGGTCGGTGAGTATGATCGTGCGGTCGACGTGTTCAGCCGCGTGCTCGCGATCGACCCGGCGCACGGCTTCGCTTTCCAGGAAATCGAGAAGCTACACACCCTGGCCGAGCGCTGGGAGCCGCTGATCGAGTGCTACTTGGCGCGGCTCGACGCGACCCAGGAGAAGGCGGCACGCAGCGATCTGCTGCGCCGGATCGCACGCGTGTTCGAGAAGCATCTCGCCGACGAGAATCAGGCTTTCGATGCGCTGGTCACCGCGTTCGCCGAGGATTTTGCGGACGACGAGACCGCGAACTACCTGGAGCGCCTGGCGCAGACGACGCAACGCTGGGCTGAGCTCATCACCACCACGAACGAGTGGTTGCAGCAGCAGACCGAGGACAAGGACAAGATTCGGCTCTGCCTGCGGCTCGGCAAGTGGTACGGGGAAAACTTGGGCCGCCCGGAGTACGCGCAGCCCTACTACGCCCAGATCACTCAGCTCGATCCGCACAACGCCCAGGTGCTGCGTCAAATGGCGCACATTTACCGCCAGGGCGCGCAGTGGCAGAAGATGGCGGAGACCTTGCAGCAGGCACTCAACGTGGCCGTCGCGAACGACGACCGCAAAGTGATCCTGGTCGACCTCGGGCAGTTGCTCGACAAGCACATGCAAGAGCGGGAGCAGGCGGTGAACTACTTCCGCCGAGCGCTGGAGGTGGATCCCTACTATCTGCCCGCCCTGGACGCGCTGGAGCGGATCTACGCGGAGACCCAGGAGCACGAAGAGCTGGCGCTGATGCTCAACCGCAAGGTCAAGGCGCTGCGCGAGCCCGCCGAGGTTGCGGCAGTCCAGCAGCGCCTGGGCGAGTTGTACGAGACCAAGCTCAACGCCGGGGAAAGCGCCGGCGAAGCTTACCGGGCCGTGCTCGCCTACGATTCGGCGAGCTTGCCAGCACTGCGCGGCTTGCAGCGCGTGTGCGAGGCTTCGCAGGACTGGGCCGAGTTGGTCTCTGTACTGGAGCGCCAGCTGGACGTGGTGGAGACTGAGCGCGCCCGGGTGGACGTGCTGATCAAGCTCGCGCAGATCCAGGAGGAGCAGTTCCTGAAGGCCGATGTGGCCGCCGAGAAGCTCGAGCGTGTCCTCGACATCGATCCCACGGAGGTTCAGGCCTACACGGCCCTCGAGCGTTGCTATCGCCGCCTCAAGCAGTGGAAGGAGTTCGTAGCTACGTGCGAGCGCCACATCAGCGAAGTGGGGGACGTGAATACGAAGGCGGATCTGTACGAACAGATCGCGCGCGTATACTCGGATGAGCTCGGTGAGCTGGATCGCGCGATCGACGCCTATCAGAGCATCGTCGATCTCGACGACACGCGACTGCCGGCGCTAGAGGCTCTGGCGCGCCTGCATGAGAAGCAGGGGGACACTGCGCGCAGCATCGAGGTGATGATCCGCGTTGCCGATCTCACCGCCGATGGTGGCCAGCGCGTGGAGATGTACTACCGGATCGGCAAGGCGCTGGACGAGAAGCTGTCCGATCGTGCTCAGGCGCGCGAGCGTTTCGAGATGGCGCTGGACCTGGATCCCACGCATTTGCCGACGATCTCGGCGCTGCGCAGCATTGCCACGGAGGAGTCCGACTGGGACAACGTGGCGCGTTACCTGGAGCAGGAGCAGCAGCACTCCGAGAGCGCTCGCACCAAGGCCAAGCTCCTGGTCGAGTTGGGTCGGGTGCAGGACCAGATGCTGGGCGAGCATACCGCTGCCATGGGCGCCTATGAGCGCGCCATCCAGGTCGACAAGGAATGTGAGGAAGCGGCACTCCCGTTGGTCGAGGACTACGTGGCCACCGAGCGCTGGGCGGAGGCCGCACCGCTCGCCGAAATGCTGGTTCGCAAGAGTAAGGGCAAGGAAAAGTCAGAACAGCATTCGCTGAATCGGTTGCTCGGTAAGGTCCAGCAGGCTCGCGGCAACTACGCCGAAGCCCTCAAAGCCTATCAAACGGCGCATCAGTTCGATGTCACAGACAGCGAGACGGTGCGTGGTTTGGCGGCGGTATGCTTCCAGCTCGGCGATTGGCCGAGTGCGCTCAGCAACTATCAGAAGGTACTCACCGGGCTCGACGACGGCGACGTAGAGGAGCGCACCGAAGTCTACTATCGGATGGGTAAGATCAAGCAGGCTCAAGGTCAGGCCAAGCAGGCCATCAACAACTTCGAAAAGGCCCTCAGCCTCGATCCGAACCACCGTGCCTCGCTGGACGCCATGGTGGAGGTGCACTCTGCCGAGCGCGACTGGCCCAGTGTCGCAGGCTACAAGCGCCGCGTGCTCGATCAGCTACTCGAGGACAACGAGCGCCTCGACCTGCTGGTGAGTATTGCCGATGTATGGAGCGAGAAGCAGAAGGATGCGGCCAAGGCGATCGAGGCGCTGGAGGAGGCGCGTGAGATCCGCCCGCAGGATCATGTGATCTTGCACAAGCTCCTAGCTTTGTATCAAGAGTCCGGCGACTGGAGCCGCATGGTGGACACGTTGTCCGCCATTTCCGAGATCGAGCAGGAGCCCGGTCGTAAGGCGCGCTACTTCTATACGATGGCGCAGCTCTACCGCGACAAGATCGGTGACCAGGAGCGTGCGGTCGAGTTGTTCAATGACTCACTGGATCTCGCGCCGGATTTCCTGGAGGCGTTTGAGCGCATCAATAAGATCCTGACCGTCGAGAAGAACTGGAAGCAGCTCGAACGTCAGTATCGGAAGATGATCCATCGCGTTGCCGGCAAGGGCAAAATAGATCTCGAGTTCAATCTGTGGCACCAGCTCGGGCTGGTCTATCGCGACCGCCTCTCGAACGTGCAACCTGCGCTCGAAGCGTTCAAGATGGCCTCCAGTCTGCGCCCGGAGGAAAGCCAGGAGCGAGTCATTCTCTCCGAGTTGCACGAGGTGGCCGAGCAATACGACGAAGCCATCACGGAGCAACGCATCCTGCTGGAGCAGAAGCCGCTCTCGGTCTCGCCGTATCGCGCCCTGTACCGTTTGCAGTCGAAGAAGGGCGCAACCGATCAGGCTTGGTGCGCGGCGAGCGCGCTCGTGTTCATGCAGCAGGCGACCCCGGAGGAGCGCGAGCTGTACGAGAAGTACCGTGTCAAGGGCATGCCCCAGGTGCGAGGTCGTCTGACTAACGAGCTCTGGGCCAAGCACCTGATTCACAGCGAGGAAAACGTCTACATCTCGAAAATGTTCGAGATGATTACGCCCGCAGCGTTGCAAGCCAAGATCGCGATGTTGAAGGCTAAACGCGAGCTGCGCGAGCTGGACAAGCGTCTGCTGCAGGATCCAAAGAACTCCACGGTGACCTTTGCCAAGACGTTCTTCTGGGCGGCCAACATCCTCGGAGTCCACGCCCCGGAGCTGTACGTGCGCAGCGACATTCCGGGTTCGGTTGTCGCGGTGCTGCCGCCTGCGTCGCTCGCGGGCCAGACAGTGCTGACGGGTTTTCAGCCACAAGAGCTCACGTTCATCTGCGGTAAGCACCTCGCCACTTACCGCGGCGAGCACTACATTCGGACTCTGTTCTCGACGCAGGCGGAGCTGACGATCATGCTCTTTGCAGCGGTGACATTGGCCGCGCCGAACGCGCCGATGCCGCCTGACATGGCTCAGCAGATCCGCATGACGGCGCAGGAGCTTGCTCGCTACATCCAGCCAGTACAGCTGGAAGGGCTGCGATCGGTGGTGAAGCGCTTCATCGACGAAGGCGCGAAAGCAAACCTCAAGCGCTGGAACTACGCGGTGGAGATGACGGCGGCACGAGCCGGCATGGTGCTGTGTGGCGATCTCGACATTTGTCGAAAGGTGCTGAGCGCCGAGCAGACGCGTCCGGGCGAGCCGACTGCCGCGGAGAAGATGCAGAGCTTGCTCGCGTATTCCGTGAGCGATGACTACAGCAAGGTGCGGCAGGCACTCGGCGTCACCGTGCCGACGTCCTGAGTGGGGGCGCCCTTGAACGCATCACGCGCGTTCAGCACGGCCCATGGAAGGGCCGTGCCGGCGCTTTTGGGGCAACCCAAGGGGTGAGGCGCACGATCCTCCGGCATGACGTGCCTGGAGGATGTGCGGGACGGTGGCCGGGATTCGAAGCTGTCGACCCTGGAACTAGATGAACCGATGAGCGGAGGCCCGTGGAGCCTCGAGCTCACGGGGCCGGGCTTGCGGCGAGTGGTACGCCTCGCGAGCGGGCAGACGCTGACGATCGGTACTTCTCCGAGCAGCCAGGTCGTGGTGGACGACCCCACGGTGAGTGGACGCCACGTGAGCGTGACGGCACTCGCCGCTGGCATTGTCGTCGAGGATCTGGGGTCGAAGAACGGCGTCTTCG
>Ga0170475_107916671_pt1 | contig 12307 bp, 14 predicted proteins | sample Soicark_Litter_5_FD_111474 | JGI IMG/M metagenome (GOLD analysis project Ga0170475, IMG submission 111474) | Avena fatua rhizosphere microbial communities from Hopland, California, USA. Combined Assembly of 48 SPs | reverse complement strand
GCGGGCGTCACGACGAACTCCGGGTCGCGTCCCTGCAGCCGCACGTCCACCGACCCCGGGGCGAGCTCGGCGGTGATCTCGCTCGCGGCCGTCGAGAGCGCCTCGAGCAGCACGAGGCGGACGGCGGAGCCGAGCGGGGCAGCCAGGGGTCGCGGTGAGGGTGGGCCCTTGGTCCCGTGCGACCCCCTGACCTGCAGGAGTAGGCCTAGGGCATCACAAGGAGGTGATGCCGGTGTTCGACGTCGGTGCGAAGCCGGGTAAGGGCAAGTTCCTGGACGCGTACGGCCACACGATCGAGCTCCAGGAGGGCGAGGCGCTCCCGCGCTGCCCCCACTGCGAACCCGATCACGAAGAGAAGTGGTGGCGCCTGTCCTGATCCTCGCTCCGGCCCCGCCCGGGACGGACGTCGACCAGGCCTCGTGGCAGCCCTGACCGGACTGCTGCACGCCCGCGTGCGTCGGTGGGCCAGCCCGTGCCGTGTCGCTGACGCGCGGCCGGGCCCCCACACCGGCCGGGGCTGGCGCGGTGCCCATCGGCCGACGGCGAGGTCGGCTGGCAGGACGAATGGGAACACGGGGGCGGGTCGAATCGTTCTGTCAGGCGTCATGAAGAAGCGATACGAAGACCTCGAGACAGACGACGGCACCGTCGTGCGCTACCGCCGACACGACAACGGCGGGGGCCTGGTCGCACAGACCGCCTCCGTCGACCCGACCGCGTTCGTGGCGGAGACCGCCTGGGTGGACCCGGGCGCACAGGTGGGCGGCGGCGCACGCGTCGGCGCGCACGTCTGGCTGGAACCCGGTGCGGTCGTCGGGCCGCACGCGCAGCTCGGCACGCACGTGCACGTGGGCCGCGGGGCCGTGGTGGGTGCCGCGGCGCGGCTCGGCACGCGCGTGAGCGTGGGGTCGGGTGCGCGGCTCGCGGCCGGTGTCGCGGTGAGCGCGGACGAGACCATCCCCGACCACGCGCTGGTCACGCGCCCCGACGGCGACCCGCACTCGCTGGCGGCCTGACGGCGTTCACGCGTCCATCGGGCTGCCCAGCCACGGCGCGAGCACGTCGTCGCGGCCCAGCCACGGGGCCAGGCCGGCCGCGGCCTCGTCGGCCGTGAGCAGGACGTCCTCGAACGCCTCGACGAGCCGACGGCGCACGTCGTCCACGCCCGTGAACACCAGACGCGTCTCGGGTTCGTGGCCGTCCCACCGACCCGCCTGGCCGATGCTCAGCTGGCCGCCCGAGCCGTCCCACACGCACAGCGAGTCGGGGCGGCTCGGCACCCAGAACCGGCCGCGGCTGCGCACGGGCACGTCGCCCAGCCGGTGCACGTGCTCGACCAGGCGCTCGGGGTGCAGCGCGCGCGGTGAGCGCAGGTCGAGCGTCCATGCGCCGGGCGCGGCGGTGCGGCGGGGTGAGGGTGCGGCGTGCAGGGGGTCCAGGCGGCGCTCGGCGCGCTCCGGGTCGTGCCCGTGCCGCACCAGGTCCTCCGGGCGCACGGTGTAGGGCCGGTCGACGCGCAGCCCGTCGGCGGCGCGCAGGTGCTCCAGGAGCGCGGACCCGACGGGCGCGCGCCGCGCGTCGCCGTGCACCAGGACGGTGTCCACGTGCGCGACCTGGGCGGTGAGGGCCTCGCCCACGGCGCGGCGGTCGTCGGCGGTCAGCGCCAGCCCGCGCTCGTCGAGCAGGTCGTCGCCCAGCACGTCGTGCTCGAACGTCTCGACGTCGAGCGCGCCGACGACGTGCGCGAGCCGCAGCCGCCGGAGCGCACCGCGGCTGTGCGTCGCGCCGGCCAGGGCGCGCGTGACGGGCAGCGACTCCGCCCCCACCGGCAGCGCCAGCAGCACGGTGTCCCAGCGGTCGTCGTCGGCGAGCGCGGCCAGCGTCGGGACGGCGTCCTCGCGCACCGCGCAGCTGAGGCAGGCGTGCTCGAGCGGCACCACCTCGTCGCTCACGACGCCGTCGGCGCACACCACGACGCGACGGATCGAGCCCCCGTCCTCGTCGTCGTGGATGTCGTGCCGCACGACGACGAGGCGCGGCTGGTCGGTGACCATCCCGAACACGGTCGCGTCCCGGATGACGGGGTCGATGCTCGCGAGCACGAGCAGGGGCTTGCGGCGGGTCATGGTGGTTCCTCTCGGTCGGTGCCGAGGAGACAGTAGACGAGAATGGTTATCAATACCTATAGTCGTCGTCATGCCAGCTCGCTGCCAGGTGCTCGGGGCCGTCCCCGGGTTCGGCCACTCCGTCTCCCACTCCCACCGGCGCACGCGCCGCCGGTTCGACCCGAACATCCAGCGCAAGCGGTACTGGGTGCCCTCGCTCGGCCGCCGCGTCACGCTGCGCGTCTCGGCCCGCGGCATCAAGACCATCGACCGCCTCGGGATCGACTCCGTCGTCGCCCGGATCCAGGCGCGCGGGGAGCGCATCTGATGCCGCGCCGCACCGATCTGCGCCCGGTGATCACGCTGCGCTCGACCGCGGGGACCGGCGCGTCCTACGTGACGCGCAAGAACCGCCGCCTGCACCCCGAGCGGCTGGTCCTGCGCAAGTTCGACCCGGTGCTGCGCCGCCACGTCGACTTCCGCGAGGAGCGCTGAGATGGCCCGCACCGCACTGGTGGTGCGCGACGAGCAGCGCCGCCTGGTCGTCGCGCGGTACGCCGCTCGACGCGCCGCGCTCAAGCGTGCCGCGGTGAGCCCGCACGTCCCGGCCGACGAGCGTGCGCGCGCCCGCGCGGCGCTCGCGGCGCTGCCGCGCGACGCGAGCCCGGTGCGGCTGCGCAACCGCGACGCGGTCGACGGGCGGCCTCGCGCGTACCACCGCACGTTCGGGCTCTCCCGCATCCGGCTGCGCCAGGCCGCGCTGCGGGGCGAGCTGCCCGGTGTCACGAAGTCCAGCTGGTGAGGAGAGTCCGATGAAGGTGCGCGCGTCCTTGGCGTCGCTCAAGAAGAAGGACGGGTCGATCGTCGTGCGTCGGCACGGCAAGACGTACGTCATCAACAAGCGCAACCCGCGCTGGAAGGCGCGGCAGGGCTGATGGCGGTCCCCAAGCGCAAGACGTCCCGCAGCCGCACGCGGTCGCGGCGCGCGCGGTGGACCGCGTCGCCCGCGGCGCTGGTGCCGGTGCTCGTCGACGGCCGGACCGTGCACGTGCCGCGCCGCCTGGTGCGGGCCGTGCAGCGCGGGCTCGTCGTGCCGGACTGACCACCCTCAGGCGAGAATGATTCTCGTCACCTGTAGGCTCCGGCCATGTCCGAGCATCACCACGCCCCGCCCGTACCCGTGCCGCCCGCGGTCCGGGTGCGGGCGCGGCGCGTGTTCGCCGCGATCCTGCTGCCCGCGCTCGCGGCGACGCTGTGGGGCGCGTGGGTCCTGTGGCCGTTCCAGCAGCCGCCGCGGCTGGAGACCACCGCACCCGGCACGACGATCCGCGTGGTCACGGTCACCGCGGTCGACCGCGACGCGGACGTGGGACACGAGGTCGCGGCCGAGCGCGCGGACGGAGCGGGCATCACTGTGAGCGTGCCGCCCGAGTACCTCGACGAGGTCGGCCCGGGGGACCGGCTGCGCGTCGTGGACCTGGGCGCCGACGACGCCTACGCCGACCTGGGCACCCCGTACGTGTTCCTCGACTTCGTGCGCGGGCCGCCCCTGGCCGCGCTCGCGGTCGTGTTCGCGGTGCTCGTCGTGGCCGTCGCGCGCTGGCGCGGGTTCGCGGCGCTCGCCGGGCTCGGGGTCGCGCTCACGGTGCTCGGGGCGTTCACGCTGCCCGCGCTGCTCGAGGGCAGGCCCGCGCTGCCCGTGGCGCTCGTCAGCGCGTCGGCCATCATGTTCGTCGTCCTCTACCTGGCCCACGGGTTCACGCTGCGGACCTCCACGGCGCTCGTCGGGACGCTCGTGGGGCTGGTGCTCACCGCGGGCATCGCGGCCTGGGCCAGCGGGGCCGCGCACCTGACGGGCCTGTCCGACGAGTACGCGCTCGACCTGCGGAACGTCGCACCCGGCCTGAGCCTGAGCGCGGTGCTGGTGTGCGGCATGGTGCTCGCGGGCATGGGCGTGCTCAACGACGTGACCATCACGCAGGCCTCCGCGGTGTGGGAGCTGCAGACGGCCGACCCGGGCGCGAGCCGGCGGGACCTGTTCGCGCGCGGGATGCGCATCGGGCGGGACCACATCGCCTCGACCGTCTACACCATCGCGTTCGCGTACATCGGCGCCGCGCTGCCGCTCGTGCTGCTCGTCAGCATCTCCGACCGGGGACTGCTCGAGTCGCTGTCCAGCGGCGAGCTCGCCGAGGAGGTCGCGCGCACGCTCGTCGGCTCGATCGGGCTGGTGCTCGCGATCCCCGTCACCACCGCGATCGCCGCGCTCGTCGTCCACCGGCGCGCGGACGTGCCCCCGGAGCCCGCTCAGGCGGGGTGAGCGTGGCCGTGCCCGTGCTCGGCCATCTCCCGCCGCAACCGGGCCGTCACGGGCGTCGCGCGCGCCGCCACCGCGGCGATGCCCGTGGTGAGCGGGATCGCGAGCACCAGGCCGATGGAGCCCGCCAGGGTGCGCACGATCTCGGCGGCGAAGACCCCGCCCGTGAGCGTGCGGCCCAGCGGCATGTCGTACACCTGGAGCAGCAGGAGCACGGGCAGCGAGGCGCCCACGTAGGCGAACGCGATCGTGTAGATCGTCGAGGCGATGTGGTCCCGGCCGATGCGCATGCCGCCCGCGAACAGCGCGCGCCAGGACGCGTCCGGGTCCGCGGTGCGCAGCTCCCACACCGCTGAGGCCTGCGTGACCGTGACGTCGTTGAGCACGCCGAGGCCCGCGAGCACCAGACCGCACAGGAACACGCCGTGCAGGATCTCCACGCCGTTGTCGCCCAGCAGCCCGGCCAGGCGGTAGTCGTCCTCGGTGGCCACCGCGGGCAGGCGCGCCGCCCATGCGCCGAGCGAGCCGACGAGCGTCACGACCGCGAGCCCCGCGAACGTCCCGAGCAGCGCGGTGGTGGTGCGCACCGAGACGCCGTGGGTCAGGTACAGGACCACGGTCATGATGACCACGGCCGCGGTCAGCGCGAGCAGCAGGGCGTCGGTCCCGGCGACCAGCCCCGGCAGCACGTACGTCCACAGCACGACGAACGCCACTGCGAGCCCCACCACCGCCCGCAGGCCGCGCCACCCGGCGACGGCCACGGTGACCATCAGGAACACGAGCGCGAGCGTGCCCAGCGGCACCCCGCGCGCGAAGTCGGACCACGCGAACGTCTCGTCGGCGCCGTCGCGGGCCGGGTAGCGCTCGACGATCACGCGCGTGCCGTCCGGCACCTGCGCGCTCGTCGTGCCCGCAGGGGCGAACACCTGCACCTCGCGGCCGGAGCCCGCCAGGCGGACCAGGACCTCGAGGCACGTGACCTGCTCGGGGACCGTGCCGTCGGGGCGGACGTCCTCGACCGTGCCCTCGCACGTGGTGTCCTGCGTGCGCAGCACCGTCCCGTCGACGTACTGCGTCCCGACGTCGATGATGCCCGCCTCGCGGCCCGCGTCCCGCCCGGCCGTCGCGCTCGGCCACGTCAGGACCATGAGCAGCGCCGCGACCGCGAGCACGGGCACGACGACCGCCGCCATGACCCACGTGGTGCGGGAGCGGCGGGGCCGCGAGGCGGATGCGGCCCGGTGGTCCGGCGCGTGCGCGGTGCTCGGCATGCGCCGATTGTGCCCGTCGGGTCGCGGCCACCGGACCGCGACCCGACGGCGCGTCAGGGGACCGTGTAGCCGGCCGCCCGGAACAGCTCGTACCACTGCGCGCGCGTGAGCGGCAGGTCGGAGCCCTGCGCGGCGCCCGTGACCCGCTCGGGCGTCGTGGTGCCCAGGACCCCCTGCATCTGCGCGGGGTGCCGCGTGATCCACGCGGTGGCCACCGCGATCGGCGGCACGTCGTACTCGGCCGCGAGCCGGTCGATCACCGCGTTGAGCTCCGGGTACTTCTCGGAGCCCAGGAACACGCCGTCGAAGAACCCGCCCTGGAACGGTGACCACGCCTGCACCGTGATGTCGTGCAACCGGCAGTAGTCGAGCGTCCCGGTGTCCCGGGCGACCGACTGGTCCAGGTCGCGCATGTTCGACGCGACGCCCTGGGCCACGAGCGGCGCGTGCGTGATCGAGAGCTGCAGCTGGTTGACGACGAGCGGCTGCGTCACGTGCTTCTTCAGCAGCTCGATCTGCCCCGGCGTGTGGTTGGAGACGCCGAAGTGCCGGACCTTGCCCGCGGCCGCGAGCTCGTCGAACGCGCGCGCGACCTCCTCGGGCTCGACCAGCGCGTCCGGCCGGTGCAGCAGCAGGATGTCGACGTAGTCGGTGCCGAGCGCGCGCAGCGACCCGTCGACCGACGCCACCAGGTGCTCGTACGAGAAGTCGAAGTACGGCCCCTCGCGCACGATGCCGGCCTTGGTCTGCAGCACCACCTGCTCGCGCTCGCGGGGCGTGAACGCCATCGCCTCGGCGAACCGGCGCTCGCAGCCGTGCAGGTCCGCGCCGTACACGTCGGCGTGGTCGAAGAACGCGATGCCCGCGTCGCGTGCGGCCCCGACGAGCGCGCGCACCTCGTCGTCGGCTTCTCCTGGATGCGCATGAGACCCAGGACCACGTTCGGCACGGTCAGGTCGGTGCCCGGCAGCGTGAACGTCCTCATCGGGCGTCCTGCGAGAGCGCCGCGACCTCGTCGGCCGTGAGCACCAGCTCGGCGGCGCGCACGGAGTCCTGGATGCTCGCGGGGCGCGAGGCGCCGGGGATCGGGATGACGACGGGCGCGAGCGCGAGCTCCCACGCGAGCGTCACCTGCTGCGGGCTCACGCCGTGCGCGTCCGCGACCTCCTGGAACGCGGTGTGCCGCGATCCCACCTCGCCCGCGCGGCTGATGCCGCCCAGCGGGCTCCACGGCAGGAACGCGATGCCGAGCGCGGCGCAGTGCTCGAGCTCGCCCTGCGAGGACCGGAAGGCCGGCGAGAACTGGTTCTGCACCGAGACCAGGCGCCCGCCCAGGATCGCGTTGGCCTCGTCGATCTGCGCGACCGTCGCGTTGGAGATGCCCGCGAGCTCGATCACTCCCTCGTCGAGCAGCTCACGGATCGCGCCGACGGAGTCCGCGTACGGGACCCGCGGGTCCGGGCGGTGGAACTGGTACAGCCCGATGGCCTCGACGCCGAGCCGCCGTGCCGAGGCCTTCGCGGCCTCCTTGAGGTGCTCGGGCCGGCCGTCCTGGGTCCAGCTGCCGTCGCCCGGCCGCAGGTGACCGCCCTTCGTCGCGACGAGCACATCGGCGGTGCTGCCGCCGTAGGAGCGCAGCGCGCGGGCGATGAGCTCCTCGTTGTGGCCGACCTCGTCGGCGTGCAGGTGGTAGGAGTCGGCGGTGTCCACGAGCGTGACGCCCGCGTCGAGCGCGGCGTGGATGGTCGCGACGGAACGGGCCTCGTCGGGCCGGCCCTCGATGGACATCGGCATGCCGCCGAGGCCGATCGCGGAGACGGTGCGGGGGCCGAGGGTGCGCTGCTGCACGGTGGAGTCCTCCCGGGGGTGGTGGGTGTGCCCTCGTCACGCTAGGCACGCGACAATCAGAAGTCCAACGACTACGGTTCATGCCATCAAGAACTAGAGGTGATGAATGGACCTGCGTCAGATGGAGTACCTCGTCGCGCTCGCCGACGAGCAGCAGTTCACGCGCGCCGCGGCGCTGTGCGGCGTGTCCCAGTCGGGGCTCTCGGTCGCGATCCGCGGGCTCGAGGACGAGCTCGGCACCGCGCTGTTCGCGCGCACGACGCGACGCGTCGAACCCACCGAGGCAGGTCTCGCGCTGCTCCCGCACGCACGCACCATGCTCGCCCAGGCGGCCGCCGGGCGCGACGCGGTGGTCCGTGCGACGCACGCCCTGTCCGGACGCCTGCGGGTCGGGGCGGAGCAGTGCCTCGGTGTCGTGGACGTGCCCACGCTGCTCGAGCGGTTCCGGCGGCGGTACCCCCAGGTGGACATCGCGTTCGACCAGGCGGGCTCGCACGAGCTCGTCAACCGCGTGCGCGCGGGTGAGCTGGACGTCGCGTTCGTCGCGACCACGGAGCACCTGGCCTCGATGCCGCGCACCGCGCTCGGCGTGCGGCCCGTGGTGCTGCTGGTGCCGCCCGACCACGGGCTGGCCTCCGCGACGGTCGAGTGGACGCAGCTCGAGGACGCGGACTTCATCGACTTCCACGAGTCGTGGGGCGTGCGCTCGCTCAACGACGCGGCGTGCGCCGCGCACGGCGTGCGTCGGCGCGTGCGCTGCACCGTCAACGACATCCACACGCTGCTGGACCTGGTGCAGCGGGGTCTGGGAATCGCGCTGGTGCCTCAGCACATCGCGACCAAGCCGCAGGCCGCGGGGCTGGTCACGGTCCGGCTGCCGGCCGCCAGCACGCCGCAGTGGGAGGTCTCCGTGGTCACGCGCGCGGGTGAGGTCTCGCCCGCACCGCGCCTGCTCGAGCTGCTCGACGCCGAGCAGGTCCCCGCGGCGTGAACCTCAGAGCGTGACCCAGCCCGCGACCAGCGCGACCACGCCCACGACCGCCCCGGTGACCGAGGCCGCGAGCAGCACGCGCTCACGCGGGCTGAACCACCGGCGGCCCTGCTCGCGGCGCGCCATGACGAACAGCACCGTCGCCGGCGCGTAGACCACGAAGCCCACCAGCAGGTAGGTCAGGCCGCCCGCCCACAGCAACCACGTGGTGTGCACGAGCGCGAACAGGCTCACCAGCAGCGGGCCCGTGCGCCGCTCGTCGGGCGCGAACGTCTCGCGGCGGACCACCAGGCGCACCGCGTACGCGGCCGCCAGCAGGTACGGCACCAGCACCAGCGAGCCCGTGAGGCCGAACGCGAACGTGAACGCGTCCTGCGACGCGAGCGTCAGCAGCAGCACCGCCTGGGCCAGCACCGTGGTGAGCAGCAGCGCCGGCACGGGCGCGTCGCGCGCGTCGGTGCGGCCCAGGAACGCCGGCATGTCCCCGTCCCGCGCCGCGACCAGCAGCACCTCGGCCGCCATGAGCGTCCAGGCCAGGTACGCACCCAGCACCGAGATGATCAGGCCGACCGCCACGAGCGTCCCGCCCCACGACCCGACGAGCGCCTCGAGCACGCCGCCCATCGACGGCTCGCGCAGCGCCGCGAGCTCCTTGAGCGGCAGGATCCCGTAGGACACCATGGTCACCGACGCGAACAGCGCGAACACCGACGCGAAGCCCAGCATCGTGGCGCGCCCGACGTCCTTGCGCCGGCGTGCGTGGCGTGAGTACGTCGAGGCGCCCTCCACGCCCAGGAACACGAAGACCGTGGCAAGCATGGTGCCGCGCACCTGGTCCAGCAGCGAGCCCGCGCCCGCGGGACCGGTCCAGTTGTCCGCGAACACCTGCGGGTCGAACGCGAACACCGCGATGAGCACGAACACCACGATCGGCACCAGCTTGGCCACGGTGACCACGCGGTTGACCGCCGCCGCCTGCTGCACGCCGCGCCGCACCACGGCGAACGACGCCCACAGGCCCGCGCTCGCGACGAGCACCGTCATGGGCGTGTCTCCCGCACCGAGCGCCGGGATCCACCCGCCCAGGGTCGAGGCGATGAGCACCCAGTAGGTCACGTTGCCCACGCACGCGGACGCCCAGTACCCGAACGCCGAGAAGAACCCCAGGTACTCGCCGAACCCCGCCTTGGCGTAGGTGTACACGCCCGCGTCCAGGTCCGGGCGGCGCAGGGCGAGCATCTGGAACACGAGCGCGAGCATGAGCGTGCCCGTGCCGGCGATGGTCCACACGAGCACGGCGCCGGCCGCACCCGTGGACGCGGCGAACTGCTGGGGCAGCGCGAACACCCCCGCGCCGACCATGGACCCGATCACGAGCATGGCCATGGTGCGCACGCTCAGGCGGGCGGGTGCGGCGCCGGTGGCGCCCGCGGTCGGGGCGGTGGGCGCGGTCGGTGGCGTGCTCGTGGTCGGCTCCGTCTCTCGAGGAGGCGCGCGTCCTGCGGTCGCCTCGGGACACCGTGCTGCGTCCTGTCGAGTGAAAACAATGGACCTTCGGCCGCACGGTTGACCATCCGCTGGGTCGTGCCGCACACTGGTTCCTGACGGTGCGCATCGCCTGCCCCCTGCGCGGTGCGCACCGTTCTCACGTCCGGAAGCCCGGCCCCCTCGTGGGGCCGGGCTTCTGCGTTGTGGGAACCTGCTGCGCTGTGGGTGCCCGCCCCGGAGCGGATGCCCGGTTCGCGCGGTATGCCCCGACCTGCCCTGCCTCACGCGTTCCCACGGTGCCGCCGGGGCCGCGAGAACACGCGGCAGTCGGCGCGTCACGGCCGACGACGACGGGCCCGCGGTTACCGTCGCCGTGTGACCGTCCCCGCCCGCGTGCCCGGTACGGGAGCCGGCAGCGACCACGTGCCGGCCCCCGACGACGCGACCCCGCAGACCACCGCCTCCGGCGACCCCGCCACCGACGCGACCCCCGTCGCGCTGGTCGAGCCGCCGTCGGACGCCGAGCTGGTCGAGGGCGTCATCGCCACGTGGCGCGGCACGCTGGTCGAGGCGGCCGGGGGATCGACGCTGTCCGACATCGACCTGCTGGGCGAGGCCGCGCTCGACCTGTCCTCGGCGCACCCGTCCGGCATGGCGCAGCTGTTCGCGGGCCGCGAGACGCGACTGTCCAACCTGGTCCGCGAGGGTGCCGCGCTGTCCACCGCGCGCCGCCGTGCGCGCGCCGTGGGTGCCCGGGCCGCGGCCTACGAGCAGCGCTACGGCATCGCGCCCACGTCGCTGGCGATCGGCGTCGCCACCTGGACCGAGCGCTCACCCGTGGACGTGGCGCAGGACGACGTGACGGCGCTCGCCGCGGCGACCCGCCCCAGCACTCGGCTCGCAGCCGAGGCCGAGGCGCCCGCGGCCGGACCACGTCGGCTGCGCGCACCCGTGCTGCTGCGCCCGGTCTCGCTGCATGCGCGCGGCACGGGTGAGGGCGACTACGAGCTCGCGCTCGAGCCCTCGCTCGAGGTCAACCCCGTCCTGGCCCGCGCGCTGCGCTCGCGCGGGGCGCTCCTGGACCCGGGCGCGGTCGCTCGCGGTGCGTTCACCAGCTCCGGGTTCGACCCGCGCGGGGCGCTGGCCCGCCTCGCCTCGCTCGGCGAGGCCGTGCTCGAGGACTTCGAGCTGGTCGAGCGCGTCGTCGTCGGCGCGTTCGTCCACCCGGGGCAGATCCTGGTCGACGACCTGGACAACCTGGCCGGGAGCGTCGCGCACCACGAGGTGCTGACCGCGCTCGCGGGAGTCGAGAGCGCACGCGCGCGCCTGCACCCGCCGCTGCCCGAGCCCGTCACGGGCGACCGCGACCCCGCGCACGAGCGCGGCGTCGGTGACCTCGACCCCGCGCAGCAGCACGTGCTCGACGTCGTCGCCACGGGTGCGCACCTGTTCGTCGACACGCCCACGGGAGCCGACGAGGCCGGGACGGTCGCCGCGATCGTCGCCGATGCCGCCGCCGCGGGCCGCACCGTGCTCTACGTGCCGGGCCACCGCCGCGCGGGTCAGGCGCTCGAGGCGCGGCTCGCCGAGCTGGGCCTGGGCGAGCTGGTGCTGGACATCGCGCCCGAGGCCGGGTGGCGCACCGCCGCGGCCCGCCGCCTGCTGGGCGCCATGACGCTCGAGGCACCCGACGTGGACGTGGCCGCCGCGCAGTCGGTGCGCGCCGACCTCGTCGGGCACCGCGAGGCGCTGCGGGCGTACGTCGCGGGCCTGCACGAGGACCGCGCGCCCTGGGGCGTGTCCGCGTACGACGCGCTGCAGCACCTCGCCCGGCTCACGTCCGCACGGTCCGCGCCGAGCACCACGGTGCGCCTGACGGCCGACGTCGCGCGTCTGCTGGACGACGCGGAGCGGGCACGGCTGGGGGCCGACCTGCGCCGCGCGGGCGAGCTCGGTGCGTACTCGGTCCGGCCGGGGGACACGCCCTGGTACGGCGCCGACCTGCGGACGCGTGTCGACGCCGACGTGGCGCGCCGCCGCATCGAGCGACTGCTCGACGACACGCTCCCGCGGCTCGCGGAGCGCCTCGAGCAGGTCGACGCCGAGACGGGTCTCGTCGCGCCCGCGAACGTCGACGCGTGGGGCGAGCAGCTGCGCATGCTCGACGGCATCCGCTCCGCGCTCGACGTGTTCCTCCCGATCGTGTTCGAGCGGACTGCGGCCGACCTGGTGGCCGCGACCGCGACCAAGGAGTGGCGCACCGAGCACGACGTCCCGATGGGCT
>Ga0170475_112633745_pt1 | contig 12308 bp, 20 predicted proteins | sample Soicark_Litter_5_FD_111474 | JGI IMG/M metagenome (GOLD analysis project Ga0170475, IMG submission 111474) | Avena fatua rhizosphere microbial communities from Hopland, California, USA. Combined Assembly of 48 SPs | reverse complement strand
CTCGGCCGGGAAGCTAGCTCGTTCGCTCTGAGGGTGCCCCGACCGAGACGCAGAGGAGACACGCCATGAAAACCACGACCACCATCGCAGCGACGACTACCTCAACCCGCCGAAAGCCCGCCGGAGTGGCTCTGCAAGCCACCAAGAGCCGGAGGAGGCCTGTTCCGGCCTCCGCGCCTGCGGCGCTCCTCGACCCGCCCCTCACGTCCGCAGTGGTCCCTCCGGAGACCTGCACCGATTGCGAGGCACCCATGCTCCTCAACGGCCACCGGCACCTCTGCCTCAACTGCGGCGGGATCAAGCCCGCACTCGGCGCCGAGAAGCGCTCCAAGGCCAACTGGTACCGCTGCCTGGGAACCGGCAAAGGCAAGTGCCCCTGGAACGGCATCACGCACGGCGACACCTGCCGACGCTGCTCCATCGCTCACTGAACCACCCACACCACGAAAGAATCGACCATGCTGACCGCGCACGAAGACATCCCACCGACCATTGGCATTGCCACCTATGACCTCAACGACAACCTCCTGCGTCTGCACCTCCGCGTCGCCCTCGATGGGACGCTCCTCGATCGCCTGACGACTGCGGGCTTCGAGCCTGCGACTGAAGGGGATCACCTAGTCGCCACAGCCGGTGAGGAGGGCCGGGAGATCCTGCTTGTCGAGCTGTGCGGAGGGATCGACGACGCCGAGACGGGGATCCGCGGCATGTGGACGCCGTTCGCATAGGCCTTTGCGACGAGCATGGCCCTCGGCGACAAGGGATCGCTGGCCAAAGAAACAACCTGCGCTCGGAAGCAGTAGGGAAGGGAAGCAGGGGCCGAGGGGCCTGCCTACTTCTCGCGGCGCTTCGGTGCCTTTTTGTGGGCATCCACGAGTGCACGCATTTGGTCCTTCACCCAATCGCTCAGGCTCTTGCCCTGGCCTTCGAGGACCTCAACAACGCTGTTTTTGAGCCAGCCCGGGACTTCCACGCGGATGGAGGCGGTTTCGTTCGGGTCGCTCGTGGTCAGTTTGCGCGGCATTTCTCTCAGAGAGTATCAGTCTCGCCTTTGTACATTCAATGTTCATTTTGTCGTTGCGTCGAATGTACATTCAATGTACATTTAGGTCAGTTCGAAGCTCAACCACACCGACGGAGGTTCCCATGTCTGCATCACTCTCTTTCGAAGCTTCCGCTCTTCGTCCCGATCCTCGGATGGCGACTCCAGAAGGTCGGACGGTTTGCCACCAAAAGCTGGATGCCTACATCGCTCGCAGCCAGCAGAACGCCGCCCACGTCATCGCTCGCATTCTTGCCGAGCAACCCAGGGACCGCTTCGTCCCTTCTGCAGGCATGGTGTTCTCTCCTGACCTGCGCCTGACTCTCCCCGAGGGCCCGGTGGCCCTGCATCAACACGCGCTTGATCAGGCGGCAGAGCGGGCAGGGATGAAGCTCGGCTTTTTCCACGAGCTGGCGGGACGAGGGGACTGGGGCCGCGAGCTTGCAGCCCACAACCTCACCACCCTCTTCGCTCATTCTACGAACCGCTATTTGGTACGCGAGGCAGGAGGGCAGGTGAGGGCGGTGCTCTCGGACTCCTACCGACGCATCGATTCTCGGCCCACGCTGGAGGCGCTCATTGGAGCGGCTGAAGAGTTCGGTGCTGTGATTGCAGATGGTGCCCATGCTGACACCCGCGTCTCCCTGAAGATCATCAAAGACGAGCCCATTGAGGTGTTCCCCAACGAATGGATGGTCTTTGGCCTCGACTACTCCAACTCCGACTTCGGAGACGGGGCCCATGAGCTCTCCGCCTTCCTTCTCCGCCTGTGGTGCCTTAACGGCGCCGTGACGGCCAAAGAGGTGCGACGGGTCCACCTCGGCCGGCGCTACGCCGACGGCTACAGCGAGGAGACCCTGCGCAAGGACGCGGACACCCTGGCAAGCGCGACGCGCGACGAAGTTCGAACTCTCCTCGCGCCGGCGGCCACCGAGCGCCTCATCGAGACGGTTCGCCGAGCCAATCGAGGGCAAGTCACCCCCGACCAGGTCGACGAGTTCACGAAGCCCCGCTTGACCAAGACCGAGGCGGACCAGGTGGCAGCGAAGTTCTCCTCGGCAGACATTATCGAATTACCCGCGGGACAGACTCCTTGGCGGCTCTCGAACGCAATTAGCTGGTTGGCGAAGCACACCGAAAACCCACGTCGGCGCATCGAGCTCGAGCGCGTCGCCGGCGAGGCGCTCTGAAGTAGCAAGCCGCGCGGGGGGCTCCGATGCTCCCGCCAAGTTCCGCGTCCCGCTCCCAAGCTCGGGAAGTTCAGGAGGCACCGGACAGGCGCGGAGAAGCGAATTCCGTCGAGCCGACGAGAGCATGATTTGTCCGTTGACTATCTTTGCTTAGACTCTCCCACGAAGCGGCGAGGAGCCGCTTCACACACAAACCGAGGAGGTTTCCCGTGTCCGATGACGTCGTCACTCTTCCCTCCGTTCCCCAGGACCTTTCCGCCAAGATCGCCCGAGTTGCCGAGCAGCACGCAGTATTCAAAGGCGCCATCGCCGATGAACGCGACGCGGAGGCAGAATTGCTCGAGCGTCTCATCGCCATGCTCCGGCCTGCCTTGCCGGCTGTCTCAACCAAACCCATCCTGTCCCAGGTCACCCGATGGCATGGCAACGTGAGCACCTCTACGCAGGACAACCGTGCAGAATGGCGCGGTCTGCGTGTGCAAGGTGATGGTGCCGAATACGATCATCCACGCGACAACGCCGGGTCCTACAAGGGCACCGATCTCTATCTCCGGTCCGACGGCACCTGGTGCGAGCTGGCCTACTCGGGCAATTGGTCGAGATGGCAGGGGGCCACGACCGAGTGGACTTCGGAGCTGAGCATTCTTTCCTCTCGTGAGGTCGCCGACCAATACGACCTCGCCCCGATTGTCGAAACATTGGTTGGAGCAATCGACCAGCAGCTCACCGGTAGCACGACCAAGAGAACGGCGACCGCTTCAGAACGTGCGAAAAAGCTGCGCGCTCTGGCAGCTCTTCTCTAGGAGACACGTCATTCCCCGCTTCGTCCGTTGGGCGAGGTGGGGAAGCATCTCTAGTGGCCTTCCGCGTTGAAGTGAGCGAAGGACGTGCCAATGACCCTGCGCCCGATTGAGATCTTGAATCGGTATTCGAAGCTGTATCCGCATGCCTGGCCGCAGATGGAGGCCTTCCGCAATGCAAAGGGCGATGCGGATTTTGTGAATTGGGCCGCCTGGTGCTGGGTGCCCGTCTCTGGCGCTTATGCTGTGGTATCTGGTGGCGGCGACAACTCCATTCCGCTCGATCGAATGGTCGACGTTGCCGCGATCCATGCGTTGGCCGCGTGGCGACTGTCGCAAGGCATCTATCGGTTCGACTCAGACGTCTTCACCGCCATCGTCACCACGCCGCTCACGCGCGAGATCCCGTTCGAGACGCTTCTTCGGCTCCCGGAGTGGGCCGTGTACATCGAGACGCCCGGGCTTGCGCACCCTCTCTTCCGCGATGCGACCGTTCACGGCTTTTGGGCCTCGCTTGAGGAGGATACCCGGTCGAGAGGCGTGGAGCTCCGGTTGCTCTTCGACGCGGAAGCTGGCTTGTTTTCGGTCCCGCTGCACCTCTTGCCAGGCAAACCCCTAGCAGACTGCATCGCCGATTTCGTGGAGGTCGGTCTCGTGCACGCCCTCAAGGAGAATTCGATCGCTGGGACGGTCTGGGACGAGATAGTCGCGCGCGCGAGGGACAAGGAAACCGTCGAGGCCATCGCCCCCTTCGTGAATTTGGTCCTCTACCTCTGCGCTGACCAGCCCGACATCGACGGAGAACCTTCTCGCGCCCGACCGGAGAAGACGAAGCGGGGTCGGCGGTGGTTTCCCGCGGACAAACCTCGCATCTGGCAAGCCGGCTTTCGCATCGCTCAGTGGCTGCGGAGGGCTCGAGAAGCGCGAGACATAGCCCGAGGGGAGGGGGAGGGCGGCCAGTCCGGGGCGGCGGTGGTCCCTCACGTGCGACGCGCGCACTGGCATGGCTTCTGGACAGGCCCGCGGGACAAGCCCGATGCTCGGACCTTTTCGATCCGGTGGCTTCCACAGATTCCCGTGGGTTTTTCGGTGGAGGACTTCACGGAACTATTGCCGACAGTCAAGAAGGTCCGCAGCTAGGCTCGTAGCCCCGACGATCGCCGACCTTCGCGCCGGTCCGGCTCCCGCGAACGACCCGTCTTTCGATACAAAGTGTTGCCGAGACCACACTGTTTCCTTGGGGTCAGCCTAGCGTTGCCCGCCCTCGCGCGTGGTGGGGTGGGCTGGTGGCTTCGGTTTAGTCAGCGACGGCGGACCCCTCTTTGTGAATCCGGTTCGAGAGAGTACCCAACGGCAGCTCCCACCAACCCAAACAAGACGGCACCCATCGCTGGTAGGCCGCCGAGCATGGCCCCACCGACGAATAGAAGGCCCAGTCCGGCACTGTTGTTCTCTCGCCGCTCGGCCTTCTTAGCTGCGCTCAGGGGAGCGCGTGTCCTCCCGTGATAGGCACGCGCCCATCGGGTAGACATGCAGCCCTTCAAGCGATTGCATGGGATGCAGGCTGCGTAGAGGTTGTTGAGGTGGTGCGGGTGGCCACCGAGGGCACGGGCTACCGAATGCTCCACTTCCCAGCAGCCGCGGAAGCCAAAGCGTCCGTAGTTGGACCACGAGAGCGTTTTGCCGCAGATGTGGCAGTTTCCGTGCGTCCTGGTGAAGATCGCGTCCAACTTCTCGTCGGAGTAGGGCATGACTCAAGTCACCATGTACCCTGAACGTTTGGTAAGCCTCGCATGCTGGCGACCCTGCTACTGCGACGCTGTGAGGCTCTTCATCGGGACAGCCGAGCCGTAGATGCGCAGATCGTACCGCGCAGCGCCTGCTTTGCGCGCGCACGTCGCGAATTCAGTCTTCGTGTTCGAGAGCGCGACGTCCAAATCGACACCCTGTTGGTAGTGCGCTTCCCACGTCGTGTCTTCCGCGACCTTCGAGTATTGGAGGCGCCGCAGGTCCTCCGACAACCTAGCGTAGACGGCGGGGGTGGCGCCGTGGAGGTCAAAGACGAGGATAACGTGGGGACGCGACTCAGTCGTTTGAGCCGCTCGAAGCAAAACTTCGCCGATCGAATTGGTGGCGGCCACGGTTAACCCACACACTCTGGCAGAGCCAACAAATTGTCGTTCCACGTTCGGTCAGCGTAGGTCCGGATGAATGAGGCCCGACCGGGCACGTCCACCACCCCCACGTAGGCCTTTTGGCCGTTGACCCAGGTGTAGAACGCGAACGTTTTCGAATGGAGGTAGTCGATCACCTCGTCGACTCTGAGTCGACGGGCGAACCCCTCCACCCCCACGGATGTGATGTGCTCGTGCGCGCTGTTGCGGTTCGGCTTCGTGACACAAGTAATGCGGTACTCAGTGGTCATTCGAAATCTCCAGTCAAGATGTCGCGTTGCCATGTGACCCACTTGGGTCCTGGCCACGTAACAGAATTTGACACGAGTCACGGCCGCAGGCAATTGCCACGATCGATAATTTTTTGTGTACAGCACTGATGTCGCAAGCATTGATTGACATCTGAGGGCGCGGCGTGCTAACTTTTCCCGCCTGTGAAAGAGGACAAGCCCTTCTACGAAGCACTTGGTCGGCGGGTCGTACACTGGCGGACCGAGCGGCGTATGAGTCAGGAACGGCTGGGAAACCTACTTGTCCCTTCGATGACCCGAGCCGCGATCTCAAACATCGAAACGGCAAAGCAGCGCGTTCTCGCGCATGTTTTGGTCGACATCGCTCGAGTCCTTTCAGTCGGCGTGACCGATCTGATAGACACCCCGCGAGTTCCGTCGGCATCCAACGAAACGGAAGAGCTCCGAGACCGCTTGGCTGCCGCTGAGCTTGGCCCAAATGCCGTGAAGAACCTGGAGCAGAGTATTAAGCGTTTTGAGCGCCAAAACCGGCCCGAAATCAAAGGACCCCAGAGATGAGACGCGAAATCATCGAGCAGATCACTGAGCGGTTGCTCGACTCGCTAGGCCTGGCCGACGTCGTTCCCGTTCAAGTGGATCTCGTCGCCGAAAAGCTCTCTCTTCCCGTTATGCGCACGAACCTCGGCGAGGGCGTGTCCGGCGTTCTCGTCACGGAAGCAGGGCGGTCCTACATCGGCGTTCAGAAGAACGACCCCCCCAAGCGCCAGCGCTACACCATCGGGCACGAGATCGGCCATCACGTTCTGAAGCACCACCAGGAGTCGGTCCACGTCGACAGGGTCAGCGTCGTGACATTTCGAGCCGTCAGCTACCGGACGACACGCTCGGCACACGGCAGCGACCCCAGGGAGGTCGAGGCCAATCAGTTTTCGGCGTGTCTTCTTATGCCTGCGCGGCTTGTCCGAAGGGAAGCTACCAAACTCCGACAAGGGCCTGTCTCAGATGCCGACATCGAAGACCTCGCAGCCAAGTTCGAAGTGAGCGAGGCTGCGATGACCATACGACTCGAGACTCTCAAGCTCTTGGGAATGGCTTGACCGCGTACTAGACCATCCTGGAGGGCTACGTCGCGCTCGAGAGGGTAATGTTCTCAAACAGCAGCGCCAAACCGTCCTTGTCGAGCATCTTGGCGGCGACAGCGAGCATCGCTTTTTCAAGCTCGGGAGTGAACGAAACGTCGAAGCCGTTCACTTCCAAGAATGTCAGCGCAGTGTTCAGCGCGGCCCTCTTGTTCCCGTCGAGGAAAGCTTGCGCTTCGGCAATGTGGAACGCGTAGGCGGCAGCCATCCCAAAGGGGAACGGATGGAGGAAGTTCCCTCCGAACCACGCTTCGGCTTGGGCCACCGCCGACGCCAAACCACCTTCATCCCTGATCCCCAGCGTGCCACCGAAGCGGGCAATTTGCTGTTCGTGGATTTCCTTGACCTCGTCGAGTGTCAAGAAGACCGGATCCACCATCGGCCAATGGTGGACTACTTAGCGAGCTTCCTAAACGTTGGGGCGTGCCTCTCGAGAACCTTCGCCTGAGCCTTCACGAAGAGCTCCCGCCGCTCGGCTGCCGACAACGTAGAAGCGCGCACGCCGCCCACTGATGGATGAGAAGCCGCAGCTTCCTTCCGCGCAGGCTCGTCGTGCTTTTCACTTCTGAACAGACGCATCGTCGACATGGCTTCCGCCTTTGTGGGCCCCATCGGGAATCGAACTACTCATACACATTACATCGGTCTTTGAGTCAATTCCTCAATTACCGACTCTCCGGTGGTTCTGCACATTGAGAGCCATTTCTCGCAAGTCAGTGACTTAGGCGGACTTAGGCGCCTTGAAGGTCGATTAGTTTACATAACGCACGTCATCGGACATTTCCTTACATGCACATTTGGTCAGGCTATGTCGTTTTCCGAGTGGCCGCCAGGTCGTGTCAGCAGGGACGGTCGTCGTTCCCCTGAGTGACGTAAGCCATCACCCTCCCAAGTCCTTCTGGGGGCGTCTTCTTCCTGGAAACGTTCATGATGTTGAAGGCCCTCTCCTCAGGGAGATCGACCGCATCCGCGCCTGGCGACAAACACGAGGGATGGGCAAAAGCCCTCAAACCCTGCGGTCCATGCAGAATCACGGCGTTGTCGAGGCGATCGGGGAGTGCGCGGATGACGTCATCACAAAGGGCGCAGATCGCTCCTCCAATCGAAATCGATTCTTCGACCGCAAAGTGCATAAAAGTGACAGATGCAAACCGAATACCGTGGCCAAGGACCCACGGGACGGCTCTGCATCCTCGCAAAACCCTTGTCCTAAGCGGACTTAGAACCAGGTTTCGCCATCGAAACCGGGTCGTCCACTGGTATATGTCACCACCGAGTGACACAAGCTGACCGAACGCCGGAAATGCTTTGGCTCTGCGCCACGTGCGGAGACCAGGGTACCTGCGAGACGTGTCAGAGCTGTTCGGCTCACTGCCTCCGACGCGATCCGGTCGCCTGTGCGGAATGGGTTCTGGCTTTTGTTCTCGCGAACCCCGATCGGGTCTGCAAGGGCGCCGACCATGACGCCCGGGAAGTGCTCAGCCGAGCGCGAGAACGATGCGGGAGTCAATCCAAGGCACCCACGCCCTGAGCCCGTCTCCGACCTGGTTGCAGAACCTGAGCTTTCACTTGGACGTCTTCCCCGGATCATCGTGGTGGCTGCAGCCCAATCCGGTCTCGGCAACATCGCTGCTTCGCTCCAGGGGCCCGTACTTCGCTACACGCCCGTCATCGGCATCATCGGCTTCTTCATCGCCCTCGCGCTCAGCGGCGGGCACGGCGGCGTCGTCAAGGGGGCGCTAACGATGGGCCTCATTGTCTGTGCCGCGGCCGTCGTCCCGAGCGTCTTCCTCCCGATGCTGGGAATCACTGGTGGTCTCCTGATCTGAAGGCCTCCTGGCGCTCGTCACCGAGCAGATGACGAAGCAAGAGGCGCCTCTTGTCGACAACGCCGCGGCCGACAAGGCCGCCGATGCTGATGCCGCCCTCCGCGAGCTCGGCGAGGGCCTCGTCAGCTACGGGTTCCTCAGGGCCTCCATCACCGTCCTCGACAAGGACCGCGCGGCGCCTGGCGGCCTCCTTCAGAGGCGCTTCGCTGTCTTGACGAACCGCCGGCCAGTCGTATGTTTCCTTCTAAGCTGCCGTGTGCGGCTGTGCTTCCTCCACCCTTCAGAGTCTGAAGGGCTCAGTGGTCAGGTGATCCGGAAGAGCATGCCTCCTTCAAGTTGAAGGAGGTGGCCGGGACAAAGGTTGTCCCGCCGAGAACGGACTCTTCAACGTGAATCCCGCATGACCACTACCACCGAAGGAGCAGCAGCCCATGGCATTTTTCAAGAGCATCACCACCACCACCGATTTGCCGCCAGTAGGAACGACGGTTGAGGGCCGAGCTCTCGACTTCAAGGGCATCGTTGCGATCGACACGCCGCGGGACAAACGCGAATTGGCGAAAGACGTGGCCGGCTTTGTGAACGGGACTGGTGGCGTCCTCTTGATTGGAGCCCATGAAGCTCATGCAGCGTTGGGAAGATATGAGGGCCTCAACGCCAGGCAGGCTGGCGACATCAAGAAGGCGTATGAAACTGCAGTACGGGAGCGGTGTTCACCTGTTCCCACGACCGACATTCAAATCATCTCGCTCGCGGACGGTACCGGCTTATGCCTGGCCGTGAACTGTTACCCCCTTGCGGACCAGGTCGTCGGTGTTCTCTCGGAGAAGGACGGAGGGTGTCCCTCCTACTCCTTCCCATATCGGCCAGGAGAGCAGACGGTCTGGCTGAGACCGGAACAACTCCCAATGTTGATGGACCCGAAACTGCGGCGCGTCGCCATCCGGTTGGACCAGATTCCGCTTGAGGAGCGACGAGAGGTGGACGTCATCTCTCGAGCTTTCACTGGGTCCGCTACCACGTCCCACACTATCGCGTTGGAGGCCGTCAATCTTGAAGCGGGGCACGTGATTTTCGCCTCCGGTGGAGGCCCTGGTTGGACCGCAAGGGTGAGTCTCCCGCTCGAGGCGGTCGAGATGGTCTGGCGGAACTTCGATCGATGGAACGTATTGGTGCGCGGAATATTGAATCGCACGGAGGGGGGGCCAACATTGCCCTCCGGGTGGCGCTATCTGCCTGTGTGATCAGTCCTATCCCCAAGAAGGGGGCTTGAGACGTTTCGAGGCTCAGCAGGGTCGAAAGGCGGAACTGTGGCCGGACTTTCTTAAGTGAATGAAGGCCTTCAATCTTCCCTTCATGTCAAAACGACACAAGAAGCAACCGACCGATCCTAAACCCTTGAGCCCCATCATCACTGTGACGCGCGAGCTGCGCGATGTCGTGATCGCCGCCAAAAGAAGCGAGGGGTATCTTCTCTGGAGCGAGGAAGACCTCGGCAAGTTGGTCCGCCTTCGTTTCTTGCCCAGCGACTAAGTTCCCCGCTCGACTCACCGTGCAAGACCACGCCAGCCGGCGCTCCTTTCGCCCATCGAATACTCGGACAAGGGAGGTCCCGTGCGCCTCGTGGGTCGATCTCAGGGACCTTTGGGGCCGACGCGTTCGGCAGAAAGCGTGCCGAATCCTGGCAATTGCGCGGCGGCAGCAACGACATCAGCAGCGTCTTTGATCTTGCTCCAGTTCGCCTCGAGCGCGGGGCTTCGAGCTTCTAGAAGCGAGCCATGAACCTGCGTGGCAACGATTGCCGCAAGGAACGACTCCCCAGCCTTCTTTTCCAGATAGAGACAGTTGTCACGCCACCACTGCAGCATCTCATTTCGCCGATCCGTACTTCCATCTCTCTTGTCGTGCGCGAGCTCGGGTAGCTTCAGACAGCGCGCAAACGCCTCCTGATGAGTTGCGAGGCGTTTGTCGATGGCAGCCATAGAGAGCTTGTGACGCTGTTGCATCTCCTCAAGGAGAAGCCGGTTCCCGAGCTCGATCGCCCCTAGTTTTTGAACGAATTCGGCCCTGACAGACTCTACCTCTCTCGTGATCTCTCCGATGTCCTGCTTCGTCGCCAGGTTCTTTCCTCTCTCAGATGCATAGGCTCGCCGCCCGAGGAAGAGAAACCATGCCAGCATGCCAGAAAGAAGCGGAATCCAGGGAAGTACTCTCTCCATAGCCTCGGGATTGTAGCGGCCCCTTGCCGCCCATTCTGGTGAAGAGGCATTTAGCTTCGCGGATACCCGAGCTGATCCCAGGAGTGGATCGAGCATCGGCGTCTTGTCAGCTTCGAGGATGCAGGCACGACGCTCGTCGAACCTCCACCCCGGTCGTGTGCAGGTAGATCTCGGTCGTCCCGATGTCTGAGTGCCCGAGCATCTCCTGCACCGCCCGCAGGTCGGCTCCGCGGGCCACCAGGTGGCTCGCAAACGCGTGGCGGAGCGTATGGGGTGAGATCGTCTTCCGGATGCCGGCCGCGCGCGCATAGCCCGTCACGAGCTGCCAGGCACGCTCTCTCGTCATGGCCGTCCCACGGTTCGATGGAAACAGGGCCGCCCGAGGCCCCAGCTGCCGTCCGGCAGCCAAGACCTCGCACCAGCTCCGTAGGGTCGCAAGCGCACCTTCCCCGATGGGCACGAGACGCTGCTTGCGGCCTTTGCCCGTAGTCCGGAGGAAGCCCGGGTCCCAAGTGATGTGACCGGCCCGAATGCCCACGAGCTCGGACACCCGGAGGCCGGTGGCGTAGGCGACGTCCAGGAGGGCGCTGTCGCGCAGACCTTGGCGCGTCCGCCGGTCCGGCGCCGCCAACAGTCGTTCGACCTCTTCGATGGTCAGGACGTCAGGGAGATGTCGTTCCTTGGACGGGCCCTCGATGCGCTCGGCGGGATTCATCTCGAGCAATTTGTCGCGCACCAAGAAGTTGAACATCCCCCTGATCGCCGCGAGCCTCCTTCCCTGGGTCGCCCGCGATCGCCCAGCGGCCACCTGGCGCTCGAGGTAGGCGAGCACGTCGGCCTCGATGACGTCCTTGGTGGCGACGCTGCGCCGGCGCTTCTTTCCGGTCCCCGCGAGTTCCTTGGCGAACGCCGCGAGGTCCGCCCCGTAGGCGGCGAGCGTGTTCTTGCTCAGCCGGCGCTCGATTTCGAGGTGATCGAGGAAGCGCTGGATAGCGGCGTCGAGGGAGAGGGCGCGGGACACGAGTCCGAGGCTCGCAGAAGCTCGGTCTCTTGTCGAAATTTCACATAAGACGGATTATCGGACAGGCGTCTACACGCGCACATTTAAAATGTCCGCTTTCTGCTCGTTTGAAATGTCCGGTTTTCGCGATCCCAGGCAGAAGCCTCGCGCGGAGGCTGGCGACGATGTTGGAAGGCCTGGTGACCATGAGCGCGCAAGAGATCGACCGGCTGGGCGTCATACGACGCGTCCAGGAAGGCAGCCTGAAGCAAGTGAAGGCCGCGGAGCTGCTGGGGCTCACCACGAGGCAGCTCCGGCGACTGCAGGCCGCCTACGAGCGTTCGGGAGCGGCTGGGCTCGTCTCCGGCCACCGAGGTCATCGAGGCAATCGTGCCACGCCGGAGGCCGTCGCGTCCTCCGTGATGGCCATCGTTCGCGAGCGGTATGCCGACTTCGGGCCCACGCTGGCCGCCGAGAAGCTGGCAGAGCTTCACGACCTGCCAGTGTCCAGAGAGCCCCTGCGGCGCTGGATGTCGGCCGCCGGGCTCTGGAAAGCCCGGCGCGACCGCATTCCTGAGGCCCACCAGCCGCGCTACCGCCGCGAGTGCTTCGGCGAGCTGGTCCAAATCGACGGCTGCGAGCATCACTGGTTCGAAGCGCGTGG
>Ga0170475_101433769_pt1 | contig 12312 bp, 12 predicted proteins | sample Soicark_Litter_5_FD_111474 | JGI IMG/M metagenome (GOLD analysis project Ga0170475, IMG submission 111474) | Avena fatua rhizosphere microbial communities from Hopland, California, USA. Combined Assembly of 48 SPs | reverse complement strand
TCTGGTTTCAGCTCGTGCGTCGCATGTCAATCGAATGCTCGATTCTGGAGACATACGCTTCGAGCGAGAACAGCGTCTCCACGCGTCGTCTACCCTCAGCACCCAGGCGTTGGGCGAGTGCCGGATCGTCCAACAGCTGCTCAATCGCGTTCGCGAGTGCCTCGACATCATGTGGAGGAACGTATTTGCCGGTGACGCCATCAACAAGCAGATCGCTTGGATTCACAGTACGCGTGGCGATCACAGCTTTGCCCATGGCCATGGCGTCAGCGATCGCGGCATAACCAGAGGCGTGCAGACCCGTCTTGAGCGGGACTACGACAAAGTTCGCCGACGCCAACAACTCTCGCAGCTTGGGAAATGCGCACGAGCCAATTCGAACATGGTCCGGAAGTGGCTCCTGAATGTCAGGGCGAATATCGTACCAGCTACTGCCTGCGGCAATTCTGACATTAACTCTTGTGGCAAGGTGACCGACTGCTCGAACGAGTAGTGCGTAATCGCGGTTCGCGGCACCCGCGGCTACGATCAACTCACGATGATCAGATGTTCTTGACGGCGTGCAAACCGACCCAGGCTGGAGGAAACGCGAGTCGACGCCATAGCTTGCATTGAGTACGTGATCCTTCCGTACTCCGAATCTCGAGACCAACGTTGCGCCTAGATATCCAGACAGTGGAAGGAAGTACAGGCGCTTGTCGTGCCGGAGCACCTGCATTAGAAGTCGGAACCTTGCAGACCCGAAATACGAACCGTGCGTCAAGATATAGATTGGACGACGATCACCCAGGAAACGTGCAAGCAAGACGAGTGGCAGTCCGATGTCCTCGCCCGTCGCAAGGAAGCACTCGGCCTTCCGCGGCTCGTGCAACGCTGCCCAGCATATGCCTAGACTCGCTTGCCGGCGCCGCAGAAAGGCGGCGCCAAACTTCGTTTTCTCCGCCTGAGTGAGATCGCAGATCGTAGACTCCGGGTGCCGAGATAGGAACACCTCGTACTCAGAGCGGGGGACCTGCTGGCTTGCTTTCGACGGAACTCGACCATTGAAAACGTAGCACACACGTGGCAGCCGTGGTACCTGCGGGTCTGACGGTGCGGTTGGGGCGAGAGGCAGTGGGGTCATCGAAGAAGGAAGCCAGTTTGGCTGGATGATCGAGCCTCCATCCAGTCCCGCTTCTGGCCCATCACGCTAGAGCTCAAAGCAAACACAAGCGCCAACTTCCCGTGTTCCGATTCTACAAGCGCTGAACGCATGACCCAAGATTGCGGTTGATCCGCGTCGGTAGCGAGGTCGCCTTAGCCTCGCTTGGCACGTCAAGTGATGTGCCAAGCCCGACCTTCCCAACAACTCCTTCGTGCTACAAGTCAATTCTGGTCGACAAGGCACAGCGGCCTGCCGAAGGTTCAGTACGCCCCGCGATTGGTCAATACCGCGGGGATCGTCCGCAACAGAATCTCCAGGTCCAGGCCAAGGGACCAGTTTCGAATGTAGTGGAGGTCCAGCCGCACCATGTCGTGAAACGGGACCTCACTCCGGCCACTTACTTGCCACAAGCCTGTCAGTCCGGGAACCGCCCGCAGGCGCCCCATCTGCCAGTCCTCGTACTGCTCGACCTCGGACCGAAGTGGCGGACGCGGTCCGACCAGGCTCATGTCTCCCCGCAGCACGTTGATCAGTTGTGGCAGCTCGTCGAGGCTCCAGCGTCTGAGAACCCGACCGACTCGAGTGACGCGCGGATCTCGACGGATTTTGAAGAGCGGCCCAGTCGCTTCATTGTTTCCGCGCAGTGCCTCCAGGCGACTATCCGCATCCGCACACATCGACCGGAACTTCAACATCCAGAATTGACGCCCGTCCTTGCCCACACGCAACTGGCGGTAGAACACTGGACCAGCCGAGTCAAACTTGATGTACAGCGCGATCGCCAGGAGCAACGGAGAGATTACTAACAACCCGACACTCACCACGGCTACATCGAGTGCTCGCTTGGCCCAGCTCACCGCCGCCACGGGAACAAAGCCAATGTAGCGTCGACCGCCCAATTCGTGCACCTCGACGCGATCCGGAAGTAATTGGTCGTCTTCTTGAACGAGCTTCACGTTGACGTGCCGACGGAATCCGCGGGCCAGTACACGGCTCACCTGTTCGCGACGATTGCTCGGCAGCGCGATGATCAACTCATCCACCGCATACGCTTGCACCAACTCGTCCAGATGAGCTATGGGACCCAACAATGGCAGCTGCAAGTGCTGAACATCGCTTCCATTGTCGACGAAGCCGACGACACGATACGTGCCTCTGAGCTCATCGGCCAACTCTAGACCAAGACGGTTTGCGCCCACGATCAACGCGTGGCTTGACGGTGCCAGAATGTCGAGGACAGCTTCATAAGAGTGACGACCAACTGCGCGCCACACGACGAGAGCGACGACCGCGATGGCCCAGCCACTTGCCAACCAGAGGCGCGAGAACGCCTGATCGCCCAGGAAGTACGACGCGGTGACCGCCAGCACCAGGGCTGTTGCGCTCGAAGAAACAATCCCGCGAAACCGCACCGGCCAGGATTGTGGGTTCTCCAGGTCATACACTCCGTGAGTTGCCAGAAACGCAATCGTGAGCAGAGCCTCCAAGGCGGCGAGGCGCACGTAGCGATCGAGGCTCAACATCGGCAACGTGTCGTCGTTCGAGAAACGAGCTACATACGCGAGCATGAATGCGCCGGCTACCAGCGCTACGTCGCCGACCGCAAGAACCAATGCGGCGAGGTTGGTTATTGTCCGCCTGCGCCGAGTTGCGTCAGCACTTCCGGTTCGCTCATACCGAACTTGCCCAGACCACGTATCATCTTCAAGCTGAAGCTGGGCGGTGCTCATACGTTGCCCGCGTTCCTCCACGAACGGTTTGCCAGGAGCGGTAGCGGCACCAGTCCAGTTAGTATCCAGACCGCCACCCAATACGCGCCATGTCCCAGTATCAGCGCAGTTGTTGCGACGCCTAACGGCGACGACTCATCATCACGCCATCCAAGATCGCCAGACAGACCCAATACCAGGGGTTGCTCATGGATCATGAGGGCAGCAACGCCACTTCCGTGTCCTGCGCCGGCTTTGTCCACGCCAGCCGGGCCAACATCGGCAAGTCATTCAACAGGTAACGACGCCAGAGGCGCTGCGGCTCTTGACCGAGTCGAAACGCCCACTCGAGCCCCGACCGTTGCATCCAGACAGGCGCTCGTCGCACCGCTCCGGCGAGGAGGTCCAGGACACACCCAACACCCATCGCCACAGGTACCTGAAGTGCGGCCTGGTGCTGGCGAATCCACAAGTCCTGCCGCGGAGCGCCCAGCGCGACGAAGATAAACTCGGGAGCAGCACTTCGGATCATTCTGAGAATACGATCGTTTTCCGCTTCGTCCAATCCACCAACTGGAGGCGCGTACGCGCCGGCGATCTTCAGCCCAGGGCACATCTCTTGCAGTCGTTCGCCAGCAATCTCAGCTACTCCCGGCGCAGCGCCAAGTAGAAATACGCCGGCGCGGACTTCAGCAGCGACTTTGCAGCTTTCCATGACCAGGTCGACACCCGCGACCCGCTCAGGTAACGGACTGGCCTTCAACCGAGACAACCACACGAGAGGCATCCCATCCGCAACCGCCAGGTCGGCCGCATTGATCGTCTCACGAAACGCGGCATCTCGACTGGCGATACTGATGAAGTCCAGGTTGACGGTCACTACGTGATGTGGCTGGCCGGACCTGGCAAACGCCACGATCCGTTCGACCGCGCCCGCTTGGTCTACGTTATCCAGGTAGATGGAGCCTAGCGAGATGCGCTGGCGTCCGACCTCGGCAGCAGTGGTTCCTAGGAGAGGCAACACGACCCGCGGCGAGAGTGATTCAGCTGATACCAGCACCTCTGTTGCCATTACCGTGTACTTCCTCCTGCGCCGCCCTCGCCTTTGCAGGTGCAGCCGTCGACTTTGATTCTTTGTCCGGTGCAGTGGGGCGGGCGTACAGTCGGAGTTACGATCTGGTTGTGCCGACGCGCCAGTTGAGAGGCGGCGTTACCACTTCTCAACCGTTGGACGGCGTTCGCGCCGTCCGTACCCAGACCGTGCTTCGCGCTGCCACGAGCGATTGACCGTACAGCCCGAGCTTCCAGGCAACGTAGATCGGAGCCCAGGCCAGCGCCACGTACATGCGGAACGGCGCGCCAACCAACACGAGCCCGACCAGCAAATACAGGACGTATCCAGCGAGCGAGCCACCCGCCAGCATTGCCAGTCCCTCATTGCGAAGCAGTAGACCGAGCAAGCTTGCCCCGGCCGCTACGGCAAACGGCACTGAAAGCGGCGGAATGAGCTGCTCAACAGCGGCGTCGACCAGCATCCACCGGCGCGTCCGAAGCCCTGCCCACAACAGTTGCGGGACGCGCATCTTGACCATATCCAGCCGGCCTCGCTCCCATCGCGCATTCTGGCTGCGCGCCTGTTTCAGCGTAACTGGCATGTCACCTTTGACCCATGTCTCCGGTGCGAATTCGACACGCACCCCGTGCTCGACAAGCGCAAGATGAAATTCAACGTCCTCGGCAAGGGTGAACCAGCGCCAGGCGAAGCGCTGCATCACCTCCGCGGCAAAGCACATGCCGTTGCCCTTCAGTCCAGCCGACAGCCCGACCCGCGACCGGCCCAGCGGCCGCAAGTAGTGAACAGCCGCCAGCGCCGTCGAACGGAGCGCAGTAACGGCGGATGCGGACGGATTCAGAACGGTGTAGTACGCCTGGATTGCCTTCGCCCCGACCGCCAAGCGCCCATCCATTGCGCGCAGGAAATTCGGAGCGACGACAGAATCCGCATCGACAACGACGTATGCATCGTAAACAGCACCTTCGCGATCGAGCTGCCCCAGAAGCCATCGCAATGCATAGCCCTTCGCTTGTTGCGTCGAGTCGGATCGCTCATAGACCCGCGCTCCAAACTCGCGCCCGATCTCCGCGGTTGCGTCGGTGCAGTTGTCTGCTACAAGGCAAACCTCGAAACAGTCAGACGGGTAATCCAGCCGCTTCAAGCTGGTGAGCAATTGGTGGAGGACCGCCTCCTCGTCATGCGCGGGCACTAGCACACAAAACCTGCGCCGACCCTCGGACACCACATTGCGCGATGGCCTGGCAGCGATTGCCAGCGCTGCCAGGACGAGCAGGTAGCCTACGAGGACAACCTGGGCAGCGATGACGAGTGCCAACAGCCCTGTCAGAGCCAATGTGATCATTCGTTTGTTAGGCGACCAGCTCGCGTATGCGCTCGGCGAAATGGTCCACTGTCAGTAGTTGCTCCACCACGCGTCGGCCCGCGTCGCCTAGTTTTCGACGCTCATCGGGATGTTCCAGTAGATACGTGATGGCTCGTTTCAGAGCGGCAACATCGCCAGGCTGCACGTAGAAACCTGTCGGTTCCACCTCGACGCCAGCAGCTTCGGCGACACTGCGCAATAAGCTCCGTGGGAGCTGGCGAGGATGCGCACCCCGCGTGATAGAGCGGCGGTCCTCGACGACGTCGGTCTGACCGTGTGTGTGCGTGACAATCACCGGCTTGGCCATCGACATTGCTTCGAGGATCGTTGTGACTCCAGCCTGGAAATCGGTCTCGTCTAGGGGAACGACCACTATCGCCGATCGCGCGTACAGGTTCCGGAGAGCCACGTAATCGAACGCGGAGACTTCGACATTGGGAGGCAGCATTTCGTCATTCGCCGTGCTGCGACGTTTCGACCAATGGCTGGCGGCACCGATCATCAGCTTGACATCCAGCCCGTCGACCGCGCGCACCAGCGTCGGGTAGTCGCGAAACTCGAGACCCGCGCTACAAATGAGCCTTTCCTCCGGCATCTGCAAAGGCCGCCAGAACGCGGCGTCGACCTGGTAGGGCACCAGCGCGAGCCGATCTTCGCCAATGCCTAGCTGCTGAACGGCAAGCTCGTGCTGGCGCCACGAATGCAGAGCGATCCGATCGATGTGCGTGTGGACCTTCAACCAGCGGAAGAATGGCCGCTTCTTCGACGCGGCGATGCGATGGCCGATCGTCACGTGACGGACCCGCGCACGACTCAGTTTCAACAGCAGCGCCAGTGGGATACCGACGTGTTCACCGTCCGTCAGAATGACATCGAAGTCTGCGCGTGCGCTAAACGCGTGCCAGGCCTGCATCGGTGCGATGCCGACGAACCGCGCCAACGTCCGCGACAGCCAGGAGCGGCGGACATGAGAGCGATCGATGGTCGTGGCACCCAGTACCTCGGCGAGCGCGTTGTAGTCTTTACGTGGGCCAGACGTGCTCGTCGCGTTCACATCGTCTGTGCTGACTACCAGGAGAACGCGTGTTTCCATTGGTGGCTAGCCCACTGCGACAGTCGGCGCAGGCACCAATTCAGTGAGATTTCCGAGTGGATCGAGCAGCGGCTCGATCTCGAGTATCTGACGCATGCGATCAATGCTCGCAATGTAGCGAGTTACCTCCATGCTCCGCGCTGGCTCGAGGCGCACCCGTACCTGTCCATCGGACAGACGCGCGATGCGTCGTGCGAGATCCACGATCCGCGTGCCTGTGCCACTACCGATATTGATCGGGGGGACTGGTCCATTCACGGTGCTGGCGCGCACGAGCGCATCGACGACCTGACCAACCCACACGAAGTCGATGACTTGCTTGCACCCGTAGACGCTGAGGTCGTGACGTGCACGCGCCTGCTGCAGCCACAGTGGAATCACGCGACCGACGTCGCGTTTGCCGTACACATTTGCCAGACGGAGAACGACGGTTTGCAGCCCGAACTCACGACGAAAGGCGCGGCAATATGCTTCACCGGCCACCTTGCTTGCGCCATACGAATTGATGGGCACCAGCGGTGACTCCTCGTCCACTGGCAACGCAATTGGTTCGCCATACACCTCGCGCGACGAGGCAAAAACCACGCGCGGGACTCCATGTTCGGCGGCCGCTCGCAAGACGTTGAAGGTGCCGCATACATTCGTCTCGAACGTATACCCAATCTCTCGAACCCCACCCATGACGGTCGACTGCGCGGCGAGGTGATACACCACACTCGCGCCAGCCACCGCGGCCGTCACCGCTGACCTGTTTCGAACGTCACCCTGGATCAACTCGAGGCGCGGTTCGTTCCCAAGTTGGGCGACGTTCTCGAGTCGACCGCGTGAGAAGTTGTCCAAACCGACGACCCTGACTGCGCCATCTGCAAGAAGCCTGTCGACCAGATGACTGCCTATGAACCCGGCAGCCCCCGTCACGACAATTTTTCCCACCTGCTGCGGCATCGCTGGCAGTGTGCGGCTTAGAACCGGCTTTGGGCGTTAGCCCTGAGTTGAGATGGCGTTGAGGCGTCGCTGCCCCCATAACCGCCTCTGCACGAAGGGGGCTCCCGAACGCATGGCTGCTAGCGGATAATCAGAGTTCCGGCAGCCTCACTTCTGACGTACTGCGTGGTGCCATCATTCGATAGCACACCCACCTTGAGAGTGTAGCGCCCATCGGCCAAGTCGCCGGGCACTGTGAACGTCGTCGACGTGGACATCACGGAACCCAGAAGCACCCGTTGATCGGGCACCTGCGTCTGAAAGACCTGCTGCCCGCGCGCGTCCACCAACTCGAAGTCCACTCGAACGGTGGCGTCGGTGTTCGCAATTGTGTTCTGGCGAAGCTTGACGTCTTGCCCAGGCGCGGCGACGGCCGGGTCGATGCTGCTGGCGCCCAAGTCCACTTCCAGCGCCACCGAGGGCTCACCCGTGTCTGAAGTCGGCGGCGCTACTTGAGGACGCAGCGCCCCACCCGGAGTCGATACCATAACCCCAAGCGGCAGCGGATGCGCATAATACTGCTCGGCGGACATACGGATGAAACCGCCGTCGTCGTCCGCCACAGTGCTCGGATGGTTGTTGCACACCTGGCCACTGCTTATGCCGTCTGACGAGCAAAAAGCAGGTGGATTGGTGATCCCGTCATTATCTGCATCGGTGAAGGTTGTGACGTTCGCACCACCACCTCCGAACAATAGCGCCACGATTCCAGTGTCGCGCAACTCTTCGAGATGACTGAAGAAGTACTCTGCCCGATTGTCCTGGTAATGCCCTGGGATATTGTTCTGGGTCTGGAAGTACTGGTTACCCAGAGGAATCTGCCACACGAAAATCGGCTTTCGCCCCGCCGCCTGCGACGCATTCGCAAGCCATAACTCCCAGCGCTGAAAATTGGGGTATGCCAGATTCAATCGATCCCACCACCGGTTCGGGTCTGCCTGGGCGTACTTGTAGAATCCCGCGTCGCGATCGAGCCCGTCAGTAAAGATCAGGTCGTAGGTCGAGGTCCCGGGACCCGCGAGGACAGCTCCGCTCTCGGCGGCGAAAGCTCCGGTACGGGCGCCAATACCCGCGGCATCGAGCGACGGATCGTGGCTTGAACCGACATCGACGCTCGTCGACCACACGCTAACGTGAAACGCGAGGAGAACGTTTGGAGCGTACACATCGCGCAGGTGGAGCAGAGCCCAGTTGAATCCCTGGTATGTGTTGGGGAACTGCTGCACATCAGGTTGACCAGAGCTCGATACTGCCGCAGGCACGGTAGTAGGATCGTCGAACTGCGCCGCCTGCTGGGCAAAGCCTGACAGGTCCGGTCGACGTGGACGATCGCTGTTTGGCCGAAACCCTGAACGCCGTCATAACTCCCAGCACCAAGTCGTTTCATCAGCAGCGCGAAGTCGTCGAAGAACGCCTTCATCGCCACCGGGTCCTTCAGAACTCTCAGATCTTTCTCTGCCTCGTTGCATGCCCCGCAATTTCCGTTGGTATGCAGCAACTGATAATACGAGAACACAGGAATATAGCCGTGTGAAGCTGCAGTTCTCGCGTAAAAGAGTGGGAACTGGCCTTTATCATTCCAGGTCGACCATCCGTGCCCAGGATCTGCTCCACCGGCCAGATACTGATACGCGTAGTCCCACTGAATCTTCGACTGTGGCATCCAGCCATCGATACCATTCGCGTCCGCGCCCAAGCCGATGCCGAGGTGGTCGGGGAGGCCCTTTGAGGTACTCGCGGCGTGCCCCGCTGGCGCAAGACTTGCAACCAACATCAATACGCTGAGCAGGACTACGATCTGCCGAAGGCTTTTCATACTTCGCTCACCTGTCTACCTTGAACTCGTTCACCACGGCCAGAGCACCATCCACGCCTCGAACCTCACCTCGATTTTTGACCGGCTTCCAGTCAGCCACCGTTCACTGGTGGTTAACATAGTGTTGAGTGCCGTTGGCCTACTGAGCCCACATGCCGCGGAGCCAGCCGGGCACGGCGGAGTTAGCGCCGTTGAGCACAACTCCGCGCAGCTTTTCCGCATCCAGCTGTGAAATCGCCTTGTTCACCAACTCTAAAGGAGTCACGCCCATTCGCACCACGCAGATGACGCAATCGGCGAGGTCGGTAATCAGAATCGAATCACTATTCACCAGAATAGGCGGCACATCCAGGATGACGAGGTCGTGAGTCTCACGCATCGCATCGATCGCCGACGCCATACGGATAGAGCGCAGCACTCGACCTGCCCCTCGTAGCGGCCCGCCCACCGGCACGACGTGCAGGTTCTCGAGGAAGGTTGGACGGTATGCCAGTTGGACTGACTCGCCTGCGTGGACGCAGTCAACGAGCCCTGGGGTGGGATCGACATCGAAATCCGTTGCCAGCACGGGTGACGTGACGTCGGTCTCCACGATCAGGATGCGGGAGTCTGGAAAGTCCTGCGCCAGGGTTACACCCAGGCCGACGCTCACGGTGGTTTTGCCTTCGCCGCCGATCGCACTGCACACTGCGACAACCTCGGAGGTGTAGCCAAGGCCGGCGCGTGTGTAGATGCCTCGAAAATGCTCGTCGACACCAGGAAATAGCCACTCACGCCCTCCGTCACCCGTTGCAACGGGTTGTCGGCCATCGTTGACCTGCAGCCAACTGGGCTCGCTAGCCTCGTGATATGGCGTGCTCTCTGCATCCATGGTGGTGTCAGTCCCCGGACCTTCTACCACGACCACCTACCTGGTCCCCCGGGGTGCTGGCAGGGCGCTGCCGGCGACGAACCCAATGGCGCGGCGGGTCGCGGAAGCCCGAACTGGCTTCGGCAGGCGGTGTTTGACCTTGAGCATGGGCAGCGTGCCCAGCACGCGAACGGGCGGAACGAGATCGGTTTCGGCGCGGATCGAACGATCGCCGGCGACCAAGAACACGAGCACGACGGTGCTGAGACCTAGGCCGACCATGAGCGCGGCGGCGACGTACACAATCAAGTTCTTGAGCTGAGTTACTGGCGCTGTCGGCATTTGCGGCGGGTCGATCACCTGGAAGCCAACGTCGGCACCCTGGGCCGCTGCCGCGGAGCTCTGTTGTGCGTTCTGCAGCGCCACGCGCGCCTGGTCAACCTGCTGTTGGGCAAAGCGAGCCTTGGCCTGCAGGTCGGCGAATTGCGGATCGAACGCGGTTGCGGACTGCATGTCCGGGCTGATCGGCGCACCATCACCTGACGAGGCATAGCCCATCGCCAGAGCGTATTGACTCAGGTCGCGGCTAGCCTTGGTGGCCGCGTCCTGCGCATTGTCTAGCTGCGACTGGAAGAATCCAATGGCTGTCGTGGACTGATCCACAAGTTGGTTTGCGTTCCTGTCCGTATAGGCGTCCACGACCGCCTGGGCAACCTGATATGCCAACTGCGGTGTCGTGAACCTCGCCTTGATCGCCAGCAGGTGAGTTCCATTCGGAACGGCCGTCACGGTGACACCCTTGTCCAGCAGGTCTGCGACTCGGCCTTCGCCAGCTTTGGAGCTCAGCAATGGGGCGAGCGACGTGCGCTGCGCTACGTCAACCATGAAGGATCGTGTGTGCAGGAGCTCGGTCAGTTGGCTACTTTGCGCCTGCGCGGCCGAGACGAACTGATTCTGTGCCCGCGGGTCCAGGTAGGTTGCCCGATCGACCCAGACGCCAACGACCGACTCGTAGGCCACTGGCATCGTCATGTATGCAATAGGTGCCACGATCATCGCTATCACAAATGGCGGAAGCAGCACGAGCCATTTGTGACGAAAAAACGCTTCCAGCAGCTTGCGCATCAAGCGACCCTCCGAAGTGCCTGCACGGGGATCGCGAGCAGCGCGTCGCTCAGTGAAGCCATCAAATGCGATTCCGATCCAGCATCGTGCCCAGATTGTGCGTGTAGGCCCATTGGGATGGGTTCAGGCATGGTTAAGTCGGGGTTGAGCAGCCAACTGAGCACTGTTGAGCGTCACCGACGACTGCAGCGAGGCATCAGGCACCTCTTCGAGCATCTCCGAAGCCAGCCAGAACACAACTGTCATGGCGAGCGCGAAAATCACGATCAGTGCAATCAGGGTTGCGAGGCGAGAGCGGCCAGAGCCTCCCGGCAATGCCGCAGGCGCGGCCATCGCTCGAGCATCCTCGACACGACGCGGCGAATGTGGGCGCGATTTGCCGCGTCGCGTCACAGCCACAGTCGGGACGACGGCGCTGACCACGGGCCGCTTCGCGCGGACCATGTGCAAGTCGTAACTGGCGCGGCGCCCGTTGTCTCCGAGCACATGGTACGCGGCGTTCAATTCGAGCATGTGCTGCGCCGCCACGGCCGTTGGGTTCACATCGGGATGAAATCCGCGCGCCAGCGTGCGATACGCGGCGTGGATGACTTCCTGACTTGCCGTGGGACTGACTTGTAGAACGTCGTACAGGCTGCTCGAGGGTCGGGATGCGGGCGGTATTCTGTCAGTCACAGGCTCCCCCCAAGCCGGTCAATACGGCACATGCCCTACGGCGCAGCGACGACGAGTTGGCCCATCGTCAGGCCACTCACCACCTCGGCATCCGGTACTTAACGGAGTAGTTATGGCGCAACCACGACGAGCTGGCCTTCTGCCAGGCCACTCACTACCTCGGCATCCGTCGAACTGACTATCCCTAGCTGCACGTTTACCACACGTTTGGTGCTGCCCTCGACGACCTGCACGAACGTCCGCGAGTTCACCGTCCGCACCGCTTTCTTCGGCACCAGCAGCGTGTCATCCTTCTCCTGCAGCACCACCCCAAGATTCAGGATCGTCCCGAGCTTCGGTGCTCCATCCGACCAGTCGACGTCAATCTGTGCCGTCTTCGTCGCTCCTGCCTCACTCGCGTTCACCGACACCACTTTGCCACTCAACTCACTCGGCGTCGCACTCGCCCCGTTCGGCATGTCCACCTTCACCGTTTGCC
>Ga0170475_121180476_pt1 | contig 12314 bp, 4 predicted proteins | sample Soicark_Litter_5_FD_111474 | JGI IMG/M metagenome (GOLD analysis project Ga0170475, IMG submission 111474) | Avena fatua rhizosphere microbial communities from Hopland, California, USA. Combined Assembly of 48 SPs | reverse complement strand
CTGAGCGACGACCCGATAGCCGCAAATGCCGTAGCAGCCACCTATACCCGTTGGAGACCCTTCAACGCGGGAGGCGATAAATCCCCTTACCGGAAGGCGGAAGATTTGTCGTGGCGCAACCGGGCTGCAGCGGGCCAGGCTCCAGTTGCGTTTTCCCCTCCAAACGATCATTGTCCTTTCGATGCCCTTCCGGATCAGTTCGCTGGAGGCCCCGCGGAGGATTATTGCGCGGACTCCACGGCGAACCCGAGTGCCTGGATTTCCGGTGGCCGAAACACCCTCTATGATGCCTTTGGACATGTTCTCGAATTCATCCGGCCCAATGGCTCCAAGGTGGCCGGCTTATATTCCTACCAATCCCGTCTGCAAAACGCCGTGGCAATGCGCGCCGGCGCGGATGAAGTGTTCCATGAGATCTTTGAAGTCGCAAGTGAGACAGAGGCTCATTTGTTCGGGAGCGGGACCCAGGCCCCGCATGCGGCAACCTTGCGCTTTGCCAAGACCGGAGTTCAAGGCTTTATCGTGGGAAACGTGCCCAACCAGGAAAATGCAGTATGCTTTGCGGCTCCGCCCTTGCACGACAATAAGACCTATATCGCCTCGGCGTGGTACTTCGATGCCACCAGCGGCGCCTCGCTCTCCGACCCCGATGCTACGCGGCCCGGACTCTCCTTGGGTGTGAGCAACGGATGCACTGCAGGTTTCTTCCCCCAAGCTTCGGGTGTGGATCCAAACAATCCCGCTCGGGCCACGGGCTCTAAGACGTGGAAGCGCTTAGAGGTCTCTTTCAACTGTGGGAGCACGGGCTATGATCCGTCCCAACTGAAAGTGTGCTTGTACGCGAGCCGGGGGAACACGGGTTCAAGCGTAACGTACGACGAATTGCGCATCCGGCCCGCCGAAGCGCAGATGTCCACCTTCGCCTATGACCTTTACGGCAATATGACTTCGAGCGCCGATCCGAACGAGACTGTTACTCATTATGAGTATGACCCGTTCGGGAACCTTACGGGTATCCGCAATGATGACGGTGTCCTTTTGGGTTCCAAGGCGCAACAGTATGGGAGGGCGGGCAAATGAAGGCGCAATGGATGGCATTACCCTTCCTGTCGTTCCTGTCCTTGGCTGCCGAAGCGGGCCAAATAAAGCTATGCGGTACGGTGCTGATGCCTCCGGGCCAAACCTATGCGGGCGGCGAACTCACACTAGAAACCACGCTTGAGGCCTTTTCCGGTGGTGTATCCTCTTCGAATGCCTTGGTCACGCCTTTGGACCCTGCCACAAACCGATACTGCGCGGAATTGGATGAGAGTTATTTCCCTCCGGCCGACTCTTTCCATGTCCGTATGACGATCGCAAAGACGGCATCACCGTCCCAGGCTTTGTACACGGGGAATTTCACCTCCTGGGATGATGATCGCGGCGAGTTCACCACCCAATTGTCTCCAAGCAAGGATTATAATTTTTATCTGGATCTCATATATTTGGGGGCATCCGATCCATTGGATCGGAAGATCTTCCTACCCGGATTAATTCCTTACACTGATCTTTTTGAAGCCCAAAACAAACCGGTTATCCGAGATACGCATGCGAACCTTAATAAAATCACCGCGGTCAGCTATCCGGAGGGCAATCGTGTCAGTGACGGATCCTTCGAGGCCGTAGATTCCCGTTGGACGATCTTGCCGACAGTTGCTTCTGCGACAGCTTTGTCGGTAAAACCCCAGCATGGAAACCGTGCTTTAATCCTTAATTTTCCTTCCTCCACGAGCGGTCATCCCGTGTTATCGGAACCCTTTGATCTCAAACCTGCGACTTCTTACACTTTAAGCTTTTACTATAAAAGTCCCGAAATTTCGGGGACCATTCGACCCGCATTAGTGGCTCTAGCCAATAGGAGCCAGAATATCCAAGACGGGGTGCTCCTTCCAGCGACAGGCTCATATGGGGCGCACGGTGCTTGGACTCTTTTCACGCAGACCTTCACCACTCCCGCTTCGGCTGCCTTCGGGCGAATTTCCCTTTTAGAGTTCAATCTCGCTTCCGCCGGCGCCGGGGTAATCGCCTTTGATAATGTCGTTCTCGTAGAGGGTACGTCATCCCCTCATGAAGTGGATGCATCCACTGCTTTTTTTGATGGCCTCAATAGGCCTTACCAATCCATGCAGCAGGTGGGTGAAACGGATATCTATGGCCAGATGCTTTATGATGAATTCGGAAGAAAAATCATCACAACTCTGCCTATCGGATTTGATTATTTCCGTCACAATGGCCGGCATGCTTTTCTGGAAAACCTATTCGATGGCCCTTATGGCGGGCATTTGAATTATTACTACGGCTCACCCGATCCCACCGACACCTCGCGTACACTTGATCCGAACGCCCCAGGGCCCAAGGCCAAGGGCTATCCTTTTACCCAAACCTTTTACGAGGCATCCCCTTTGGGGCGCGTGACGCGCAGCCTTCTGGCGGGCGGACATTGGCGCGGGGCTACGCCGAATCTTGACCACGATGTCCGGAGCTATTATGGCTCCGTGTCGGGAGGCCAAGTGAATGTCAATGATGCGGCTGCATTACCCTTGACTAGTGATATTGTCCCCTCGGATATCCCCGATCATTTCCTATCCGTCACCCAAGGCGAAAACGGAGAAGTCTCCCGATCCTTCACCGACTTGTTCGGGCAGGAGACGCGCCGCGACAATAAGTTCGGCAATCGCTGGATCACCACCACATCGGCCTACGATGCCTTAGGAAATCTCGTTCAAGAGACGCCACCCCCTGGGCCGAACAGTCAGGTGGTCTCTCGGACAATGGAGTACAACAGCTTGAGTCAACCTCTAGCCGATACTTCGCTGGATGTCGGTTCGCATAGGAGCCTGTATGACCGACTCGGGCGGCTACGCTTCAGCCAAAACTCCGTGCAAGCGAAAAACGGTGCCTTCACTTATCTCAAGTATGATGATCTGGACCGCCTCATCGAGTCCGGAGAGTATGAGTCTGCAACTGCTTACACGGTGGGAGAGGCGGAGGACTTGTCTTTTCCGCCTGCGGGCGATCCGCTGCGCAAGGTGCATGTGGTGAATACCTATGACTCCATCCCAAAGATCCTAAATGTATGCCGGGACGGAGGTTCCGGAATAGGCGAGCAGATTTATATCGCCGCGCCCAACCAACCGGTGCCAAATGGCTTCTTTCCCGACCTGAACACGGCGTACGAGGCCGCGCGCGCCCGCTTCCAAACGCTCCCCAGTCCTCCTTCCCCCGTGCCGCAATTTCTTCAATTCGTTTCATCCCAGGGAGACGAAATTGTTCCAATTACCGGTAGTGAATTCACGGTGATGCCTACCGCCGGTGCGGATTCTTCCGGATGGGAGTTGGTAGGTGTGCCCACAGATTCCGCGCACTTGACCCCCTTATTCGGCGCGCCCTTTCCTTTTACCGTGGCCTGGGGTCCGTTGCAGGGCCGGCTGACGAAAACGACCGTGTGCAACCAGGCCCTTGTCGCCACCCCAGTCGGTCTCAAGGAGTTTTCCCGGTATTTCAATTACGACAAGTATGGGAACGGAACGGATGTGTACGAGTACAACGGATACATCGCGGATACCACCAAGCAATGGCAGAAGGTCACAAGCCAGTACGACGTGCAAAACCGGCTAAAGGCTCAGAACTACTTCGAGACAGCCGCTTCGGGACAACCCTTATTCCGTTTCACGTATGCTTATGACGCCCAGGAGCGGTTGGATTCAATTTCTGATGAGAGCGGGCATAGTGTTGCGCGTCCTCATTACAATCTGATTGGGCAGATGGATAGCTTAAAATTGGGTCAGCCGGGACCGGGGCAGCTCACAATGGCCTATCAATATCATTTCCAAGGTTGGATCCAAGAGATCACCGCGAAAAAGGCCTCCGGCGACACATTATACCACCAAAGATTGAAATACGAGGATGGCTCGGCCCCCCGATTCGATGGCAGCATTGGGGAGTACAATTATTCCCTGGTCCAAGGGGCGACAAAGCGATACCTTTTCGGCTACGATCCATTGGATCGACTGACGCAGGGGTTCACCACCCTCACCTCCACTTCAACGGTAGACGGTGGGACGTGGGGCTACCAATATGCGGATAACGGAGCCATCTCGCGGATGAGCAATCTGAACCAAGCCTTCCAGTACGTGTATGTCAATGGCAATCAGTTGGACCATGTGCTGAACACCGGAATGCCACCCGGCCATGTCCGGTCCGGCTTGGCCAATTTCGTATATGATGCGGCCGGGCGGATGGTAGTAGATGAGTCGAAGGGAATGGATATCGATTATGATAACACGACAGGTCTAGCCTCCGCCTTTCATGTGGCGGGTGGTAGCTTGGTTTCTTCATTCTATATGGCTTATGATGATCAGGGAATGCGAGTGTCGAAGTTGGAGTACCAAGGTTCCTCTGAGATTGCGGCCAAACATTACACGGGTTTTGGAAAGGAAATTCGCCATAGTACCCCTGGATGGCAAGAGGTGTATCCGTTTGAGGGATATGGGCGGAAGGTGAAGAGTTCGAGCGGGGTATGGGAGACGGAATCTTATGTGAAAAATTCTTTGGGCAGTACGGTAAAGGTGTACAATCTGGCCGGGAGCGCGGAGAGTTACAGCACGGACTATGAACCCTTTGGGAAGCTGCGGTTGCAGACGGTCTCGACAAATGCAGAGGTAACGCCTAAGTTTACAGGAAAAGAATTCGATGAGGGTCTTGAATTGAATTATTTTGGAACGAGATATTACGATCCTGATATCGCAGTGTGGATATCACCTGATCCGACACAGGAATTCTTTTCCCCTTATACATACAGCACCAACCCAATTAATTCAATTGACCCGGATGGAAATTCTTCGGCTTTCGTCGGTGGAGGGCCATGGGAAGATGATCAATCGAATGCGAAACTTTCATACTATAACCCTAATGATGGAGATAATCGAGCCGAATTTTTCACCGACTATTGTTCAGACATCCCCTACAAAGTAGCGTATATGGATGCGCCAAGTCCAATTCAACTACTAAATGAGTGGTACCATGAAAGCGGGCCATCAACCCATATTATTAATTCAGGTACGATGCTTGATGACCTGATGGAGTCACCGGCTACAAAGGAAGCTTTGCAAATGTTTCGCATGGGTGGCCCAAGTAGATATGCCCTTGATTTTGGACCTAAGGAATTTCTTGAAGCTTCCAAGGATTTGTCGCTCACCCGACATTATCTTGGTTCGTATAGACTTGATATATCGCGGCAGGATAAAAACATAAACTTGCATTTCTATAATAGAACCAGCTTGGCATCAGCCACACGTAATCCCGGAAATAGATCTCAAACGGCTCTGAACGCTCGCCCTCGAGGCCTCGGTACAGGCGGGAATACTTACCAGCACATCGTTGGTCAGCTCCCATTTTGATTGAAGTAAATCACATGGGTAAAACAATGCTCCTCACGAAATTTATTCCAATGGTTTTTATATTTCTGCTTTTTTCTTGTGGAAAAGATAAATCCCAATCCGAAGTAAGAATGGTTGGGTTTTGGTGTTCCATGGATGGGGATACACTTGCACTAAAGCCAGATTCGACTTTTGCATTAACCATGCAACAATATATTGGTCCACACTCTTCTTTGGGGAAGAGGTGGAGAATTGTGCGAGGAGAAACTTTGGGATCACAACTTATACTAGAAGGAATACCTGATGATTTGGAGGGGAATCCTCATTCCAAAATTTCCGCTTCATTTCCAATCAGAGTCAAAAATGGAAGAACGACAATTATATTTGATGCGGATAAAGACAAAAAGTTTATTCTTTGCAATGAATAGGGAATATAATACTCGTTGATATTTGAAAAATAGCCGTTTGTTTGCGGGCTTTGGGAAGGAAATGTGACATGGCACCCCTAGCTGATAGGAGGCCTACCCGTTCGAAGGATATGGACAGAAGGTAAAGAATCGATCATGCAAGTGGTTTGGGTGAATGGATATAGGGATCAAATGCATTTTTGAGTTCGAAGAACCTACTGGGAATGTGTAAATTTGGGTGAGAAATCCGATGTGTTATTTCTCCGGGATAACCTATGAACTCGGTCCCCCAGAGTAACTCATTTCAATTTCTGGCTGCCAGTCTCCGCGAAATGACTACCCCAAAAAACCCACGTTGGCAGATTACCGAAAAGGTCGATTGAGTAGAAATCGAGGCCGAATTACGTCCGCTGTACGCGTATTCCGGGTGACCTGCCAAACCGATTCGACTCATAGCGGGCTTGAACATGTTGAAGTGTATATTCAATCTGGGCGACGAATGCCGGAGGGAGAAACCATGCTGAGCCTACGGAACTTGGGATTATGCTTAGCCTTAACTTGGCTCGGATCTTTCGCTCAAACCGATTGGAATTGGCGCCCTCCTTTAGCGCAAGGCGATATGCTTTATGGTGTCACCTGGACAGGCTCCCAATTAGTTGCCGTCGGGGATAGGGGAATCATCCTGACCTCACCGGACGGTATTACTTGGACCGGCAGAACATCGGGAACATCTGATATGATTTCCTCAGTAATATGGACAGGTAGTAAGCTCGTAGCCATAGCACCCAACGGGCTCACCCTAACTTCTCCAGATGGGATCAAATGGACTTTCGTACCCAGGCATCGCACCCAGGGTGTTCTCTCTATGACATGGACTGGCAGCCAATTCGTAGCCGTGGGGATGGGTGGAACTATATGGACATCCACAGATGAAGACAGCCTCGCCTGGACCGAAAGAACAGGGGGGACAACTGCTTCGCTTTCCTCCGTCTGTTGGACCGGCAGCCAATTTGTAGCGGTGGGAGAGGGAGGCACCATCCTCACTTCCCAGGACGGTGTCACATGGGCTTCCAGAATTTCCGGAACAACCAATTCGCTTTCTTCCGTGACATTAGCTGGAAGCCAGTTGGTTGCCGTTGGAGAGGGGGCCACCGTCTTGACTTCATCAGACGGCATCACTTGGACACCTAAAGTGACGGGAGTAGTTCGTTCGTTCTCTGCTGTGGCTTGGACCGGAAAGCAAATAGTCGTTTTGGGACTGCCGAGGTACGCAGGTGATATCCTCGAAGTTTTGACATCTCCTGACGGCATAAAATGGACCGGGATACAAACTAATCCATCGCCCGAAGGTACTTATTGGAACGGCGCAAGTGGGGCTCCACGTGGGTCCCCAGAATCCTTTTACTCCATGACATTGATGGGCAGTATGCTGGTAGCGGTAGGCGAAAATGGGGGCATTATTACCTCCGCGAACGATTCAATTTGGACGGAAAGGACCTGTGATATGTATCAAGGTCTTACTTCCGTAACCTTAGCGGGCAGTCAACTAGTAGCTGTAGGAGATTACGGAACCGTCCTTACTTCTCCAAATGGAATTGACTGGTCGGGTAAGCACTTAGAATCGCTGGATGGATTTCTATCCGTAACATGGACTGGCAACCAGTTAGTCGCAGTTGGGCGTTCTGGCACAATCATGACTTCTCCAAATGGAGTCGATTGGACCCGTAGGTTCTTCGGAGGTGACACAAACTTCAGAGCTAGTTCACTGAAACTCAATTCAGTAATTTGGGCAAACTCACAGCTTGTAGTTGTGGGCGATAGTACAACTATCCTGACATCTCCGGATGGCATCACTTGGACGGATAGATCACCGCGAGAAAACGGACGGAAACGAGATGAGGGGACGTTATATTCCGTGATATGGACAGGTAGCCAATTTGTCACCGTAGGACAGAGCATTCTTACATCCCATGATGGTGTAACATGGGATAATGGAGGCGGATCCTATTTGTCCGGCGGAGTGCTTCACTCGGTAGCTTGGACAGGAAACCAATATGTCGCTGTCGGGGATGGACCAACGTCTGCTTTTATTATGACATCCCCGGACGGGGGTACATGGACGCATCGAAATTCAGGTATAATAGGGCCCCTTTTCTCAACGACATGGACAGGGAGGCAGTTAGTGGCCGTGGGAAGAAATGAGGCCATCTTTATCTCCCAGGATGGGATCGTTTGGGACAGTGTAGCCGTGGGACAGAATCGTTTCGGGAATAATCCATTACAGGGCGGTTCGACTTCCATGAACTCCGTGACGTGGACGGGAAGTCAACTAGTGGTTGTTGGTGGGAACTTGTCAGAAGCCAGCTCGATTCTAACCGGCCCTCAAGGCTCGAATGCGATTTTCGCGAAGCAAGCAGGGAACAATGATTTTTCCTTTCGGCTAACTCGTGATGCACTCATTTTCTCTTGGCCGAAAGATACACGCGGCACAAACGTAGTGGCCCGACTCTATGCCATGTCCGGTCGTCAAGTGGGGCCTCAAAAGGAATTACCTTCCCGGGAAGGGTACCTGCCGATTGGCAGTCTTTCACCGGGACCCTATTTCATTGATTTGAATGATGGGAACAGGCGTTTTACAAGGGCTTTTGCTATCATTCGCTGACTCTTAAAATGGAGCGACTCTGTACCTCTACTGGTTCGACTACGAGAGGCAGACAAGAATCGTTCTTCTGATCGCGCTGGGATAATGCATTGGAGAACATGATGGATACTCGAAATTTTCTGAACTGGACCGGCCCGCTGGGTCTAGCATTAGGGGCTTGTGCCTTGGGATTGCATTTGGCGAATCGACCCCCTAAAATCGCATACGCCGAAACCGCCACCCTCATGACCGAGTTCAGTGAAGCCATCAAAGCGAGGAAGCAATTCGAGGATCAAAGCAAGGAGTGGGATGGTAACATCAAAACCCTGAATGATTCATTGAATGCGGCGATGAATAAACTGAAAGTGGAATACGAAAAGGCTTCGCCTGCCAAGAAAGATGAACTTCGGACGCTGCTTCAGAAGCGAAATGAGGATCTCCAAAGGTATTCAAACGCCGTCAAGAAAATGTCCGACGATAAGGAAAAGGAACTGATGGGGCCGGTCGTCAAAGAGATGAACGCCTACATGAAAATATGGGGCAAACAGCATGGGTACTCTTTGATATTTGGGACAACAAGTGGCGGGAATATCCTGCAAGCCGATGCCGGCTTGGATGTCACTTCTAATCTTCTTCAGGATTTGAATAGCCATTATAAGGATCTACCCGTTGCGGAAAGCGCGAAGGCTGCGGCCTCGAACTCCGGATCCGGGCCTAAAACCAACTGAAAATCGTATGCGTTTTATCGAAATCGAAATTGTTGGCCTCTGTTTGATCCGCATTCGGACACCTGAAAGACCGTTGCCGCTTGGGGCGTTGTAGCTCCTAGAAGCCCAGGACCATCCTTGAACAGGCGGTTCCAGTGACCATTGTGATTTCGGGCCGCCGTCTTTTCTAACACCCATTTTCGGCCCGATTCCGTACGGCATTCCGGTCTTTGGGTCCGAAAAAACCTTATACCTCCCCGCTTGGTTTCCATCCTCCTACTATCTTTCCAAACCATGCCCTTTCCCTTTCCGATCTCACGCAAAATCTTGGGCTTGGTCCTCCCGACCATGGCCCTCGTTTCCATGCTGCTGTCCTGCTATCAGGACCTGAATTCCTTCCAGGACCAGCCCACCGTCGACTATGTCGTCCTCGCCACGGACAGCGCGACCGCCCTTCCTCTCGATGGGGTTCTGGTCCGGGTAACGACCATCACCGGCGACACGTCCAGCTATGTCACCAATGCGGTCGAAGGCCGCGCCCAGCTGCTCACCCTCGCCAGCTCCCGGACCCTGTTCGAGCTGAGCCATCCGGGATATGTCACCCGGGATACCATCGACACGGTCAATGCCAAACCCGACTCGGTATTCCATCGGCCCGTCCCCAGGTTGCTCCGGGTTCGCTTGCGCAAGGTGGGCGAGACGGGCGACGGACGGGTGCAGGTGAATGTTTTGCCTCGCGATGCGAACTTGAACAAGATTACGCGGGCCACGGCCATCTATGAAGACAGCACGGGCGAACGCCGTAGCGTGGCGGATACGTCTGGAACAGGATCCATCGGCCTTACCGGATTGAAGGCGGGGAAGAACCTGGTCCTGGTGAAACGTCCCGGGTACCTGGGCCATTGGTTCGAGACCACGGTCAATAGCGTCTCCGATACGGGGCGACCGATCGCTTATATCGCCAGCTTGATGCCGCTGGGCGCCAATTCCATCACGGGCCATGTCTTCTATGCGACCGGATCGGGTTATAAGGCCTTGGCCGGGGCGCGCGTCGAGTTCCGCCTGAAGGATTCCCTGGCCGTGCCGGATACCTTCTTCGCGTTCACCTCGGCTGATTCACTGCGTCCGGGACTCTTCGAGATGGATAGCGTGCCCGCCCTCGATGGGCAAATCCTCTACTTCAAGGATCGGAAATCCACCGAGCCCGTGAAGACCGTGCCGATCCTGGCGGCGGAAGTCCAGAGCGACGGGCCTTTGTCTTCGGTCATCTTGACCATACCGAGCGATAGCTCCTTGCCTTATCTCACTAAGGCGCCGGGGGACTCCCTGCTACCGAACGATACCTTGTCTTTCCTCTTCAATCAGCGGGTAGACGTTCTGGACCCGTTCCTTGTGAAGTTGGTCAACCAAGGGCAGCTGCTGGCGGATACGGGATGGAATGCGGCCCATACCCAATTGCGCATCTGGTTGAAGGGCAGCAAATGGACGCGGGGAAAGACCTACCAATATTGGTTGTCGGCGCGGAACGGGGCGGGGCAATATTTCTCGCTGCTGGGGGATACCTCGCGCGTGCTCACCGGACGCTTTTCCATACCCGATAGCATCGGATCGGATTCGGTGCTGCTCCCCGCGCGGATCGCTTTTTCGCTTTTCAATTCCGGCGCCGATTACCGCTTCGGCGAGGGGGATTCGGCTTCCAGTCCGTTCGCCGATTCATCCAGCGAGTTCGCCCGCCTGCGCTGGGGTTGGACCGGGACGTCCGGGCACAGGGCCGATAGCCTGGTTCTATGGTATATGGATGATGATCTCGTTACGGGATGGACGCTTTGGGGCTCCGTCCCTGGCCCCCTCGATTCAACCACCTTGGCGCTATCGGATCAATATTCGACAACCCGATCGCCGAATGCAAAAAATCCCCCTTTGCCCTTTAAGAACGGCGGGCATCTGTGGTTCATGGTCGTTCCCAAGTATCAGGGGAAGACTTACCCCGAGACTTATCTGGAACCTTTGGCGCAGGGCATGGGCCCTAGCGTCTACTCCGTTTTCGATAAAGGCAGCAATCCTCTCAAGGTGGGTCCTGGGGATAAGGATTCCGTGCGCGTTCAATTCAGAACGGCTCCGAACATCGACTCAAGCACCATGGATTGGAAGGCGGACCGGCCCGAACCCACGGTGTACTACAACGGCAAGGTGGATACGTCCTTGGCCCGGTGGCATTGGGACGATAACAAGCACGGCCGGGTCGAGTACACCTTGCCCAATCCTCTCACGGCCGAACCCCGGATCCGGGTGGACTTGGGCCAAGCGCAATACTTGGGCAAACCCATTTGGCATCGTAACCGCAGCATCGAATACACCCTGAGACCATGAGCGCCGCCCCCGTCCTAGCATCCGGCATACAGGCCGCTCTGTCCGATCTGCGCGTCAGCGGCGACAGCTTGGCCCAAGGTCTCGCGCGCGCCTTCGAGCGCGATGATGCGTTCGTCGCCGATTTGCTTCGGAATGAACTCAACGTGACCGGCGAGGACATCCTGGCCTACGTCCCAGCCGGGGATGTCTTACGCGCGTTACCTTCCGAAACCGTGCGCACCTATCCGGCCATGCCCTTGGCCTGGGTCGGCGAGAAGCTCAAGGTCGCCTTGATCGATCCCACCGACCTCGACGTGCTCCTGGATTTGCATGTATTGTCCGGCGCGCCAATCCTCCCGATCGCGGCCGATCGCGATTCCATTGAAAAGCTCATCGCGAAGCACTATCAAGGCGGCGGCGCGGGTGGTTATGTTGATTTCAGCGCGTCCAACGGGAAGGCTTTCCCCGGAGGCGCTCCCGCATCGGGATCGGCCTCCGAACCCTCGCGGTCCCGCGGCCCCGTGCGCCTGATGGCCAAGGCCGGCGATGCCGATAATCCCGTCGTCCGCCTCGTCAACGAAATCATTTCCGAAGCCATCCATGCCGGTTCTTCGGATATCCATTTCGAACCTTTCGAACGCGAGATGAAGGTGCGCCTGCGCCAGGACGGCGTGCTGCGTTTGCACCGGACCATCAATGCGCGTTCCAAGGCCGAGGTGGTCTCGCGCCTCAAGATCATGGCCAATATGGACATCGCCGAGAAGCGGCGGCCGCAGGACGGGCGCATCCGCAT
>Ga0170475_112314338_pt1 | contig 12316 bp, 15 predicted proteins | sample Soicark_Litter_5_FD_111474 | JGI IMG/M metagenome (GOLD analysis project Ga0170475, IMG submission 111474) | Avena fatua rhizosphere microbial communities from Hopland, California, USA. Combined Assembly of 48 SPs | reverse complement strand
GCCGCGGGCGCAAGCAAGACCGGGCACGGGTTGCCGGCGGAGGACTACGAGGTGCGCTACACGGCGAAGAAAACCAAGAGGTCTGCGGGTGCGGTGAAGAAGGCGGTCAAGAAGGCCGGCAGCAGCCGCAAGCGGGTCGAGCGTCGGCTCGGCCGTTAGGAACGCGAATTTAGGGTAGTGGGTTGAAGCGATGGCTGGTGGGTTGAAGCGATGTCGCACCTCTCGTGGCCGGTACGACACCCCAGCCTAAGAGAGGGCCTCAGCGGTGCCGCTGGGGCCCTTTCGTAGTAAGGCCGCCAATTGGGGCGGCCTTTCTCTCAGTTGGCTTTTGGCGCGTTCATTGCCAGCTCAACATCGTCCGCCAGTTGGCCCAGATGCTTGGCTAGCGGGTCGAACATTTCGCGTTAGTCATATCCGTTGCAAGGTCCCGGATCAGCGCCGCTTCAGCCGCATCGCTCCGAAGCTTCTCCAGAGAGGCTCGATAGTCCTTCACTGCGTCCCCTTGCTTAGAACGGTGGGGTTCGGCCTTACTTCTTCTGATCGGAACGTAAATTTTCCAGCGCCTGGCGTGGCTGTAGTCGGGGAGATCTAAGCCAATCGTTGATGTGTGATGCCGTCTCGGCCTGCCGGGCACTCCGCAAAAGCTGTTCTCGGGCCATGCTACCAGGAGGATGGCTTTCAGCGGCCGCTTTGAATTTTACCGCCTCTTCAGCTAGCCGCTCTTCAAAAGTCGCCGTGTGATCAACGGTTCTCTACTCGGCCGAGGTGATCCATCGGCGCGGACCATGGCGCAGCTTCGAGGCCGTCGAGTTCGCCACCCTGGAATGGGTGGATTGGTTCAACAACCGAAGGCTCCTGGAGCCCATCGGCAACATACCGCCGGCCGAGGCCGAACAACGCTATTACGCCATGCTGGAACAACCGGCCATGGCGGCATAACTTAAACCAAATGGCCTCCGCCAAACCCGGGGCGGTTCAGACCTCTTGCTTACGGGTCCCAACCGTAGGGTTTGCAAGTCCGATCCTAATATGCCCACGGCCGGGCGTCAGTTTCCAAATGAACAGAAGATCGGAGAGAAAGGCTCGCCAGCGTGAACCGGCGGCTAGGAACGGGAAGCAGCTTGGCTCGTTTTATGCTGGCGCTATTTGACTCCGTATGGCGCATTGGAATGGCGGCCCTAGTGTGTCTCCAAGCCCGCTGGGGCCGTTTCTCAAGACAACATGATCCGCTTTGCTTCCCTTGCAGCCTTCCTTGTAGCTTTCGCCCTTACTGGGCCAGCCTCAGCTGCGGGAGGATGCAGCGTTGGCTGTTACAGCACGTCAGAGGGAGCGTGCGTCCGCGACGGCTGGCAGCAAGGTTGCCCGTTCGCAACGTGTGCCCGGCCACATCCCGGCCAGTTCCTCCTTGCGGCCCATATCACCGATGGAGCCGGCGATCCATGATGCGCATCCCGACTTGAACCGATCGTGTTCGGGATTTGATAGTTATTGGCAGTCGTCATTAGTGCCTTTTGGCTGCATTGCAACGGAGGGCTGGGCGTGCATCTGCCTCTGCGCTTCCTGGGTACCCATCTCGGCACCAGGCTTGGCGCCTTGGGCCTGTTGCGCTGCCGTCGGCTGTCCCTGCATCTGCCGTTGCGCATCTTGCGACGAGGCGGCAACCTCTCCGCTGGCGCGGTTCATCGTGCTCGTCGGCGGATGCTCCTTGCTGTCATTGCCGGTGCCCACCGTCTGGCTGGTACTTTGCGATGCCGGTCCAGACCCTGCATCCTTCGAGTTGGCGGTGCGGCCGGTGGTGTCGCATGGGCTAGCCAATGCGGTGCCGGCGCTCAACACAACGACGGAGCAGCCCGCGAGAAGGAATCGCTTGATGTTCATCTGCGTCTCCTTGCTTGTATCCTCCTGAAGGCCCCGGTGTACGGGACCGAGGGCAACCGACGCGTGGGTTGCAAGTTCCAGGAAGCGGCTTTGAATCTAGCTTTTATTCGGCGATCAAAGGCGGCCCGAGCAGGCCGCCTTCTTCCTTCCCTTCGCGCCGAAAGGACTACTGGCAGAGCTGTCGCCGGCCGTCCGCACCTTTGAACGTGGTGCCGGGTGCAGGCAAGGCGCGCGTGCGGCGGATGGGGCTGCTACGCTCTCCCCAGCCGATGCTGCCTTTGCCAACCCTTCTCGATTCCAGGCCAAAGAACAGCGTCCAGTAAGGCCGACACGCGACGGTTTGGCGTCAAAGCAGCTTCATCAACCAAACCATACTCGTCGCGAGCAGGATAACCCCCGTTGGCGCCGTAAACGCGAAACATCGTTCTAGCCAGTCCATAGGATGTGCCTCCACTCAAGGAGCAAGACATCATGAGGGACAAAAGCATTTCTGTCGGTTCGGTCGGAAACACAGAAGCAAAAAAAATTGCTTAATGGGCTTGAGGCCGTCTTAATCGAAAGCGATTCCGATCCGTCTTTCTGCGCGCCATACTACACAGCAGGAGAATCGCGAACCGTCGGTCACCAGTAGGAAATGGTCAGGGATGCCAATAAGACTAGGGACGTCAAGCTTGGCTCCGACGTCCGATCTATCCCTAACTACACAAGAGAATGCGCTGCGGCCAATCTCAATGGTTCCGGCCTTGAAGACACGGTGGCGCGGGGCTTTATGCTTCTCCATGGTTGGAGGAGCTAATCTCGAAACCGTTTTATTCCGTAAATACTGGGCTTTAATCCGCTGGCGCAGTCGGCGGATTGCCCACATTGAGCAGATTGGAAATGGCGGTCACAAGCTGCGCGGGCGCGAATGGCTTGGTGAGAAGAAGGCTGTTCGGGACGCCTTGGATGGCCCGTTGATCCGCTGCGGCCCCGGTCATGTAAATGACGGGGAACGAGGGATCGATCTCTCGGGCGGCGCGGGCGACGTCCCAGCCGTTTAGTTGGCCTTTCAGATTGATGTCGGTTACGAGCGCGCGATACCCGTACAGGCGGCTTTTCAATAAGATGACAGCCTCCTCGCCGGACGCCGCGACAGCCGGTTCGTAGCCGCCGTCACGAAGAGCCTCGTCAGTGATCGCCTGAATTGTCGGGTCATCTTCAATGACCAGGACCAGCAACTCTTCCAACTGACTTCCCCCGAAATGCCATTACGGCGAACATCACGCAGCAGGCCGACGTTTGTTCCGGGGGAAGTGTACAAAAGTGTACTTAACCAAAAACAGGCCTCGGCCGGCCGAGCCCACCCATGTTTCAGAGAGCCTAGGCACTCTTCCGCCATCTTGGTGGAACCTGTCTGCATCTGTTTCGGCCGCGGCCGGATAATCCACAGACAGGCGCTTGTCGCCAGGGCTTACTTCAGAGGTTCCGGCAGAACGCCTCTCAGTGCGATCTTCGCAAGCTTCTGGCCGCTTTCATCTGAGATCGTGACAATTTCCGGAGGGTTTTGATTGCCGCCTTTGATTGCGTTGGCGAGCAACTCGCGTGCTGTGACCTGCGCCATTGCCTTTGCTTCTTCGAGGCCGGGCAACTCCGTCCCTTTCATATCTTCGGCTACCCCAGAGCCCTGGAGGACGTTGAAATAAAATTTTGACATCGATGCACCTCCTATCGGGCGCGAACGGGCGTCAAGATTGAAATTGAACGTTCCTGTCCCGGCCGAAATTAAAACTACGCCATTGCGTTTTTCAAATTAGGCCACTGGGGATCGAAACAGGCCAATACCCCGCACACGCCGATTATCATCAAGGTTGCCGAACCGGTGCGACCTCAACTAGATACATCCCCTTCGTGCTACCTCAAATCACGATCCCATCACGCGCCGCATTGCAGCCTGCTCCCGCCTAGAACTTTGGATGGGCGCACAGGATGGGACGGCTCTGACGCACGCCAGCCCCACGCCGGGGCCATCTAATCTCCGGGTGGCCGCTTAATGTAAGCGTTGCCTGAGCTTCTTGATGATCTCCCGCAGGTCGTTCGCGTACTCCTCGATAAGCCGTCGAATTTCCTTCGAGCGCGTCAGCTTGGTTGTCGGCGCTTGTTTACCCGGTTTCGGTTTTTCGGGTAGAGGCTTCATGCCTCAACAGTCAGCAGGCGCCAAAAGGGAACCATTGATCTGCATCAAAGGGACCGGCGGCCAGCTGAGGCGGCCTTACTTGCTAGGTTTCTCCACATAATCCTCCGCGAGCATTTCGAGTTGGCTTGCGAGGCCGCTGAAACTTCGCGCTACACTCGTTAACAGTGTCGCTCGCCTTTGAGAAATGCCGGGCTCTTTCGCCCGAGTGTTATGGTCGCTTGCAAGTTGGCGGCACAGTGCTGGGGTTATCGAGTGATTCTGCATGCCCGTTCACCCAAGCAGGTTTACGCCTCGGTGAATGTGCACTTTTGTGCGGAAATGAACGCACGGCAGCCGCGCATTCTGAACCGCCTGAAGCGGCTTTACTTTCCTGTTCCGGTGTGGGCCGCCAACTGATGGTGGATGGCCCCCTGACGGCATCGATGTGCCAGGATGATGGTCGTTAGAGATCACCAGCAAAGGGAGCCATCCATGGGCGATATTACAACAATTGGTCTTGTGTACAGCGGCGCCGGAAATGATTTTATAAGACCCTCTTAAGTAGCTCCCAATCTGCTTCGAAAATCTGCTGCGTACGCTCGAATTGCTCCAGGAGGTCGATGGGCTTGCGTTCGGTGGCTAGCAACAAGCAAACGCTGACGCGCGATGATGCGGCGGCCGCTTTCGACGTGGCGCCGAGCCTGAACTATTTTCTCATCCAACGTTATTAGAACCTCCTGCCGTTAGGCTGGGGACCGGCGGCTATTCGTCAGGCTGGAACGTGGCGACTTTGCGCTTCTCCTGCCAGAGCTCCACTGCATGAGCGTCCACTAAGCGCCGAGCGCAGCGCATAGCCTCTTCGTCGTCCGAAGATCGGGCCGCTTAGCCGCACGAACATTAATCTATGCAATGCGCCAGTTCGCCAATCATCGCCAAAAGCGCATGCTTTTCTGGCGCGTTCCCTCCGCTCGAGAGGAATTGTGTGAGTTCTATCCTTGTCGACATTCCGGACGGAACGTTCGCTTCATGCAGGACGAAAACGGCATCCTCGCCCCGACAAAGCCACCAGCTATCACCATTTTCGCTCTGATATATCTTTCGCTGTTGCTGGGACATAAAAATACAACAAAGGCTACAAACCTCCGTTCCTAAGCAGACAGGTTAATTGCGGTCGCGAGTGTCGTCATTCTTTGGCGGCGGCAAGCCCCGGGAGCTGAGCCAATCGTCCATGTGAGCCGCTCTTCGGCTTGCCACGCTTTTTTCAAGGCTGCGTCGCGAACTGGTCCGATAGGTAGCAGTCGTGCCTGCTCTCGAAGCTCCTGCGCCTCTTGGAGAAGCCGCTCTTGGAGTGATTTTGTCTGTTTAAAACGATGCCGCGTTGACATTACGATGCTCCCTTTCTGATTAGGGCGGGAGCGCAGGGCGTTCTCATCACCGTTAAAAGCCGAGAGCCGGTGGGTGGTACGTGACAATCTTATACGAGGCCGAAAGTTCTTTTAGGTCCTCTCGCCTTGAAATACAGGCTAGTTTCGCGCCCTTCTTGCGCACCGCGTTTTCGTTCGATGAGCCCTTCCGCGGCCATCTCATTGAGTTTGTGCCGCACGCCCGCGGCGGAGTACATACCCATGTGCCTCCAGAGCAATAGCCCAGACACAGCATTTTTTTCACGCATCGGGACCAGCTTCAATAACTCGCTCGCTAGGGACATGCATGAATGATGACCGTCTGCGGGGTCAAAATCAATAAGCCGCGGACCGAAGGATATTAGGCGCTTTGCCAGGGGTTACCGTCACCGCTTGAGCGTGACCGGCCGCGGTACCGCTCAGGTCGAGGCGGAGCGGCATCCGGCTGATCGTAATGGATGCACATCAGGCCGAAACTGTCGCGCCGTGAGAGCTCCAATCGTGTGCCATCAATTGAGCCGGCTCCGAATTTGAAGCTGCCGTATCTAGAAGCCGGTAGTCTCTTTGTCCGTGGGGATCAGCATCCATCCGGTCTCTAGAAGCGCTTTTACCTCAACTGCGCGCTCATCGGCCTCCTGGATCATCGCGGCGCCTGCCGCAGTGTCGATTTCGCCTTTCTCAATAAGTTGACGACATAGCTCAGCCCGCTCCTTGATGACGGCCATCGCGGTGCCAAGGGCGCTTTCAATTCGGTTTTGCTGCGATGCCATCATTGTTGGCCACGATAGCCTATGCCCGATGTGGCACACGTATTGAGGAAAGGGCGCCTGTTCTGGGGGAAAGAGCGCGCCACCGCACTCCGGACAGGTCAAAGTGTATGGTTTATCCATGGTGTAGCCCTCAGTCATGGGCCGCCTCCATCCTTGCTGCTAGGTTCGTCGCGATGCACTGCTCCAGCGCATCCTTCATATCTTTCACGCCGATTACGTAGTCAGGATCAATTTTCCTCATCGCGTTCGTCGGCATATCCGATGCCGGCGCTTCAGCGGGATCTTGTACGATAGTCATGCCGCCGCGGTGGTGCACACGATGCAGACCGATCGCGCCGTCAGACAAGTGACCGGTGAGCAAAACGCCAGTCATGACAGGTCCATAGTAGTCCGCACCCGAACACAGCATTGGATCAATCGCCGGACGGGTCCAATTTTGACGGGGCCCGTTGTCCAACCTTAGATGTGCGGGGCGCACAATCAGATGACGATCCGGGGGCGCAACATAGACCCGATGGGGCTCCAGCAGGTCGAAGTCCTTGGCGTGGGTCACATGCAATGGACAATCTTTCTGCAGAAGTTCAGGTAGATAGCTTTCTCGCGCCCCAATGTGAGTTGTGACTACGAAGGCAGCTGCCCATCGTTTGTCGAAATAGGAGGTCAGCTCCATGAGGATAGGGAGGCAGCCGGCTGAACAACCAATGCCGACCAGAGCAAAAGGCTCCCGGGCCGATAGCAGGTGCAGTTGCAAAAGGGCTCTTCACAGCGGTTCCCTCCGGCCTAAGGCAATAAGTCCGCAGCCAGAGAAAGAGTTTCCTCGGCCAGCCGCCGGTCACAGGCACTCTGCCAGGAGCCGCCGTCCGAGATAGTCCGGCGGCCTCGGTATCGTTCGGTCCGAGGCGGAGCGCCGTCCGGTTGATCATAGTGGATGCACATCAGGCCGCCTTCCTTAACGACGGTTTGTTAGTCAGTGTCATGACCCGCCGCCCGATCTGGTTCGTCCGGAGGCCGGTCAGCTCGACGGCGGCGCTTTGTCCCAATCGAATCACCGCGCCCAGGGGCAACCGCGTAAGGTCGAGCCCCGTGGTGGTGACGTTCTCCCCGAGCTCTCCCGGCTGGATGTCATATCCCGACGCCCCGAGATCGCCTAATAGCTCGGCAGCTATGAGATGGACCTGGCGAAGGTTCGGCAGCCTCGGCTGTCTTCTAGCCAGATACCTGGGCCGGACCGAGTGGCCGGCGTGCACGTCGCCTTCCACCCCGTAGCCCTCGACGAGGACGATCCGGGCGACCGGCGGTTTAGAGAACCCGTGGATGGGGTTCGAGGCCACGGCGACTACCGACCACCGCCTGCCTCCTCCAATCCGACGTCAGGCCGCCCGGGCCGACGGGCGGCGCCGGCGTCTCAGGTGCTGGGTGATCTGGGCCAATGTCATCGCATTCAGGACCCGATCTGCGGGCACGCCGCCCTTGCGGGCCATTTCGACGCCCCAGTGCGTGTGATCCAATTCGGGAATCGAGTGCGCATCCGGGTTGATGCTCATCATGCAGCCGAAGTCGAGCGCGACCTGGTGCCAGCGCCAATCCAAGTCCAATCTCCAAGGATGGGCGTTGATCTCGACGGCGACGCCGTATTTGGCGAAGGCCCGCAGCACCTTCTCGATGTCGATGTCGTAGCCCGGGCGGCGCATCAGCTGGCGTCCGGTCATGTGGCCGAGGATCGTGGTGTGAGGGTCCGCAATCGCTCGGAGCAGGCGGTCGGTCTGAGCTTTGCGATCCAGCTTGAAACGGCCATGGATGCTCGCGACCACGAAGTCGAACCGGTCGAGGACTTCGTCGGGATAGTCCAGCGAGCCGTCGGCCAGGATGTCGGATTCGATGCCCTTGAGGATCCGAAAATCCTTGCCGAAGCTTTTGTTGAGCCGGTCGGCCTCGCGGTGCTGGTCCGCGATCTGCTCGAGCGAAAGCCCGCCGGCGTAGTGCGCCGACTTCGAATGGTCTGCCACCCCGAAATACTGGAAGCCGCGCTTGCGGGTGGCCTTCGCCATCGCCTCAAGCGTCTCAGCGCCGTCGGACGCGTCGGTGTGACAGTGCAGAATCCCATGCAAGTCGCGGTCAACAACCAACTGCGGCAGATCGCCTTTCAGCGCCCATTCGATCTCGCCGCGGCCCTCGCGCAGTTCGGGCTCGATGAAGGGGAGGCCGAGGGCCTGGTAGATGTTCTCCTCCTTTGCTGCCACCAGGCGGCCGCCCTTCCGGAGGCCATCGGCATCGAGCTTCATGCCGTTGTGCTCGGCGAGCGCCCGCAGCTGCTCGAGATGCTCGGCCGAGCCGGTCGCCTGCAGCAGCGTCGCGCCGAAGTGCTTGCGGTCGGTGAGATGGACTTGGAGGCCCGACGAGTTCATGCCGTCGGGTCCGGCCTCCAGCTTGGGCGCTTCCGCGACGATGGCGAGGTCTGTGACGAGTTCGCAGCCCCGCCGGAAGTCACCGGCGATGGTCACGCGCTTCAGACCAGGCTGTGACCTCTCGAGCGTCGCCTTCGCATGCTCGAGCAGCGCGGCGGCGCGGTGGAGATGCAGGCGACCTTCGCCGCTCTTCGCGATGGCCAGGTTCTGCAGGATCCTGGTCTGCAGCGAGGCGCCGAGCCCCTTGGCCGCCTTGATGCGGTCGTCCTTGGCCGCCGCCTCGAGTTCGGCAAGCGAGGTGATGCCGAGATCTTTGTGGAGCCGCAGCACCTTCTCCGGACGCAGCCCGGGCACGGTCAGTAGCTCGAGGACGCCCGCCGAGACCTCCTTCCGCAGCTTTTCGAGGCTCGGGTGGGTCCCGGTGCGATGGAGCTTGATGACAATGTCGGCGATCGCCTCCCCGACGCCCGGAATTTCCTTGAGGCGATCCTCCTCGATCAGCACATGGAGCGGTACCGCGAGCGCCGCGAGGCTATCGGCGGCTCGGGAGTAGGCTTTCGACCGGTAAGGATTGCCGCCGCGCAACGCGGTCCGCTGCGCGTATTCCCGCAGCAGCCTTGCTACCGTATGGGTATCGGCGGTGGCCACTCAACCGACTCCTGTATGGCTCAACCCGCGTTCTTCTCGCGGCGGACACCTTTGAACTTCTTCGCCGGCGCCTTCTTCTGTTCCATGAACTTGCCCGTTTTCTTGTAGCGCTTGGTCCAGGTGGTTTCGCCCATCACTTTGGTCCGCAACTGCGTGCACTTTCGCATGGCGCCTTTGCGGGCCTTGTCTCCTGCGGGCTTGTTGGTGGCCATTCGCCTGCTCCTCTCTCGGTAACTAAGCTTGGGACCAACGACCGCCGACGAGCCGGGTTCCGGAGTGCCGCGCGCCCGGAACGAGGGCTGTCTCACTTTGTTGGCTACCGATGGGGCGCATCATCCGGAGCCGTCACGATGATCGAAACAGATAACCTGCTGGTGAAGTGCCCCCATTGCGGCGCCTGGCCGATGGCCGTGAGCCTGCCGAAGCCTACGTCAGCCGAGCACTAAGGTGGTCCAAGTGCCGTCATCAGAAGAGCGCTCGGATTCGTCGCCCGGCGGCGCGACTCCAGCACCAGGCGCGCGACCACGCTGCGTGAGTCGCGATGAAGATCCGCTCCCATTCCGAAAGCCACATCGTCGAACTCGACGACGGCTCGCGCTGGCAGGTCTATCCGGGCGACCTCGACCTCACGCTGAACTGGAGGCCCGAGACTGACCTAACTCTGATGGCGAGCGATGACCAGATCAGTTCTCATGCGCTGGTCGGCGGCGGCGCCAAGGTGCGCGTGATTCCGGAGGGCGAAAGCTGGCCGGTCGCCGAGGTCATGGCCGCGCTGAGGAAGGACAGTTGACCCGCGGCGCCTCATTCCCCCGCGGATGCGTTCGGCCGACACTCTCCCGGCTGGCGGGAGGCGAAAGTTCGGTGGGATCTCCACCTCACTTCTTGAGGCCCTGCGCCATGTCCAGATGATGCTGCAGCGCAGGGAGGCTTTTCCCAGCCCAGTCCTTCAGCTTCGGATTGTCGCCGCCTTTGGCATAACGCTCGAACAGCGAGACGGCATCCTTGTGCGCACTGACCTGTTGGGAGTTGAACTCCGAACTGAAATCGGCGCCTTTGTAGCCGTTGAGCTTGTCAAGCTTGCTCTGGTGGCTGCTGTCGAGGGCGCTGGGAAGATCGGCCTTAACGTCGCCGCTCTTGATCAGGGATTTTAACTCGTCGCTGGTCTTCGTGTGATCCTTGATCATCGTGGCGGCGAACGATTTCTCGGCCGGATTGCCGCGTTCTTCGGCAAGCTTGTTCGACTGCAGTTCGAACATGTCGCTGATAGCGACTTCCTTCACGAAGTCGGCGGTGGCGGGGCTGATCCCGAGCGTCGAGTTGACGCCCGTTTTCTCACCAACGGATTGGGCAAATGCCGGCGCGGCGGTTAGCAACGCCGCAGCAATCAGGACAATGCGCTTCATATCAGGCTTCCTCCTCTTCGGCTTCTGCGTTGACGACGGACTTGGCCAGCGCCGTGAGCGCCTTGTCCGTGTTCTTCTCTTCCTCCAGCGTCGCTTCGAGCAGCCGCGCGGCGTCTTCGTATCCAAGCTCTTCCGCCCAAGTGCGCAGCGTGCCGTAGCGGGAAATCTCGTAGTGTTCGACGGCCTGCGCGGACGCGAGCAGGCCAGCGTCGAGCGCCGGCGCCCCCTTAAACTCCTTCATGATCTCGGCGCCCTCGTCGGTGATGCCGTTGATGGCGTCACACGTTTTTCCCCTGGCAGGTTTGCCGATGATCTTGAAAACCTTGTCGAGACGGGTGACCTGACCCCGCGTTTCGCGTTCGTGCTTGGTGAACGCCGCCTTGAGGTCGGGCGACTGCGCGGCCTTGGCCATTTTCGGAAGTGTCTTCAGAATCTTATTTTCGGCGTAGTAAATATCTTTGAGAGTGTTGTGAAACAGATCGCTTAAACGCTTGGGTGTTCTCGCCATCGGGGGCTCCCGCGCAGGATGTAAGTAGCCGAGTAACGGCGCGCGGGCCTAAGGGTTCCTCTGGCGGGGACGGGCCGGCAAATATGTTACGATATAAGAACCGAAATTTCGGCCGGACGTTCTCGATGACCTGGAGGGCTTATGATTTTTTCGGGCTATATTTTCGACGTAGAAGGCACGCTCTTCGATTGCGTGCCGCAGACGTTGTCGAGCCTTCAGGATACCCTGAAGGATTGGGGCATCCGAACGCCGTACGAAACGCTACAGCTTTATTCTGGTCTCGATGGCGACGAGACGCTTTCGATTATTGCTCCGCAGCTCAATCCGCAAGAACGCGAGCAGTTGAAGCAGGCCAACGGCAAACGCTACGAAAAATTCTATCTGCCGAACGTGAAACCGTTTCCGTGCGTGCGGGATCTTTTCCAGGCCATCAAATCAGACGGCGGCTTCATCGCTTTGGCAACGGACTGCAAGGACCCGCAGCTCGAACATTACCTCGGCCTGCTGGCTGTTGACGATCTGATCGACCAGATTGCGTGCGGCGACGACGTTGAAAAGGGCAAACCGGACCCGGAGCTGGTCCTCCTCGCGGTGGACAGATTTCGGCTTCCAGCCGCGCGCACAGTCATGGTCGGCGATTCCCCCTATGACAGCGAAGCAGCTGCAGCTGCGGGCGTAGCGTCGATCGGGCTTCTGAGCGGCGGTTTTGCGAGCGAGGCGTTCGTGGAAGCGGGCACGCTCGTTGTTCTGGAGCAGATTGGGGCGTTAAAGCCCCTGCTCACAAGCGGCAACCCGATCGCCCGATGAAGCAAGATTGAGGGTTGTTGGTCGGCAAATTATTGGTTCGGCGGAATCCAGCGCCCGCGGAGCGGGCCGATGGGTCGAAGCGAGCCCGAGCGGTCGCGGTCGCCGACAGCCACTATTCTGCCGGCTGTGCCGACGATCCCTGGTTCGGCCAAGACCGATAATCGCTCAACGCGGTCGAGAAGTTCCTGCCGGACGGCGTCGGTATGGGACGTTTTGACGCGTGCGCTGACGGACAATTCAACGCGGCCCGCCGGTTGGCGACATCGATTACCTTGGAAACGTGGCTAGCCGGCACGGCCTGCACGCAGCTGCAGCATGACGCCAGCGGCGAGCGTCCCCTGG
>Ga0170475_116367061_pt1 | contig 12332 bp, 1 predicted proteins | sample Soicark_Litter_5_FD_111474 | JGI IMG/M metagenome (GOLD analysis project Ga0170475, IMG submission 111474) | Avena fatua rhizosphere microbial communities from Hopland, California, USA. Combined Assembly of 48 SPs | reverse complement strand
TCAACTTTTCTCACTGACACTATCTCACAGTTAAGCCAAGTGAAGGTGTTCACTCGGGGTACACAAAGAGATGGCATCTACCACAGAAACTGTTATTGATGGCAGCCCTCACCAGTCACCTAGCTCCTCACTATCTCGTGAGCGTGTAGGCGGCGATGACCCTGCATTCAAAGAGTGGAAGAAAGCCCGTGATGTGGAACGTGTTAATGCTCAACAAAAAGCAGAGAGCAATGAAATGGTCCCCTTGCGTCTGTCTGGCAGTGTCCAGGTTTGGATTCCGATCGAGTTGATGGTTGTTGTGCATGGCCTTTGGGAGAATGTGAAGATCGAGGGAGAAAGTGGTACTTTATCACATGAGATTAAGGTCTGGGCCACTTTCCTCAAGATTGTCAAGGACATCACCCCGAATGCGAACAGCACTGCCAACAGCAGCAATGCTCTCTCTCCAGCCTCTCGACTCTTCCTTCTGCGTATCGGTCTGGAGAACCTCAACCGTGCGCTGAAGGGCACAGACATCCACGTGGTCGCGAGAGAGCTCCCAGACAGCGATGCCATTCTTGCCACCTACTATCAAGTGGCGTCTGAGCTCCGTTCAGCCGGCACTGTGTCGGCTCAGCATCGCAGCAAGTCGGCTCTGCTCGAGCTGGTCAGCGAGGGCAAGGCAGGTCTCTTTGCTACCTTCGCTGGACAGGGAGTGCCATGGCTGCCTGAGCTTCGCTCTCTCTATACCACATATCCCCGTGTGCGGCTGCTGGTGGAGAAATCCGCCGCGGCGATCAACGACACTGTCCGCGCTCTTCAGGCACCAGAGCTTTTCTCTCATGGTTTTGATGTTCTAGCTTGGATCCAAGACCACGCAAATGCGCCCTCTGCTGACTACCTTTCCTCTGCGCCTATCAGCTGGCCAATGATTGGTCTCGTCTCGATGCTCAACTATTACATCGCAATTCGCGTGTGGTCTCTCACCCCCGGGGAAGTTTCCAAGAAATTTCGTGGCATGAGCGGTCATTCACAAGGACTGACTGCGGCGGTGGTCGCTGCGCTGAGCAGCACAGAGGATCAGTATCTGAGTAATACGGTTCTGGCTGTCCGCTTCCTGCTGTGTATCGGCTCTCGCATCCAGCAAGCTGTCGCGTTTCCGCTCGCTGTGCGCGCCGACACTCTCGCAGAGAGCTTGGCTGCTGGTAACGGCGTTCCCACTCCGATGCTCGTTGTGCTTCATATGCACCCTGAGAGACTGAAGAAGCACATCGACAGCATCAACCGCCAAATCGGAAAGGACGCGCCTGAGAGACTGCTCGAGGTTGGACTGAGAAACGGTCCTCGTTCGACTGTTGTTGTTGGTCATCCCGAATCTCTGCACAATTTGAACAAACTTTTGCTCTCTGCTGAGACACCAAAGTCAAAGGATTTGGATCAGTCGCGCATTCCGCATTCAAAGCGTCAAGCGACCTTTGGCACTGTGTTCCTACCGGTCTCTGCGCCATTCCACTCGTCTGCGCTCAAAGCCGCTTACGTGCAGCTGCAGATCGATCTGAAGAATGGCGTTGTGTCTCTGCCTTGGCAGGCGAAAGACTTATTGGTTCCTGTGTACGCGACGAATGACGGCCACGACCTCCGCACCGACTCTGCCTCGCTCGTCGAGTCGATTCTGCAGCAACAGGTGATTCAGCCTGTTGACTGGATGAAGGCGACAGCGGCGGCACGCGCCGATCAGAATGTCACTCACATCATCGATTTTGGACCGGGTACTGACATTGCCATAGTGACATCGCGCAACTTAGAAGGTTGGGGTGTTCAGGTCATTGCCGGCGGTTCTCTCCACCGATCGACGTACATCATGGACAAATCGATCCTCTTCGAGAGTGATCCCACGTCCGTCCCCTTCGCCCCCTATTGGGCTCGAGAATTCGCTCCGCGTCTCATTCGCCGATCCGCTGACAATCGGCTGTTTGTCGACACGAGGTTCACTCGCGTGATGGGCAAGCCACCGCTCATGGCAGCGGGAATGACCCCAACATCTGTTTGGCATTCTCTTGTTGCTGCCATCTATAACGCTGGCTACCACGGTGAACTTGCGGGCGGCGGTCTTCCCACTGAGAAGATGTTCCGCACAGAGATCAGCTCTCTCGTCGAACACTCTCGTGCTGGTTCAGGTGTCACTCTCAACCTTCTCTTCCTCAACCAGAGACTATGGAGCTTCCAGTTTGCAACAGCGGAGAAGCTCGCAAAAGATGGTGTACCTATTGAGGGTATCACGATTGCAGCTGGTGTGCCATCGCTGGAGAAGTGCTCTGAACTTCTCGCATCGATGAGAGCCGCGGGTATGCGACACGTCAGCTTCAAGCCAGGCAGCGCAAAGGCCATCAGACAGGTCGTTGCTATTGCGAAGGCGAATCCTGAAAGCATTGTGATTTTGCAGTGGACTGGCGGTCGTGCTGGCGGACATCACTCGTTCGAGGACATTCACGAGCCGATCCTCTCTACCTACGGTCGCATTCGGTCCCAGAGGAACATTGTTCTCGTGGGCGGCTCTGGATTTGGTGACGCGAAGGACTCGTGGCCGTATCTCACTGGAGAGTGGTCGAGGCAGTTTGATGTCGCACCGATGCCCTTCGACGCGGTGCTCCTCGGCTCTCGTCTCATGGTGGCGAAAGAGGCCGCCACATCGCTCGCGGCCAAAGAACTGCTCGTGAAGACGCCAGGTGTCGAATCAGAGCTGCACTGGGAGCAGTCATATGAAGGCGTCGCAGGAGGAATCGTTACCGTTCGCTCGGAGCTCGGTGAGCCGATTCACAAAGTTGCCACTCGCGGCCTTTTGGTCTGGCGCGATTTCGATCGCGAGTTCTTCTCTCTGCCAGCCGATAAAGCAGCACCAAAGATCCTCGAGCGAAAGGACTACATCATAAAGAGATTGAATGACGATTTCCAAAAGGTTTACTTTGGTCGTAAGCTCGACGGCACTGTTGTGGACCTCGATGAGATGACGTATCAGGAGGTCGCATACCGCATGGTCGATCTCATGTACATCAAGGGTGACGGTAAGGAGTTGAAGGCTCGCTGGATCCACTCAGACTATATGGCTCGTGTGGTCGACTTTGCAGTTCGCATCGAGGAGCGATTCACTGTCGATAAGGCCGCTGGCTCGACCAAGTCGACTCTTCCACCTGTGCCGCTGCTGAGCACCAACCCGTACGATTGGCTCGAGCAGCTCTTCTCCAGCAGAGGATACAGCGCTGCAAGAACTCAGCTTCTTTGCTCTGAGGACATCGACTGGTTCGTTGCACTCTGTCGCCAGAGTGGTCGCAAGCCGGTGAATTTCATTCCGGTCATTGATCGCGATTTGGAGTTCTGGTTCAAGAAGGACTCGCTGTGGCAGTCTGAGGATCTTGATGCTGTACAGGATCGTGACGTTGGCCGTGTTGCCATTCTTCAAGGTCCAGTTGCAGTGAAGTACAGCAAAATTGTCAACGAGCCAGTAGCGGACATTCTGAATGGCATTCACGATGGCTGGGTGCAGTTCCTCCTGCACACAGAGCAGTACAAGGATCAGAAGGCGATTGAGACAGTGGAGTACGTTGGCGACCCAGGTCTCAATGGCGCTGTGAACGTCTCTTCTGCAGCCACTACACCTCGAGTGAAGATGTCCACCCTGACACGACCCGCTGCGGCTGAAGGCCTGCCGGCAGTAGCGGTTCAACAGATTAGTCTTCCTGCTGAGGAGAGATCTTTGCCCGATAAAGACTCGTGGTTGCAGTGGCTCGCGCGAGATCGCCGCTCGTGGTGGAGAGCTCTGCTGATGTCGGCGCATATCGTCTGCGAGAAGCGGTTCGAAGCGAACTTTGTTCGAAAGCTGTTTGAGCCGCGTGCGAGAACTACTCTCGAGATTGACACAGCCAAAGATCAGATCACCGAAGTTCGTCTGTACGATCTCAGCGTTGTTGGCGACTCGGCCACCTCTGCGCTTCCTGTCCTTCGTGTCTCATTCAACCGCGCCGATAACACTATCGCCCTGACGTTGCACCATCTTAAGCCAGTGGCAGGCGCGTTGTTGTTACCGTTGACATTCAAATTCCGATACGATCCGACACAAGGCTACTCGCCCATTCATGAGCTCGCACAGAATCATAACGCTCAAGTGCAGAGATTCTACGCTCAGATGTGGCTCGAGAACGAGAAAGTGAACACCGCAGTCTCTCCTGCCGATGTGAAGTTCTCCGCTCGCAGTCAGATCACTCGGTCGCAAGTCGAACGCTTCGTCCGATCTGTTAATCGACCTGTCACGTTTGTCAGTGATAATGGTAGTCAGAAGATTCAAGTACCGCTTGACTTTGCTATTGTAATCTCGTGGGAGCCTCTGATCAAATCTCTGCTGCTTGATGCTGTCGATGGAGACCTTCTTCAGCTGGTTCATCTGAATAACAGCTTCCGCAAACTGAGTCCTCGAGAGCTTCAGGAGAACGATGTCATCGTCACTGAGATGCAAATTGCTGAGATGGTCGCTGTTGATGCAGGACAGAAGATTGTCGTCGAAGGCACTTTAGCGTTGGAGAGTGGAGAGAAGCTCGTTGAGCTGCAGTCCGCTTTCCTCTTCAGAACGCCACTGCCATTCAAGGCCTCCTTCCGAAAGGTTCGTGAAGAGCGACTGATGACAGTAGACTCGAAAGAGCAACTCGCCATCCTCCAATCGAAGCCCTACTTCAAATGGAACGTTTCTGAGAACCCCACTTCCGAGAAATCCGCTTCTACTACTTCCCGAATTGGGTCTCCTCTTCGGCTTCACGATCGTCTACGCTTCGCGATCGAGTCACTCGAGGACCATCTCAGTGGGTCGAAGATGAGAGTCAAAGTCCGCGGTGCTATTTATAGATTTGATCTTCGATCGGACGAGCAGGTGGATCGGGTTGGCGAAGTTTCGTTTGATACACCTGTTGATGGCGCGCCTGTACACGGTAACGTGGTGGCGCAGTTCCTCAGACGGTTTGGGAAACCGCTTCGACCCGCTGTGTTCTTTGAGAGTGGTGGCTATTCTCTGCTTCCCTCTCCAGACGTCAGCTCATCGCCTGCGGAGAACACCACCTACGCGATAGCCTCGAAGGACTATAACCCTATTCACACGAATCCATACTTTGCCTCTGTGGCTCAGCTGCCAACAACTATCACTCACGGCATGTGGGCGAGTGCGAACGCTCGGCGTGTTGTTGAGTCATTCGCAAAGAATCGCGGCGATCGAGTTCTTTACTACCACGCTGATTTTGTGGGCTATGTGAGGCCGAGAGATAAGCTCCAGACACAGCTGAAGCACGTTGGCATGAAGAGCGGCAATCTGCTCATCGAGCTGCGAACAGAGAACGGACAGGGCGATGTGGTTCTCAAAGGCTCAGCAGAGGTTCTGCCCCCAAAGACTGCATTCATCTTCACAGGACAAGGATCGGCTGAAGTGAACATGGGAATGGAACTCTATTCTTCGAGCGGAGTCGCAAAGACCATATGGGACACAGCAGACAAGTATCTGCTTTCGCAGTACGGCTTTTCGATTCTGCGAATTGTTCGCGAGAACCCAAAGGCGATCGAACTGACATTTGGTGGAAAGGCTGGAGAAGCCATTCGCCATAACTACATGCGCCTAAGCCAGCACGTCACCACGAAGAACAAGGATGGTGCGCTGGTGCAAGAGGACAAACCGCTCTTCCCCGACATCACTGATCAGACACACAAGTTCACCTTCAAACATCCTGAAGGTCTCCTCTTTGCAACTCAGTTCTCTCAGCCCGCACTGGTGCTGATGGAGCTGTCTGCCTTTGCTGACATGCGCGATAAGGGTCTTATCACTGACGACTGCATCTTCGCTGGTCATTCGCTCGGTGAGTACGCATCTCTCGCGTCTGCCGCCTCTGTCATGACCATCGAGGCACTCGTCGAAGTTGTCTTCCTCAGAGGCATCACGATGCAAAATGCTGTTGCGCGCGATAAGAGCGGCCGATCTGCGTACGCGATGGTCGCAGTCAATACCGCACGCGTTCACCCGACAAAGTTCAAAGAGCCTCAGCTGCAGCAGATCATCCACGCGATACAACAGCAGAACGACGAGCTGCTGCAGGTTGTGAACTACAACGTAGATAACTATCAGTACGTCGTGGCTGGCGAGCGAGGGCAGCTGAACACTCTCGCTCTCGTTCTAAACGAGTTGAAACGCGATCCAGTTGGTGCGCTCGCGAAGATCGCTGACGTGATCAAGAAGGCACTCGCAGACACCGCAGCGGCACGAGATGAGACAGGCTGGATCAATCTGGATCGCAGCATCGCCACAATTCCTCTGCCAGGAATTGATGTGCCGTTCCATTCGCAGTACCTGAAGCCTGGCGTGCCGGCATTCAGACAGATTCTGCTCGAGCGAGTCAAACCACACATGATCGACGAGCGAAAGCTGATTGGTCGATACATTCCCAATGTCACTGCACAGCCGTTCGATGTGACGAAGCAGTACGTTGAGCGAGTTTTGCGCGACACACAGTCGCCGTTGGTGCAGGAGATATTGGAGAATTGGCCACAGTGGCAGGACAGCCCACAGAAGCTTGCACACGGTCTTCTCGTTGAGCTTCTCGCGTTCCAGTTTGCGTCTCCTGTCCGCTGGATTGAGACACAGCATCTTTTCTTCACGTCTCTCGCCGTAGAAAGAGTGATTGAGGTCGGACCCGCGCCGACGCTCTTTACCATGGCAAAGCGCACCCTCGAGCAAGGCAACTATTCTCCTCTCGTCTCGCGTGAGATCCTCTGGTACCAGAGAGACAAATCCACCATCTACTATCAGCACGCGGATTCAGAGGTGGAAGAGAAGGCACCTGCTGCTGTTGCTGCACCAGAGAAGGCGCAGGAGAAACCCGCGCCAGCAGCCCCTGTAGCACCCCAGGCACAGCCTGCACCCACACCGGTGGCAACAATTCCCGCCGCTGCGCAGCTAAACATTCCCGCTGGCGTTCAAGTCAGTCAGCCTCTTACTCCTCTCGAGGTCTTGCGTGTGATTCTGTCACTGAAGACGAAGAAGTCTCTCGCGCTGCTGCCTCCAACAGTCACAATCAGAGAAAGCGTTGGCGGTAAGAGCGCTCTGCAGAATGAGATCGTCGGTGATCTGCAAAAGGAGTTCGGCTCTGAGCCCGATAACGCCTCCGATATGGATCTCACATCCTTAGCATCTCGATGGTCATCCAGCTATACCAAACCAGGTCCGTTCATGTCAGGACAGATTGCGAAGATGATTTCCTCGAAAATGCCTGGTGGCTTTGGTCCAGCAGCGATTCGCGCGCATCTGGCTGCGAAATTCCATCTTGCGGACAGCACTGTGGATGGCGTGTTGGTACAGGCGGTCAGCAGCCAGCCCGCGAACAGACTTCAGACAGAGGCTGACGCGAAGGGCTTCCTCGACCAGGTGGTGTCGGAGTACGCCGCCGCGAAGGGAATTTCCATTCTCTCGGGGAACTCGGCAAGTGGAAACGGAGGTATCGGTGGTGGAGGAAACACCGTCATTGACTCTGCCGCTCTGAAGGCTCTTGAGGCGCGACAACACGAACTGCTCAGACAACAGCTGAAGGCGATGTCGGAGTTTGTCGGCGAAGATGCTCACGCGAACCAGAAGCTGCTCGAGCTGCAGACACAGCTCAGAGAGACTGCAGAGCTGCAACTGAAGCTGTGGACCGATGAACATGGCGAAGCTTACGGTGAGGGCATCAGACCAGTCTTCGACGCTCGCAAGGAGAGAAAATATAACTCTTCCTGGAATTGGGTCATCCAAGACTGTCTGCAGCTCTACTATGACTACTCGTGCGGCAGAGCGACCAAATGGGGTCCTGATATTCGCGAACGTCTGTATCACATCAAGAACAGAGCCACTCAGCATCTTCTCGCCACCATTGAGTACTACCTCGTGAAATCAGAGGAAGATGGACATCCGGAGATTAAGAAGTTCATTTCGATTCTCACTGATACGATTCGGCAGTCAATTGACGAGCCGCCAAAGTATCGCGAGTTGGAGCTGCCTGCTGCACCTGCTACACAGGTTGATGAGAACGGCAGCATCAAGTACCAAGAGCAGCGTCGCCAGAAGGTGAAGGACATGCTTGAGTACGTCGCCGAGATGGAGAGAGGATCTCCTCTACAGCAGACAGCCTCCTCTTCCTCCTCTTCCTCTACCGATAAGATCGATTCGCTTCTGAAGGATCTGCAGTCACACTCGAAGCTGATACCCGCAGAGGTGCTGTCGGAGCTCGAGGCGAAGATCAGCGGATTGAGAACACCTCTGAAGGAGGTTACACCATTGGTCTTCTTACGATCAAAGTCGGAGAAGGATCCCAGCGAGAGAGTCTACAGCAAGAACCTGACACAGAAGTACCTCAGCGTTCTTCGTAAGGTCGCTCACGAAGGTGTCTGCTTCCAACGGCAAGTGGTGCTCATCACCGGCTGTGGAAAGGGCTCCATTGGTCTGGAGATGGTCAAAGGTCTGCTACGAGGAGGTGCAAAGGTGTACGCGACAACCTCGCGATGGTCACCCGAAGCATTCCAGCTCTATCAGAGAATCTATGACGAACATGGCGCGAAGCAGAGTGAGTTGATCATCTTGCCCTTCAACCAAGCCTCGGTGCAAGACGTACACGCGCTAGTTGATCACATCTACGAGAAGCATAAGGATGACATCGACTTCCTCATTCCGTTTGCTGCCACTTCTGAGAATGGTCGTGACATTGGCTCTCTCGACAGCCACTCCGAGCTCTCTCACCGCATTATGCTCATTAATCTGTTGAGACTGATCGGCGCGATTAAGAACAAGAAGGAGAAGATGAAGATCGTGACACACCCTGCGCACGTCCTTCTTCCTCTCTCTCCTAATCACGGTATCTTTGGCTTTGATGGGCTATACGCGGAGTCGAAACTCGGTCTCGAGGCGCTGCTGAACAAATGGCACAGTGAGAACTGGAGCACTTACCTCTCTATTGCTGGTGCTGTGATCGGCTGGACGCGTGGCACTGCGCTCATGCATCAGAACAACATCATAGCAGAGGGCATTGAGAAACTCGGAGCGAGAACCTTCTCTACTCGCGAGATGTGTTTCAATCTCATCTCTCTGCTCCATCCCACAATGGTCGCTGCGGCGCAAGATGAACCTCTGCTCGCTGATCTCAACGGCGCTCTCCATCTCGTCAAAGATCTGAACATCATCACCGCAGAGCTTCGAGCGTCGCTTTCCGAGAAAGCAACGCTGCAAAAGGCAGTAACAGTAGATGCTCGGCTCGATAAGGAAGTGCTTCAGGGCAGACCTCATGCAGAGGCTGCGCCGACGCATATCACTCCACGAGCCAACGTGACTGTGCAATTCCCCGATCTTCCATCTGCCGAGAAACTGTCCTCTTTAGGCGAGCAGCTTCGAGGAATGGTAGATCTGGACAAGGTGGTCGTCGTGGTCGGCTTTGGTGAAGTTGGACCGTTTGGAAACGCGCGAACACGATGGGAGATGGAGGCGTATGGCGAGTTCTCCATGGAAGGATGCATCGAGCTGGGGTGGATGATGGGTCTCATCACCTACTCAAAGGATCCGCAGTGGACCGGCTGGATCGATCGAAAGACTAAAGAGAAAGTTCGCGACCACGAGATCAAAGCTCGATACGAAGAGACCATTCTGAAGCACAGCGGCATTCGTGTGGTGGAACCAGATCAGCACGAGGGCTACGATCCGAATAACAAGGTCTTCTACCACATGGTGGCACTCGATCGCGACATGAACGAGGTCGAGGTCTCGCCCGACGAGGCGAAGAAGCTCAAGCAACAACATGGCGATAAGATTGAGATCATCCACCGCGGCGGAGTGACCTTCTTCAAGCTGAAGAAGGGCGCTGTCATGTACGTGCCAAAGGCGCTCAAGTTTGATCGGTTCGTTGCTGGCCAGGTTCCGACCAATTGGGATCCGGCGGTGTTCGGCGTACCGGCAGACATTATCAATCAGGTTGATCGCGTCACCCTCTACTCCCTGGTGGGCACAGTGGAAGCGCTCGTGGCTGCCGGTGTCACTGACCCCAATGAGTTCTACGAATACGTTCACGTCTCCGAGGTGGGAAATACCATCGGATCGGGCCTCGGTGGTGCATTCGCTCTTCGCAAGCTGCACTTTGATCGCGTAATGGAGAAGCCTGTGCAGGCAGACATTCTGCAAGAGAGCTTCATCAACACGATGCCAGCGTGGCTCAATATGCTTCTTCTCTCATCTTCAGGTCCGATTAAGACTCCTGTCGGCGCGTGTGCAACGGCCGTGGAGTCAGTCGAGATCGGTGTTGATACCATTCGCTCGGGTCGCGCGCACATCTGCATCGTGGGCGGCTATGACGACGTGAGCGAACACGGCGCGTATGAGTTTGCGCAGATGAAAGCGACAATCAACAACTACGAGGATATGACTCTCGCTGGTCGCACTGCTCGCGAGCAGTCACGTCCAACTACGTCGACTCGTGCGGGCTTTGTCGAATCACACGGCGCAGGCATTGAGATTCTGATGAATGCGTCGTTGGCGATAAAGATGGGCGTTCCAATCTACGCCATTGTGGAACATGTCTCGACCTCTACTGATAAGATTGGCCGATCTGTTCCCGCGCCCGGCCAGGGCATTCTGACTACAGCGCGAGAGGCGAAGCAGAAGTTCCCTTCGCCGCTGCTCGATCTCAGCTTCCGCCGTCGGCAGCTCGAAGCCGATCGGAAGAGCATCGGCGAGTGGGAGAAGCAAGAGCGCGAAAATGTTGCTCAGGCAGTTGCCCAGCTCCGCGCGAAGCTTCTGTCAGAGAAGAAGACTGATGCAGAGGCTCAGACAATGGACTTTGCCGCTGAGCTTGAGGCGCTTCTCTCTTCCGCTCTCCAGCAGAAGTTGAAACAGTCTCAGGCACAGTGGGGCAACGAGTTCTATTTCAATAACCCTCATATTGCGCCACTGAGAGGCGCATTGGCGGTCTATGGTCTGACTGTTGATGACATCGCCGTTGCGTCTTTCCACGGCACTAGCACCAAGTACAACGATCTGAACGAGTCTCAGACACTGCAGAAGCAGCTGGTACATCTCGGCAGGAAGAAGGGAAATATCATTCTCGGAATCTGTCAGAAGTATCTGACAGGCCATCCAAAGGGCGCAGCTGCTGCGTGGATGTTAAACGGCATGATCCAGTCGATGCTCAGTGGAATCGTTCCCGGAAATCGAAACGCCGATAATATTGATGCTCAGTTACAAGAGTGCGATTTCTTTCTCTTCCCGAATCGTTCCATTCACACGTACGGCTTCAAAGCGGGTCTGCTCAAGTCGTTCGGCTTCGGCCAAGTCGGAGGCGAGGTTCTGATCATCCATCCCGATTACGTTCTCTCTCAGCTCTCTCCGCCTCAGCTGGCTCACTATGCGGAACTGCGCTCGCGTCGTAAGCACATCGCGTTCCGCCATTGGCAAGATGCTCTGTGCGGAAAGAAGAATTTCCTGCGCGTGAAAGATGAGGCGCCATATGCGCCTGCTGATGAGTCGAAGGTTTACCTGAACCCGCTGGCTCGCGCTCGTTACTCCAAAGAGGCGAAGACGTGGAAGTTCCCCTCAACCAAACGAGGCGCCGCCGCTTCTGCTTCTGCTGCGGACTCGGCAGCTGCCACGTCAGCAGCCACTGCCTCGAGCACTGCGATGACGTCATCAGCCGCCGCGACGGCAACCTCACGCCCGCGGCCAACTCGCATGCCGTCAGCAGAGGCAAACGAGATGGCAAAGCAGCAACTCAAGCGTGCACTTTCTGGCTCCGCTCTTACGCACCTCGAAGTTACCATGCGAGAGGTCGGCGAAGGTCTTCGCGATACCAACGTCGATCGCGGTATCGGTGTGGATGCGCAGCTCATCTCGGAGATCGAAGTTGCTGTCACGAATCCAGATTTCTTGAGTAGAAACTTCACCAATGCGGAGATTGCATTCTGTCGTGCGGCCTCTGACCCCTCTTCCTCGTTCGCTGGTCGCTGGGCGGCAAAAGAGGCAGTGGTGAAAGCGCTCAGCAGCTCCGATGTGTCTGAGCACAGTCGAAATCTGTGGGCTGGCGGAGGTGGAGCTCTTCGTGACATTGAGATCCTTCCTGCTGGCTCTGGTGCACCAAAGGTTCTTCTACATGGACACGCGAAAGACGTCGCGACGACATTAGGCGTCTCGTCAGTGAAAGTGTCCATCTCGCATTCGGGCGAATACGCAATCGCGCAGGCGATAGTTCGATGATCAATCAGATCGAAGATAATTTTAGTTTAATGAATGATAATATTTGTGGATTTGAACAATGCATGTGACC
>Ga0170475_112355455_pt1 | contig 12334 bp, 10 predicted proteins | sample Soicark_Litter_5_FD_111474 | JGI IMG/M metagenome (GOLD analysis project Ga0170475, IMG submission 111474) | Avena fatua rhizosphere microbial communities from Hopland, California, USA. Combined Assembly of 48 SPs | reverse complement strand
GTTGGGCAGGCGCCCGTCGTACCACGCCGGTTTGTGCCAGTTGCTCAGTTCGTTGGCGGTCCGCAGGCTCCTGTTGGTGAATTCGAGCACGAGCTCTTTCGTGGGCGGCGATGCCGCCTCGATATTGAGCCTCAGTCGCTCGGATCGGTCGAAGCTGCAGTCTTCAACCAGTGTGTTCCCGAGACGCAGTTGAAATCCGCAGCCGCTGCGTTGCTCGACGGCAACCGGTTCTATATCCAGTGCGATCTCTATGCGGGCAGGTGCGGGTTCAGCCAGGCGTAAAGTTACTTGACTGACCGGTCCTTCGGACAGGGGAATTGCGTCCAGGAACGAAAAGCCCTTCGTGAGAACCGGGTCTCCGCTGCTAAGTCGCCCGTCGAAATGCACCGTCACAGGCAGTTCGAAGCCCACCTGAGGCGCGTTTTCGCGAATTGCCGGGAACCCCTGTACGTTGAAACGCTGAAGCCACCAGTCGTCCCCTTCGGGATCGATGGCTGGCAGTTCAGTTCTCTGGAAGAATGCGGTTGTTTGCGCAAGTTCCAGCAATCGGAACGCATCGTCCTGGAGCAGAAACTTGTACAGATTATTGATTGTGGGGATATGGACGTCGTCCACGACCAATATGCCGGCTGGGCTGAGCCAGCGTGCCAGAGCAAAATATTCAACGTCTGGAAATGGGTACCCGTGTGGGCCATCGATCTGGATGATGTCCACCGGATGAACCAGCGGTGTCTCAAATATTGTCCGCTGTGTCGGGCCGAATACCCACCGCACGGCATCGGCGTCAAATCCGGGAAAATGCTGTGCGTAGAGCACGCTGGACTGGCCAATGTGCTGACGGTCGTCGTAACAATACGCTATGTGTTCGGATGCGTAACGTGCGAACACAATCGTTGATGCGCCGCAACCAGTTTCCACGGAACGGATTGTCTTGCCCTGGAAGTGGGAAGTGAGGAACCCCTCCAGCCGTGCCAGCGTCGATCCGTTGCAAGTGCCGGCCCAATGTTGACCCTTTTCAGCCTGATACGCGGAGATCCTGTCGATCAACTCTGTCACGCCGCCGCTCCGTCCCTGGCAACCCGGCCGGGTACTACGAGATCTACAACGGGCGCCACGACGGAGCATCCCGAGCGCAGTGCCTCGGCGGCCTTGAGGGTAGATCCTCCGCCGTAGTCGATCGGCACCTCTCTTAGCTGTTCCTCAGTCGCCGCGCACATACTGCCGCCGATGACAATCCGTGTGCTCGGACGGAGCCGTGCCAGTGCGGGCGCGACAATCCTTGCCCGCCAGCCAGCAGACCGCGATCCTGAACACGTTAGACCAGCGTCTTCAAGGCACGGGCTGATGTGACGCCTGCGGATCTCGCGGCGATGCGTTGGAGCAAGCGTCCTGCGGGTGCTGAGTTGAAGCACCTTCATGCAGCACATCCCCATACGACGGTGGCTGGCATACGACGTAGCGGCATTAGGGCGAGGTCTCGCTCGACACGGAGCACTGAACCTGAGGAATCCTGCCGGTGCGAGCAGTGTCCGGGGATGTCAACCAGAACCCGTCGCGCGCCGTGTGCCCACTCCTGTTCGATCATCAAATCCGACTATGAAGAGCGCACGATAACCGCGCGCCGGATCGCCTCGAGATACGCTCTGCCATACACCGCGTCTGGTTCGACGAAGTTGCCTTCCGCCCATTCGTTCCAGGATTTCAAGAATACGAGCCGGTGCTCGGGCGGCCTGTCGGCAACCTTCGACATTGCTGTTGCCAGGTGCTCGCCAAAACGCTCTGGCGATGTCTTCACGAAGACAACACCGTTCCTGCCTGACCGCGGTGTGTTGTCCCAGTTCGGTAGAACGGTTGGATATTCCGCCGCCTGCAGAGTCGACGGTATTGCTGCTTGCATGACCTCGGCGTAGTCGATTCGCATCGGCCAATTGGTAAAGCGCTTGCGTAGCCACGTCGAATCGCGACCGCCGAACACTCGCCGCATGAGCCTGTCTGTACGGGAGACGCGACGGCGTTGGAGCACACGCCAAAGCGCCGAGACCAGGGAGCCGTCGAAGCCGAATTCATGTGGGTCCCAGCCGGTGTCCGCGTCGGCGAGAAAGAAGACGCCCGGTAGGCCTTCCGCGCGAGCCCATTCTTGCCAACTGGCCGTGAACAAGCGTGACTCGGGTAAGTCGCGCGGCTGGTGCAGCATGAAAATCGGCCTGCCATCCACCTTGAGATAGCGTTTATCGTGGAACGCAGGTAGAACCGCCTCAAAGTGACGTCGAGCATCTTCCGCGCCGCCGTAAGTCTGTTCGATCAGAATCCGGTTCGGGGCGCCATGCCAGATACCCGTCCAGGTCTGATTCGCCCAGCCGAGGCAGAACGGAAAGTCAGGCTTTCCCGACGCCAAGACCTCCTCGAATGGACGCTGCAAGATGCGCCGGCCCTCGAACCAGTAATGCCAGTAGCAGAAGCCCTCGATGCCGTGTTCGCGGGCCAGCGCCGCTTGCTGTTCGCGAGTCTCGAGGACACGCAGGTCGTAGTAACCGAGCTCCGTTGGCAGTCGTGGCTGCAGATGGCCGGGGTAAAGCGGTTTGGCACGACCAACGTTGGTCCACTCGGTGAAGCCCTTCCCCCACCATTCGTCATTTTCGGGGGTGGCGTGGAATTGAGGTAGATAGAAGGCGATGATCCGCGCGCGCACCTTGGGAGGTGGCGCGTCGACCGCGTGGTCTGGCGGCCGCGTGGCGAGGTCGGGCGCGGTAGCGGTGTCCAGCACGCCCGTCCCGCTCCCCACTAGTCGCCCAGCAGCCATCGACCGGAGCGCTCTCCGACCATGGCCAGTTTGCCCGAGACTTCGTCGTCCAGGAGTCGAATGTCCTCGTCCACCATCACGCGCACCAGGTCGGGGAACCGTGTTTCTGGCTCCCAGTCGAGCACGCGGCGTGCTTTTGAGGGGTCGCCCAACAGGTAATCCACCTCGGACGCACGGTAGTAGTGCGGGTCGATCTCGACATACTGCTCCCAATCCAGACCGACGCGACCGAAAGCTAGCTCCGCGAACTCACGGACGGTGTGGCTCTCGCCGGTGGCTACGACGTAATCGTCAGGCGTTGGTTGCTGGAGCATACGCCACATGACTTCAACGTACTCCGGCGCATAGCCCCAGTCACGGCGAGCATCGAGATTGCCCAAATAGAGCTTGTCCTGGAGTCCGGCTCGGATGCGGGCCACCGCGCGCGTGATTTTGCGCGAGACGAACGTCTCGCCGCGGCGCGGCGACTCGTGGTTGAAGAGAATACCGTTTACCGCGTACACGCCATAGGCCTCGCGGTAGTTGACCGTGGCCCAGTACGCAAACACTTTTGCAACCCCGTACGGACTGCGGGGATGGAAGGGTGTCAGTTCGTTCTGCGGCGGCGGAACCGAGCCAAACATTTCAGACGACGACGCCTGGTAAAAGCGAGCAGGTACGCCCGACGCGCGAATGGCCTCGAGAATGCGGATGGTGCCCAGCCCGGTAACGTCTGCCGTGTACTCCGGCAGCTCAAAGGACACTTTCACGTGACTCTGCGCTCCCAGGTGGTAGATCTCGTCTGGCCGTAGATCCCGAATCAGATTTACCAGGGGACCCGCGTCGGACAGATCACTGTAGTGGAGTCTCAACGGTACGTCACCGTCGTGCGGGTCGCGGTAAATCGCGTCGAGGCGCTGACGGTTGAGTGACGACGCGCGCCGCACGAGACCATGTACCTCATATCCCTTTCGAAGCAGCAACTCCGCGAGATACGAGCCGTCCTGGCCAGTGACGCCGGTGATTAGAGCAGTACGAGGCATTCGGTTCCTTTCGATGGATTGTGCGGGCACAACGAGAATTCAATTTTCCCGGCGCAAGCGATTCAGATCATCGGTCTGCTCTCAACGGTTGGACCAGGGCGTGCGCACTGGATGGAAGCGACGCCACGGTGGTGGTCCATTCCAGTTGGGGCCGCACGATGCCTGGATACTCGCCTGTGTAGCCCGCCCGGTGAGGGTCCGTCGCCACGGGGTTCTTCACGTCGAATCCGACAGCGTGATGCGCGGCAATGTGCACCACGTAGGGATCCACAGAGCTCACCATCGCGGAGGCGTAGAGTTTACCCTCGGCCAGGAGATTCGCTGGAATCCAGCACGTGCTGGTGTAGTGGCCCACTCCGCTGGGGCGCGATGCGCGCCCTGAATCAGCACTCACGAACAAGCATGTCCCCTGCTGATTGAAGAATTGATAGCTCGGCACAAGGTTCAACCCGGGGTCCAGAACGTCGTATTGCATCTCGATGGCAACCGGGTAACGCAGGTCGACTTCGTCGGCGACCTGGCCACTTTCCAGTCTGACGCGCACCGAGCACAGCCTGACGGCGCCGTCATGGCTCGAGTCCGGTACGGCCCACGTGCGCGCACCTGAGCCATCTCCACCGATCAGTTCCATGTACTGGTCGACCACCCCGTCGGCAGGTCCGTCGGCCAGAACCTGCCCGCCGTCTATCAGCATGACCCGTTTGCACAGCCGGGTCACCGCGAACATCATGTGCGAGACGAAAAACACTGTTCGGCCGCCCGCGCTGACTTCCTCCATTTTGCCCAGGCAGCGCTGTTGGAAAGCGATGTCGCCGACCGCCAGAACCTCATCAACGATCAGCACCTCCGGTTCGAGGTGTGCCGCGACCGAGAACGCCAGCCGGGTGTACATGCCGCTGGAGTACCACTTCACTGGCGTGTCGATGAAGCGCTCTACTTCGGCGAAGGCAACGATCTCGTCGAACTTGCGGGTGATCTCCGCGCGGCGCATGCCGAGAATCGCACCGTTCAGGTAGATGTTCTCGCGGCCCGTGAGCTCCGGGTGAAATCCCGTGCCGACTTCCAGCAGGCTACGGACTCGGCCCCGGATGTCGGCCGTTCCCTCAGTTGGTTCGGTAATCCGCGACAATATCTTCAACAGCGTGCTCTTGCCCGCGCCGTTGCGACCGATGATTCCGAGTAGCTCACCCTGGCGCAGCTCGAATGACACGTTGCGCAGCGCCCAGAACGTGTTGGAGCGAAAGTGGGTTGAGGGAGGACGACTGATCGGGCGCCCGCGCAGTCTCGCGATTGGGGCCGTGAATAGATTGCTGAAGCTCTCGCGTACGGTGTTGTAGTGAGCACGTTGTCCGATGTGGTACCGCTTCCCGAGATTGTCGACGCGGACCGCCAGATCACTCATGCGACCACCACCTCCACCAGGCGCTATGCGACGTCGGCAAAGTTTCTCTCCGCGCGTCTGTAGTACAGGCCGCCGGTCACCAGCAGAATCAACGAAACAACGACCGACTCGCTCAGTAGCAGAACGGGGACGTCAGCACCCAACAGCGCCCAGCGAAAGCCCTCGATAACGCCGGCCATCGGATTCAGTCCGTACACCGGCAGCCATGCGTCCATCACAAGGCTGCTCGGGTAGGCGACGGGCGTCGCGACGATCCAGATCTGAAGGAGAAATGGCACGATGTAGCCCACGTCGCGGTAATCGACATTCAGGGCCGATAACCACAATCCCGTTCCGAGCGCGGCCATCACGCATACCACCACGAGAAAGGGGACCAGGACAATCGCGGGCGTCGGCGCAATGCCGAAGAAGACCATCATGCCCAGCAGAACAACAAAGGCAATTCCAAAATCGAGCAACGGCGCGAGGACGCTCGATATCGGCAGAATGAGACGTGGGAAAAAGACTTTGTTGATGAGGTTCTGTTGGCCGACGAGGCTGTTCGAGGACTTCGAAAGGGCAGTTGAGAAGTAGTTCCAGGGAAGCAGCGCCGTAAAACTGAAGATCGGGTAGGGGATCCCATTGGATGGGATCTGCGCGAGCTGCCCGAAGAAGACGCTGAAGGCGACCATCTGGAGAACTGGCTGGATGATGGCCCAGGTTGCGCCGAATACCGTCTGCTTGTAGCGAACCGCGACGTCGCGCCAGGCTAGAAAATAGATCAGCTCGCGATGTTCCCACAGCGCCGCGAGGTCGAGCGGGCTCCACCCACGCGAGGCCTGAATGCGGACGAACGACGCTTCGGCGCTCATATCTTTTGCGCTCGGGTTTCCCATTTTCCGCGGAAGCTGATCCAGAATGACAGCGCGATCAATTGCAGGTCGAGCGCAAAAGACAGTCGCTGTACGTACTGGAGGTCTGTTTCGAACTTGTGCAGCGACGATGCGTCCTTGGGTAGATAAATGGTCGCGAGGCTGGTCAGGCCGGGCCGCACGCACAGGCGTGTCGCGAAGCCGGGGGTGTTCTCGTACAGCAGCGGCGTCCCGTCTGGCTGACGTTCGCTTGTGGACAGCGCCCGCGGCCCCACGAAGCTCATCTCGCCCCGTAGGATATTGAGCAGCTGGGGGAGCTCGTCCAGCCCCGTGGCCCGCATAACTCGACCCACTCGGGTAATCCGGCTATCGTTCTCAGTTGCCTGGCGAACACCGAAATCACGGTCCGACGAGCTGACCATGCTTCGAAACTTCAGCACTTGAAAGCGCGACTGGTTGCGCCCCCAGCGTTCCTGACGGTAGAAGATCGGACCCCCGTCTTCCAATTTGATCGCCGCCGCGATCACCAGCCAGACGACGGCCGTTGCCATGAGCATGAGCACCGAAAGGGTGATGTCCAATGGACGCTTCAGGAGCGGTTCCTTGACGAGTTCGTCGAACTCCGGACGCGCGCTCAGTTGCGCGTCCGTGAACGTTCGAGCTGTGTCTGCGGGTGGTGACTTAACTGCCATGCGCATTCCTCCCGATAAATTGCCCGTGCACCTGGCAGACCGCGCGGATAAGGTCCGCGTACTGGTCTACAACAACGTCTCGCGAATACAGGCTTTCGGCGGCGCAGCGTCCCTGCACGCCCATCCTGACGCGCAGCGGCGCGTCGTGTCGGAGCATTTCCACTGCCGCTGCCAACTTGGCCGGATCGCCCGGATCAACGCATACGCCACATTGCGTATCGGTCACAAGGTTCCAGAGCTCGCTGTGAGCGTCCGCGCTGGCCAGCACCGGACGTGCGCTGGCCATAATTTCGTATACCTTCGATGGCATGGAATAGCGCGAAGACCCGTGGCGGTAGAGCGCGAGCTGCACATCTGACGCCGCTCGTACCAGCGGGAGCGCATCGCGCGGCTGGAACGGCAGAAAACGCACATTGGTGAGTTCCAAGCTGCACGCTTTCGCCTCGAGGCCCGCACGCGCCACGCCGTCCCCGACGATCAGGAACACCAGGTCAGGAACATCGCGCAGCATTGCCGCCGCGTCGATGAGTGTCTCGAGGTCATACACAAACCCGACATTGCCCGCGTGGCTGACCACAAATTTTTCCACGAGACCGTGGTCGCGGCTGAACGCGTTGTCCTTCGCGAGCGGGCGGATGAACTCGGTGTCCACGAAATTCGGGATCGTGGAGACTTTGGCGGGGGCGATTCCCTTGTCAATGATCTTAGCCCGAAAGCTGTCGCCGATGACAGTGACGCGCCGCGCTTCCGCGTACATGAAGCGCTCGAGCTGTTCGAGCATGCGGATTGCCGTCTTGTTACGCAGTTGGCCAGCTTGCACGGGGGTATCCGGATAAAGATCCTGGACGTTGTAAATGAACGGCACGCGGCGCACTGCGCCGAGAACGATCGCGGAGAGACCGCTGAAGAAGGAGCCGTTGCTGCAAAGGATCACGTCGAATTGCTTCTGGACGATCAGGCCCGCGATGGTTGCCAGCACACTGAACGACAGGTAGCTCAGGAGCCGCAGTAGCATCCTGCGTTTCGAACCATGCACAAAGACCCAGAGTCGCAAAACATCGACTCCGTTCAGGGTGCTGCGCTCGGCGATCTTGTTGCGGTACTCGTCCTCGATACGGAAGCGTGCGTAGTGCGGAAAGCTTGTGATTACGGTGACTTCGTGACCGCGAGCCACGAGACCTTCGCACAATTGCGCCATCAAGAGTCCGCTCGAGTTCACGTCGGGTGGAAACTGGATGATCAGCACCAGCACGCGCATACGAGGGCTCTTACTTGTGAACGAGGTAATGGCCGATCGCCAACGCGTCCATGCGCGTACGCAAGAAGCAGTCGACAGCTTCCTGGGGCGTGCAGACTATCGGCTCGTTGTCGTTGAAGGAGGTATTCAGGAGCACGGGCACACCCGTCAACGACTCGAACTCTTTGATGACCTGCCAGTACAGCGGAGCGCTTGCCTGGTAGACAGTTTGCGGTCGGGCTGTGCCGTCGACGTGCGTCACCGCCGGAATCACGTGTCGTTTTTCCGGGCGCACGGAATAGACCCGCGTCATGAACGGGTCCGGATAGTCTTGTTCGAAATAGTCGCCCGTGGATTCGGCAAGGACTGAAGGCGCAAAGGGGCGGAAGCGCTCACGGTGCTTAATGCGCGCGTTGAGCACATCCTTCATGGATTCGCGGCGCGGATCAGCGAGTATGCTGCGATTGCCAAGAGCCCGAGGACCCCACTCCATACGCCCCTGGAACCATCCGGCGACGTCACCATCGGCAATGCGTTTGGCAACCCGCCGACAGAGCTCTTCGTCATCAAGCCGGTCATAGGCCAGTCCGGCACGGTTCAGCGTGGCTTCGGTGGCGTTGTCGTCGAATTCTGGCCCAGTGTACGCGTGGCTCATGATGAACTTGCGCTGGTGGCCCAGTAGTTGGTGATAGATGTAGTACGCCGCCCCCAGGGAGGTTCCGGAGTCCGTCGCGGCTGGTTGAACGTACATGTCCTGGAAATTGCTCTGTTGCCGGACCTTGCCGTTGAACGTACTGTTCAGACCCACGCCGCCGGCGATGCACAACCTGGTTTCACCCGTCCGGTGGCCGAGCATGCGTACGAGTGAAAGCTCCGCTTCCTCCAGCATCGTCTGGAGCGACGCCGCCACATTCGCGTAGCGCCGGTTTTCGAGGCTATCCAGGTCATCCCAGGTCGCCCTGGATGGTGACTGTGGCGCCCCGAGCATCGTTTCTAAAAGAGGCGAGTAGAGCGTGCCGACGTTTGGCGCCCCGTCACTCCAGGTCATCTGCGCACCTTGCGCGGGGTGGATGAACGCGTCACTGTTGAGCTCGTAAGTACCATCCCGCTGCAAGCGGACGAGGTTGTGCATCACCTCCATGTACTCGGGCTTCCCGTACGGTGCCAGGCCCATGACTTTGCCCTCGTCGCCATAGTTCGAGAATCCGAGCCATTGCGAGACTGCCGTGTAGAAAATCCCGAGGGAATGCGGAAAGTTGATCTCGCCGAGCACGTGGAGGCGCTCGCCGTCGCCCACTCCCCACATCGTGCTGACGAAGTCGCCCATACCGTCTACGGACAGGATTGCCGCTTTGGGAAACGGGGATACGTAGAAGGCGCTTGCCATGTGCGAGCGGTGGTGCTCGACGTTGTGAAATTGGGCTCCAAGTCGGTCAGACTGCAGGCCCAGAGCGTGAGCGAGTCGTGACCGGGTGTCGGCCACGTGCGTCGCGTTGTTGAGCCGGTCGCGAACAAATCGCGGCGAAGGTCTCTGGCGCAATCCAAAGAGAATCTTCTTGTGGAGGTTGGCGCGCGGATTGCGCGAAATTCCCACGTGCTGGAGCTCATGGGCGCTGATGCCTGCTTCGGACAGGCAATAGCGGATCGCGTGCGTGGGAAAGCCCGCGCAATACTTGATGCGCGTGAAGCGCTCCTCTTCCGCGGCGGCAATCAGTTCGCCGTCGCGGATGAGTGCAGCCGACGCTCCGGCGTGGTAGGCGTTTATACCCAGAATGTACATATGGTTGGAACGCGGATAGCCGCTGCGAGCGGGCTCAGGCTCCGAATCCAGCGCGCAGCAGCGCCTGGGCGGCAAGCAGCGGAAGTCGCGGTTGCACGGCGAGAATCGGCCAGAACGCAGCAGCGATCCGGTCGCGATTGTGAACCGCCAACAAACTTGCAACAGGACCACCGAGCAAGTGCAGGAGTACGTCGTATTCCGCTTCTACAAAGCGGTTCATGAGACTGCGTACGAGCCAGTGGAGACGCAGTTCGCGCTCGACGCTGGCCAGTTCACGCGTGTACGCGCTGTGGTTGATAACTGAACGGGCCGCCGCCATAGCGCCGAGTAATCCGGAGACGCTGCCGCCGACCGTGGTGACCTTTACCTGGCCGGCCGCGTCACCCACGAACATGACTTCCGAGTTTCCGATGCGGCGGGACCGACGCAACAGCGGCTGGTACAGCGGAATCAAGGCTGATTGGTACTCCAGCGGCTGCAAGCCCTCGGCAGCCAGGAAGCGGTCGAGCTTCTGACGCGCTCCGCGCGAATCGGCATCCACCAGGCCAACCGCGGCGTATTCCGGCGACTCAGGGCATAGCCAGTAGAAGTACCTGGTGTCACGTGGAACAAACCAGACCTTCCCGACGCCGGGTGCATTGGTAGGACGTCGCACTCGTGCCTGAATGACCGGCACGGTGCGGCGCGGCGGCTCGCCCAGCACGCGGGCCACATGGCTGCGCACGCCATCCGCGGCAATGATCGCGCGCGCTCGGACGCGAGTGACTGCACCAGTATCACCGCGCGTGAATTCGACGACGGCGTTGTCGCCGTCCGACACAAACCCAGTAAAGCTATGCCCGAAATGCAATCGGACGCCTGCAGATTCCGCATCGCGTGCTAATAGACGTATCAGGTCTGCGCGTTCGATGATCAGGTCAGGTTCGTCCAGAGAAATTGGGACGGACTTGGTCGTCGTGCACAACTCCAGCGTGTGCACACTGTTGACAATTGCTGCTCTGGCTGAATGACCGAGAACTCGCTCTATCTCTGGCGTGACGATGAGCGTACGCGCGCGTGGATTCAGTGTTGGAGATCGCTCGTACACGTGGACGGGGATGTTCGCCGCGCCAAGCAATTGCGCTGCGAATAACCCGGCACTTGAGGCGCCAACGACGATAACTGGATCGTTGTGGATGGGATTGTGCATAGGTATATAGAGCGTCGTGGCCTCGTTTGGAGCGCAAGCTACCGCACTTGCCAGCCGCAACGCAGTTCAGCAATCCGTGAAAATATGGGGTCCGCCAATCTCGAAGCCCTCGGACTGACGCGCTCCCCGCTGAACGCGCCGCGGGTACGGATCCGAGGCTGGGGAGGTTACCTTCGGGGTAACGAAGCTGTCAAGGTCTGACGACATTTACGACAACGTTAACGAGTGTAAAAAGGGTTGACACCATGGCAGCTGACGCGGTTGTCTGAAGAGGTTCTCGGGACTTCGCCACGAGACCAGGAGGAATACATGCATCACGGCTGGGTTGTCTTGCGGAGCCAGCCGCGGCGCGAAGCTATCGCCGTGGAAGCCCTCAGGGCAGCAAATGTCGAATGCTACATGCCATCTCTGCCGAGCGCGCCCAATTCAAACTCCAGGAAGCCGCTATTTCCGGGATACCTGTTTGCGAGGATGTCGCAGGGCTCTGATGACCTGCTACGGCTTCGCTCGGCGCGGGGCGTGGCGTACCTGTTGCCGCGTGGTGGAGAGCCAGCTGTGTTGCCCGACGTCTTCATCGACATGCTGCGCGAGCAGGAGCGAATCCATGCGCTCGAGTCGCACACAGCAGCATTTCATCCGGGGGATCGCGTGGTGGTCGTCTCGGGACCCTTCAAGTGGGCTGAAGGATCGTTCGATCGGCGTTTGACGGCGCGCGGCAGAGTCAGAATTCTGCTGGAGCTGGTGCACGGCTCGGCTGCTGTGCAGCTTGGTGCCGACGAGCTGCGGCAGGCTGAGCCGCCGCATAGGCACGCTGCTGCATGACGCGTTCGTCAGGGGAGCAACGAGGGTCTGTGCTCTGTCTGAGCCGGGTTGACGCCTAAGCTTGTGACAACGTCCGTCGGACTCGTCGCGGGGCGATTCGTGCTCGCGGGCGCAGTGCTCGCGCCACAAGCGCCGCCGCTCGGGTAGTAACGGTCCCGAGCGCCGCCGGTCGCGGCACCCCAGGAGCAGCAAGGTATTGGCCAGTTAGCGTCCGCGATGCTAGTGGCACGCCGAAGCATGCACACGCGTGAGCAAGAGGAGAGTGGAGCAGAGAACGAGGTGACGAGGAAGCGAGCTGAACGAAAGATGTGGAACGGTTGAACGGGAGTGACGACCGAACCGTTTAGTCGTGAGGGTGATCGACCTGGGAAAAGCTTCGTGCGCTGTCCGGGATGGCCAGGCCACCACGGAACAACGAGAGGCTCCCTAGAAAGGAGGTGATCCAGCCGCACCTTCCGGTACGGCTACCTTGTTACGACTTCGTCCCAATCGCTGGCTCCGCCCTCGACGGCTCCCTCCCTTGCGGGTTAGGCCACCGG
>Ga0170475_101424229_pt1 | contig 12336 bp, 10 predicted proteins | sample Soicark_Litter_5_FD_111474 | JGI IMG/M metagenome (GOLD analysis project Ga0170475, IMG submission 111474) | Avena fatua rhizosphere microbial communities from Hopland, California, USA. Combined Assembly of 48 SPs | reverse complement strand
CTTGTCGATCTCAGTGGACGGCGCAGTTCCGGCAATGCCGCCAGCTGCGGCCGCTTTCGAGGTGCCGACCGCCGGGGTGCCAACATATTTCGTGGCATCAGCCGTGGCCTTGGCTGCGGGTTTCACCGCGTCCGGATTCGGATTGACCTTATCGGTCTCCAACTCCGCCATGTACCCTCCTCTGCTTGATTTCTTGCGTGGGCCCTAATCTAATCCAGCAGCCGCCGCATACTGCGGCTCTGGCACCCTTCCTCGAAATCGTTTGAATCGGAATCGATGTCGGGATTGCCTGTTCCAAGGCTCGGCGAACGATCTGCCCAAGAGCCTGTATGAACTTTGGCGAATCATTCAACCCAGCGCTCATTTCGAAATGAGTGATGCCCAGTTGTTCGGCTTCGTGCCGCGCTTCATGATCGATTTCGCCCAATGTCTCCACGTGATCGGAGACGAACGCGATTGGTACAACACAAACTTCGCGCGTGTTCTCTGACGCGAGTACACGCAAGGTTTGATGCAGTGAGGGCTGAAGCCAGCGGCTTGCCCCTACCTTGCTTTGATAGCAAAGGCGGTGGGGGTTGCTCCATGCGCCGCGGTGCGTGAGAAGTCGCATTGTCTCTTCAATCTGTTCCTGGTAGGGGTCTCCCCTCTGGATTACGGAGACGGGAACGCCATGCGCGCTAAAAACTATTTCCGGGCGAGCAGGGTCTTCGAAACGTGCCAGTGCTTCGTTTACCTTTTCCGCCATGGCATCGAGATACGCGGGATGGGTGTAAAAGCTCTGCACGGTGTGGATCGGTAAATCGTCCTGAAACAGCCTGTTCCACTCATTCAGGCTGGATCCGCTGGTGGTTGAAGAGTACTGGGGGTACAAGGGCAGAAGCACGATCTCATCGCACGCGGCTTCGCGGACCTTGTCGATGGCTTCTTGCGTGAATGGGTGCCAATACCTCATTGCAACGAAGCAGTGCGCGTCCAGTCCCTGTGCGCGAAGTTCGTCTTGGAGAGCACGCGCCTGGCGCTCGGTATTGCGCCGTATCGGAGATCCACCTCCGATGGTTGCGTAATGATGCTGCACCTTGCGCGCGCGGGTGGCTGAGATCAGTTTGGCGAGGGGTTTGCGGCCAATACGCGCAAACGGGAAATCGATGATATCTGGATCGCAGAACAAATTATATAAAAACGGTTCGATCGCTTCCAGCGTGTCGGGTCCGCCGAGCTGAAAGAGAACTATCCCCACACGCGAATTCGGACGCGTCATTCCCCAGAACCCCAGAACCGCACGAAATTTACTCCCATTGGCGCGGGAGAGTCAATGGCCGAATTGCAAAACTTTTCGCTACAGCACGTTGCGCGGAGTTCCATCGTTGCATAACACTGGCTTGACAAGGCAATCTGGTACCTATGCCGGAGTTGCCTGACATCTCTGCGTACTTGACTGCCTTGGAACCGCGCGTCGGTGGGCAGCCTCTGGAGCACGTTCGCCTGGGCAGTCCCTTCCTACTGCGAACCGTCCAGCCTCCTCTGAAAACGGCGGAGGGGCGGACCGTTCGGGGACTGCGCCGCATTGGAAAACGCATTGCCATCGGGCTGGAGGGCGATCTCTGGCTGGTGATCCATCTGATGATTGCCGGGCGTTTGCACTGGCGTCCGCCAAATACGAAGCTCGCTGGTCGGCAGAATCTGGCAGCGTTCGATTTTTCCGAAGGCTCGCTGGTCCTCACCGAAGCCGGGAGCAAGCGACGCGCGGCACTGCACCTCATTCAAGGGGAGGAGAACCTGGCTGCGCTCGACCCCGGAGGCATTGAGGTGTTTGCCTGCGATCTGGACACCTTTCGATCTGTTGTTACGGTCGAAAACCATACACTCAAGCGGGCCCTGACGGATCCGCGATTGCTCAGTGGAATCGGCAATGCTTATTCGGACGAGATCCTGCATGCGGCACAGCTTTCGCCGATCACGCTCACTCAAAAACTGGGTCCGGACGACTGGCGGAAACTGTTCGATGCGACTCGCACAACCCTGGAGCGGTGGATTGCCAAACTGCGATCGGAGGCCGAGGATTCGTTTCCTGAAAAGGTCACCGCCTTCCGCAAAGATATGGCGGTTCATGGCCGGTACGGCTTGCCGTGTCCGAGATGTGGCGAGAAGGTTTTGCGTATCCGGTACGCCGATAAGGAGACCAACTACTGCGCCCGCTGCCAGACTGGAGGAAAGGTCCTGGCGGACCGCAGCCTATCGCGTCTGCTGGGGGCAGACTGGCCTCGCACACTGGACGAGTTGGAAGCCCTGAAGCGCCGATAGGCGCCTCCATCGCGCCGGGATTCTCCGGCGGCCTCCTGTAACCATCACAAATACCATTCTGCAACCCCGATGGCTTTCGCGTACTCTTAACGTTTTCACTCGAGAGCTAAAAAGATGGATTCAGTCGCTCAACTGGCAGCGGCGTCCGACGACCTTTTGAGGTTCGAGTTTGGGTCGGCGCGCGAACGCGCAACCTGGGTCTACGGACTGCTCCGGACGATCATGGACGTGCCGATTTCGCGCCGCACCGAACGGTTGGGGCAACTGACGGCCAGCATCGACGCTCACCCGCACCGCGGCGAGATCCGTGCCGCCTTTCGCGAGTTCTGGTCGCACCACTCGTATGTCCGTGTGATCTCAGAGGCAGGGTTGCCGGATGAGATTTTTCTCGTCCGGGAACTGCTTGCCCGGGTGGTAAAGCCTTTTGTACCCGAAGACGAGGTGCGCGGCGACCTTTATGTTCTGCTGAATTCGTTGGGCTTAAGGGAAACGGATGCTATGTGGCTGTCGTCGCTGCCTGACGAAATAGTCGCGTGGTGGTCGGACATCTTCCGGTTGTCCACCTCGTCCATGCTTGCATCCTGCAAAATTCTAGCCCTGCGTGCGGCCAACATCGCGCTTTCGCGAGACTTGCTGATCCTGACTAGCGATGAGGACATCACCAAGTCTCCGTTCTTTCACCTCCCATCATTGGTAGAGTCTGTCGTTTTGAGTCCCGAGGACTTTCCGCGCTGGGAGGCGCAGCGCGACTCGTGTTGGCGCAGATGCGCGTTATCAACGACCGGCTCGAGAAAGAAGGTACCTCGGCCGGTCTGATCTTTCGGCTGCGATTGCTGCGATCCTTCTTGTGGAGAATTGATCAGGTGCTGTCGCTGCGCCGTCCGGGTGCGGATCCGCGCAAGTTCGCGGTCTCGCTGATCCAGGGATTTGCCTCCCAACGGCGGATTTTGAAGGTCGTGGGCACCACATTTCGACGATTAGCGCGCAGTTTGGTCGAAAAGACTGGCAGAGTGGGAGTTCACTACATTGCGTGGAATGCCGCCCATTGGCGACGCATGGGGGCCGGCGCCATTATGGCGGGCGTTATCACCTGTGGCACGGCGCTGGTGAAATACAGTATCTCAGCGAGAATTCAGGCGCCTTTCCTTGTCGCTCTCGGACATTCGTTGAACTACGCCATCAGTTTCCTATTAATGCAAGCGGGGGCATTCCTGCTCTCGTCGAAGATGCCAGCGGCAACTGCGGCCACGCTGGTAGACGCAATGGAAGACCCCGCGAAGGATCACATGGCGAGTCTTCGCGCGATCTCGCAAACCCAGACCATCGTTACGTTGGGCAATTTATTGGGCGCCATCCCCGGTTCGATGGCAGTGGATCGGCTCTGGAGGCTTGTCCTGCATCATCCCTTTCTTACACAGGCCGAGGCGGAACACGGCGTGCACATGGTTATTCCACATCAATCCGGCACGATTGCCTTTGCGATTGTGACGGGCATTTTGCTGTGGATCTCGTCGCTGGCCACAGGCTGGACCGCAAACTACATTGCGATCAGCAAGATGGGTACTGCTATTTCGAATAGTCTGCGGGTTCGTCATCGCTTTGGAATGCAGCGCGCTGCGCGCCTTGCCGAGTGGGTGACCCACCAGGCACCGGGCTCGATTGGGTACATTGCACTGGGTTTTCTGCTGGGGACGGTTCCCATCCTAATTTCGTTGTTCGGGATTCCTTTGGAAGTACGGCACGTGACGCTGTCGGCCGCGAGCCTTGGATACGCTCTCGACGGACTCTGGATCTACGGAGGGCTCGATCGCAAAGACATAGTCCTGTCTTTGCTAGGCATACTGACGATCGGAGTCTTGAATATCGGGACTTCGTTCGTGATGAGTTTCCTGCTCGCGGTGCGAGCGCGCGACGTGGGTTCCGAGAGAGCGCGAAGTTTTGTCAAAGAAGTGCTGCGGGAGTTGGCAGTCAGCCCCGGTTCGTTTCTCTTACCCTCGCGGCATCAGGCAGAGCCCTGAGTTTGGCCCTATGGTGCGGAAGTGCCTGCTTTGGCGTTCTCCATCTCCTCGATGACTGAGTCGGCGAAGTCCGACGTGCCTGCCTGGCCGCCAACGTCTCTCGTCAGCTTCTCCTTGTGCCGGTAGACACGTTCCAAGGCGTTCCTGATCTGAGTAGATGCCTCGTGTTCACCCAGGTGGCGGACCATCAACAGCGCGGAGCGGAGCAGAGCGGTGGGATTGGCAAGATTCTTTCCGGCAATATCTGGAGCGGAGCCGTGTACCGCTTCGAAGATGGCGCATTCGTCGCCCAAGTTGGCGCTGGGGACAAACCCGAGTCCGCCCACAAACGCGGCGCATAAGTCTGACAGAATATCGCCGTAAAGGTTCTCCATCACCAGCATGTCGTACTGGTAGGGGTTCATGACCAGTTGCATGCAGGTGTTGTCGACAATGTGCTCGCCGTAGGTGATTTCCGGATAGTCCTTGGCGACAGCGCGCGAGCAGCGCAGGAAGAGGCCGTCGGAAAGCTTCATGATGTTAGCTTTGTGAATAGCGTGGATCTTCTTGCGGTTATTTTTGCGCGCGTACTCGAAGGCGAATTTTGCGATTCGCGTGCACGCCTTCTCTGTCATGATCTTCAGGCTTTCCACCACGCCGGGAACGACTTCATGCTCGAGTCCCGAGTACAAGCCTTCCGTATTCTCGCGCACGATGATGAGGTCGACATCGGGATAGCGGGTGGGTATGTGCGGGAGATTACGAATCGGGCGGAAGTTCGCGTAAAGCTCGAACTTCTTTCGGAGCGCTACATTGATACTCGGGAAGCCTCCGCCGACCGGAGTGGTGACGGGACCCTTCAATCCGACGCGCGTCCGCTCAAGCGACGCGATCAAATCCTTTGGGATGTACTCGCCTGATTTTTCATAAGCTTCGGCGCCCACAGCGAAAGTTTCCCATTCGAATTTGACGCCGGTTGCTTCCAAGATGCGGACTGTGGCTTTTGTGACTTCGGGACCAATTCCATCGCCGGGAATAAGAGTGACTTTGTGTGCCATAAATCGATGTTCCTGTTCAGGAGGAGCTTTGCTGGGCGAGCGAGAGGTGGTTGGTTACGGTGTTTTAGCTTTCACCAGGTCCTTCAACTCATTCATGAACTCTTTCACGTCTTTGAAGTCCAGATACACAGACGCGAACCTTACATACGCTACTTTATCGTAGCGACGCAAGCGATTCATGATGAGCTCGCCCAGTTCGCTGGTCTTCCGCTCCCGTTCCGGGGACTCGATGACAAAAGACTCCGCCTCGTTGACGATCTGCTCCAGCTTGCTGATCGGTACGGGACGTTTTTCGCACGCCCGCAGCAAGCCATTGAGCACCTTCTGGCGGTCAAACTTCTCGCGGCGGCCGTCCTTTTTTACGACCATGTAGGGGATCTCGTCGATCCGCTCGTAGGTCGTAAACCGCTTGCCGCACTTCAGGCACTCGCGGCGGCGCCGGATGGAGTCGGCTTCCTTGCTCTCGCGCGAGTCCACCACCTTATCGTTCGCAAATCCGCAAAAAGGACATTTCATGGCGCTTGCTTGTCAGGCACGCATGATCCACTCCGAGGTGCGACGCAGCGATGACGAAGCGAAAAAGGAAACTGGTGTGCGGCCGACTAGAAATTGTAACAGCAGCAACTTACGGGCGGAGTTGGCTATTCCGTGACCACCGCCTTGACGAGATTGCGCGGATGGTCCACGTCATACCCTTTCTTCAGCGCCACGTGGTAAGCAAAGAGTTGGAGGGGAATGACCTCGAGGATCGGCAGCAGGAGTTCGGGAGCTGGGGGGACATAGAAGACGTGGTCGGCAACGGCAGCTACTTCCTTGTCGGCCTCAGTTGCGACCGCAACCAGCTGTCCCTTGCGGGATTTCACTTCTTTCATGACGTCCAGAGTTCGTTTGTACCTTAAAACGGAGTCGGGATCGCTATGGTCGCATGTTGCCAGTACGACGACCGGGAGATTCTCGTCCACTAGAGCGTTTGGCCCGTGCTTGAGTTCGCCGACGGGATATCCTTCCGCGTGGGCGTAGGAAATCTCTTTCAATTTGAGGGCGCCTTCGCGCGCAATCGCGTAGTGGACGCCTCGCCCAAGGTAGAGGAACTTCTCAGCTTTACAATGAATCGAGCCATACTCGGCAGCCAGCGAGTCCCATGTGGCGAGATTCTTGTCGATAGCGTCGGGCAGTCGCATCAGGCGCTTGAGGTAGGATCGCGTGACCTCGGATGTGATCCGTCCCCGCTTACGCGCGAGAAATAGCGCCATCAGGTACACGATCGTGACCTGGGTCGTGAAGCTCTTGGTGGCAGGGATGGAGACCTCTCGTCCAGCGCCGGTAATCAAGGCGGCACTGGCCTCGCGAACCATCGTGGTGTCCGGCATGTTGGAGATGGCGATTGTCTTGATGCCCCGGGTCAAGGCCTCGCGCTGGGCCGCAATCGTGTCGGCGGTTTCTCCCGACTGGGTAATCACCATCACAATGGGATCGATGGCGGCGTGTGTCGAGCGGTAGCAATATTCGCTGGCGTACTCGACATCGACGGCAACTCCGGACAGATCCTCAATCATGATCTCGCCCGCCAACCCGGCGTGGCGGCTCGATCCGCTCGCGGCAACGATTAGCTTCTCGAAGCTTAGGAGCGCGCTCTCGACCGGATGAAGTTCTCCCGGGAAAATGATGTCGTCTTTCAGGTGCTTTTCGATGGTCTTCGCGATAGCGTTGGGTTGCTCGTAGATCTCCCGCCGCATGGCGTGGGAGTGACCCTGATCCGTCCCGTCCTTCTTGTTTTTTCCAGCAGTCATAGTGATTGCGTTAAGACTAGAAATTCCCTTCGATTAGATGAAATTCGTTCTATGCCTCTGCGCCTTCGAAGTGCGCTTCAATCTCTTCCAGCGTCTTACCTTTGGTCTCGGGCAGGAACCAGGTCGCGGTCACGAAGTAGATGACGGTACAAGCTGCAAATCCGAAGAACATAGTCGAGTATCCAAACTTGCCGACGGTCGGTAAGAAGATGGCGGCGATGGTCGTAGAAACGGCCTGATTGAGCACCAGAGCGATGCTCATTCCATTGGAGCGAATGCGTGTCGGCATCAGCTCCGAGAGCGCCAGCCATACACAAACGCCCGGCCCAATGGCAAAAAACGCCATAAACGTGAACAGGGTGATTGCGACAATCCATCCATTGCGCGCATCCGGAACGGGAGTGATAAGGGCGTTTTCAATCTTCAGGGGAGCCGTTCGCGCTGCATCCAGGTCACCGAACGGGTTAGAAAAAAATGCTACGACCTTGTTTGCCGGCACTGCGCTGTCTCGCCCAATCTCGACCGGCTTAGCTCCCGGATCGTCAGACCGAACTACTGGAGTTGCCGCGCGGAAATCTCCATACGAATAAATGACCACCATCGAGGTGGGACGGTTCTGGTCACCACTGCTGCCGGCATCTGGCGCGTGAAGAAGTCTCGCGGCCACTTCACCGTTGTACGCCAAATGCAGCGTCTGGTCAGGTGCGACCATTGCCTGAACAGCTCGGTTCGAATCCACCTGCAATTGTTCCGTACGGCGGAACAGAACTCCGGTGCAAATAAGAGACACGATGATTCCACCAGTTCCAACGGCCAGGAGGAACTTACGGCCTTTCTTATCGACGAGCACGACTCCACCGAACGTGACCGTAAAATTGATGATCGTAAATACGACGTAGCCCCAATGCGCAGCCACGTCCGACAATCCGCTCTGCAGAAGGATGTTGGTGTTATAGGCGATGATCGAGTTGATTCCGGTCGCCTGATTACAAGCCAGGATGATGCAAGCCAGCACAAAGGGAATCACGTACTTGCGGCGCAAGAGCGAATCTTCGGCCTTTTCTCCAGCCGATCTTTTCGCCTTCTCAGCGGCGCTGAGATCAACCATCTCTTTGAGTTCGAGGTCTGCCTGATCATTGGAACGCGAGCGCAGCAGCGCGGCGTATGCCGCCTCCTTCTTACCGCGCCGCAGCAGCCACCGTGGAGATTCGGCCACCATAAGGCTGCCGATCACGAATAGGATCCCCGGAGGCAGCGACACCCAGAAGATCCCGCGCCACGCCGTGTCCTTGAACGCCAGCAGTTTCGCGGCATCCCCTAGTTTCGCGACCTGGTCCACGCGGAAACTGAAGTACACCCCCACGAGCGCTGCCGTAACAATTCCCAGCGTCAGCAGCCATTGGAATATTCCTGTGCCTTTGCCCCGATTCGAAGCAGTCAGGCACTCGGCGAGATACAGAGGAACCACAACGCCAATGAGGCCTGCGCTGACGCCTTGCAGAAGTCGGCCGAATACCAGCGGGCCATATCCGTGAGATAGCGCGATCATCGGGATGCTAATAACGAACATGACGCCGCTGACGGTCATCAGCGACTTGCGTCCCATCCAGTCGGCGAGTAGACCTGCAAAAAGCGTGGAGATCACGCTACCCAACAACACCGCTGCGACAACGATCGAAAGCTGTCCGGCATTGAGCCCGGATGTTGCCTCAAGATAGGGTAGCGCGCCGGCGATGATCCCGACGTCCACTCCGTAGAGCAGCCCACCCAGGCCCGCCACGATGAGCAGAAAGCGATTGTAGAAAACTTTCTTGCTATCGAGGACCGAAGCTGTACCCGCTGCTATCTGAGCTGTCATAGGAAGTTATCAAACGTAAGCGCATTGAGCGCACGTGAATTTGCTTGCTCTATCGGGAAAGCACCCTGAATTGTAGCCCAGCCGGCGCCGCGACAAACGTAAGTGCTATACATGAAACGCGAAAAAATGGAGTTTGCAGGATTTTCTGTAAGTCGTCATTGCATTGCGGGAGACCGGTGGTTGCCTCCCAGTATCTCGGACGCGTGTTTAGGCCTGCGTGCTTGTCTCCACAGGCAAGCTGAAAGAGAATACCGAGCCGTTGCCGGGTTGGCTCACGACTGCGATGGTTCCTCCGTGGGCTTCAATGATAACTTTGGCTATAGCCAATCCCATGCCGGTACCCGGCGCGGTATAGCGCTGATGTTGGCCGCGGTAAAACTTCTCAAAGATCAGGGACTGCTCGAATGAATCGATACCGGGCCCGCGGTCGGCCACACTGGTTACCAGGAAATTTCCTTCCACTTCGCTGCTCACGCGTATCGGAGTTCCAGGCTGTGAGTACTTGCCCGCATTCTCAAGAAGGTGCATGAGCACTTCGCGAATGCGCTGCAGATCCATGCGTACCCCTGGCAACTTGTCATCGGCTGCAGGGACGTCAACCGGGTGACGCTCGAGCACCGCCTTGGCATCTTGCATAGCAGGTTCGATCGCATCCGTAATCGAATGCGGCTCGAGATCAAGTTTGAATCTCCCAGAATCCAGTTGTGCCATTTCGGCGGCCTCTCCCACTAGTCGATTTAGCCGATCCGTCTCTTCATCAATGACCGCCATCAAGTCACGCCGGGCCAGATCGTCCAGACCGGTACCGGACAGCAAAGCCGTGACGCTTGCCTTGATGGAAGTCAGGGGTGTTCTGAATTCGTGCGTCACGGAATCCAGCAACGCGGTTCGCAGGCGTTCGTGCTCTTGCTCTGCCTGATGCTTGCTGAGGGCCTCCAGCGCCCGTGCGCGTTCGATTGCCAGGCCGGTAAGGCTGCTGAGAGCGTCGAGAGTCTCCCTGGACATCTCATCTCCGGTCACGCCCAGTGCTCCGAGAGTCCTCATGCCGAGGCGTAATGGTACATAGGAAACGCCGGATTGCGTGATAGGTTCGCCTCGAAGCAAAGTTGACCGCAGAACACTCTCCTCGTATTTCACGTCCAGAGAGGACCGGTAAACGACCGGGTGGTCCGCTGCCATGACGACTGCGCCACCAATCGAAAACGTCTCCTGCAAGTACTTTGGCAATGCATTCAGCAATTCGAGTACATTTTCGGATGCGAGCAATCTCTGGCTTAACGCATAGAGTCGCTCGACTTCTCTCCGGCGCTGCGTCGCTCCTTCCGCTTCGCGCCGGGCTTGTTCGGCGAGATTGCTGGCCACCAAAGCAGTTACGAGAAACGCGATAAGTGCGATCCAGTTCTGGGGCTCCGCGATGGTAAAAGTTCCAACAGGAGGTAGGAAGAAGAAGTTGAATGCGGCGGTTGCGCTCAACGCGAGCACGACGGCATAGCGGAGTCCCCAGTACGCCGAGGTGAGCAGCACCAAGACCAGGAACATCAGGGCAACCGTTGTGTGATTCACATGCGGACGGAAAGCCAGCGCAGTGATTGCAGCCACTGCTGCAATGACAAAGGCGTAACGTGCAGCCTGTGTGCGAGGGCGGGTCTTCACTCCCGCATTGTACGATGGGGGTGACTTTTACCAGGCTGCGAACGAGAATGGCTGCGGATGCCCAAAACACCAGACGACTGGCTCAACGAAATATCAACAGAAAAATCCAAGGGTATTTTCAAGCTCTTTCTCGGCTACGCTCCGGGTGTGGGCAAGACCTACAGCATGCTGAGTGAGGCGATTCGTCGTGCCAGCCGCGGGGAAGACGTGATTGTCGGAGTGGTCGAGAGTCACGGGCGCAAGGCTACGTCGGAACTCGCTGCAAAACTGGAGCGCGTGCCCCCACGAAAGCTCGAATACAAAGGCACCATCTTTGACGAGATGGATGTCGACGCGATCTTGGCGCGCAAAGCGTCCGTTGTAGTTGTGGACGAACTCGCCCACACGAATATTGAAGGCAGCAAACACGGCAAGCGCTACGAAGATGTAATCGAGTTGCTCGATTCCAAAATCGATGTGCTGTCTACGATGAATGTGCAGCACGTGGAGAGTCTGGGCCCCACCGTGCAGCAGATTACGGGTGTGCAGGTTCGCGAGACGGTACCGGACTGGGTTATGCAGCTCGTTGACGAGATCGTGCTTGCCGACCTGACCCCGCAGGCGTTGCAGAAGCGGATGGAGCGGGGGGACATTTATCCCATGGATCGAACACAGCGAGCGCTGTCGCACTTCTTCCGCCCCGGAAATCTGATTGCACTGCGCGAACTCGCGTTGCGCCAGGTTACGGGGGTAGTTGACCGCAGTCTCGACGCATTCCTGGAGAAAGATGGAACGCAGCTGGCGCACACGGTGCGGGAACGCATTGGAGTATGCGTCAGTTCCAACCCTGCGGCGCAGTATCTGATTGCCCGCGGATCACGCATGGCGCAAGCAATCGGTGGAGACTTGTTCGTTTTCTATATCGACGTAGGCCGCGATACTCGCCCGGAAGACCAGAAAACGTTGGCGGAAAACATTCGCTTTGCCGAGAATCTCGGCGCCCAGTTCGTCCGGACCACAGGCGGAAGCATCGCGGAAGGCATCGCTCGGCTGGTACGCGAGAACCACATCACGCAGGTCATCTTCGGACGCTCGGCGCGCACTGGCTGGCAGAGATACCTGTATCTTTCCGCTATCCAGAAATTCCTTCGCGAATCGCCGTCGGTGGATGTGCATATCGTGAGTCAGGAGGCACGCTGATGGCGGATCATCCCCACATTCTGGTGGTCGACGACGAACCGCAAATCACGCGCGTGCTTCGCACCAGTCTCTCCGCGCAAGGCTACGACATACGCGTCGCGAATAGCGGTGAGATGGCGCTCGAGATCATGAAAGACTGGCAACCGCATCTGATCATCACCGATCTTTCGATGCCATCGATCGATGGCATTCAACTGACGCGACACGTGAGAGCTATTTCGCAGGTTCCGATCGTGGTCCTGTCGGTGCGCGACAAAGAGCAGCAGAAGGTGGAGGCACTTGATGAAGGTGCGGATGACTACGTCACCAAACCATTCGGAATGAATGAACTGTTGGCGAGAGTGCGCGCCAATCTCCGCCGCGTCCCGATTGGCAGCGAATCGGACCCGGTCATTGAGATAGGAGATTTCCGCATCGATACGGCGGCTCACAAGGTGGCAGTCCGGCAGCAAGAAGTGCGGCTGACTCCAAAAGAGTTTGAACTCCTCGTTTATCTGGCG
>Ga0170475_122239771_pt1 | contig 12342 bp, 8 predicted proteins | sample Soicark_Litter_5_FD_111474 | JGI IMG/M metagenome (GOLD analysis project Ga0170475, IMG submission 111474) | Avena fatua rhizosphere microbial communities from Hopland, California, USA. Combined Assembly of 48 SPs | reverse complement strand
TCAGGAAAATGTTCTCCCGCCCCGTCAGATCTGGGTGAAATCCAGTCCCAACTTCGAGTAAACTGGACGCCCTGCCGCGCAGCCAGATATAGCCGGAAGTGGGATCCGTTATCCGGGAGAGAATTTTTAGCAGGGTGCTCTTGCCGGCACCATTAGCGCCGATGACGCCTACTACCTCTCCCATGTTGATTTGAAAATTAATATCATTCAATCCCCAAATCCACTGGTCGGTTTTTGGTGAGACGGTTTCTCGTCCACGCATGCTGTGCCAATGTTTCCTTATGCTTCGCGTGGCGAACTCTGTAATTCTGTCGAATTTATGAACGGTGGTACCCAGGCGATATTTCTTGGATATATGGTGAACTTCAATTACTGGCGCCATATCTAACTGTTCCCTCGCGGAACCAAACTTTCTTCAGCCGATTGAAACTGCTCATTTCTGCATGGGATCGATGGAAGAAGTTTCAGGGGATTGCCTGGAGTGAACCTTTCCCCGACGGTACAAAGCTTCGATGCACAGGAACGAAAGGCCCACTCTTTCGTGACCCAAGCCGGATACCTGCCAATCTCAACTTAGCATATTCGCCAAACCTCTGAAATTTCCATCCGCATTCGGACATTAAATGCGATGCTTACGGAACAGGAACTATGCTCACCCGTCCAAAGCTGACGTCACCTTTATGTGTGGCGAGCAGAATCGATCCCGCATTCAACTCTCCCACCGCTTGCATGTCCCATTGCAAGGGTTCAGGCATGCTCGCCGGCCATATTTTCAGGCTGTACAGGCTGTTGGACGGTCCATTTGGATCCACGCGAAATTTGTAAATGTATTTCGTTCCTCGTGTTAAAAACCGCGTTTTCGCGGTGAGAATCGTTTCCGGGTGCAGGACTGTGTTGTTATAGATCTCCTCGTTAGCGCTCGACCCGCGGGGGAGGCCCGGAACTTCGCTTGTCCACCAGCCAAGACCGGTAAAGACATGACCGGTTCGGGGCTGATCCGGGAGCGCTTGCCCGAATTGCACCGTGCTGTGCCCCCTCCAGCCGGTCACGATTCCGATGCCAAAATCCATGCAGTCAACCGTGTTAACGGTAACTTCCGCGGTCACTTCGTAATTGGTCCACGTATTCATTTCACCGATCGCGATGAGGCGGTCATAGCCAACCTCCATCGTGCGAACCGAACCGTCAGGCTGAAGCTGCCACTTGCCATCCACGATCTGAGCGACATCTGAAATGTTTGCTACCGTTGACCAATCTACTGAATACGGCAATGGCCAGGTTCGGCCAGACACATAATTCACGGTCACGCTTTGGCTGCTTTGGTTGCCCAGGCTATCGACTGCAGTAATGACCACTGTGTTGGCACCATTGTTGAGGTTCGCGCGGTCAATTTCCACGTTAAAGTCGCCGATCTCAATCAAGCGGGGATACTGTTGTCCCATGGCGAGCGTTTGGGGGCTTCCCCCATTTAGTGTGTACGTCAAACTTGAGATCGCATTCTTACCATAAACTGTTCCGAGAACGTTGACCCATGGCTGGGGATTGCCAATCTGGCCAAAATTTTGGGTTGAGCCATACCAAACGTCGATCATCGGCGCTGATCCCGTAATTGCCGGACGAGGCCTGAAAGGCGTCATCAGAGGAATATCAGCAGCCCCGCCGTCTTCTGGAAGGATCGGGCTAAGTGTATTAAAGAAGTAATCAGCAGAAGCGGTAAATGGGGGCGAGGTTTTACCGCAGCAGTTGCCCACAAATGGTCCGATTTTTGTAGCGTTCATGGCGAATGTAAAGCTTGAAGCAGCCGTGAAAGTCGTGCCGTCAATCGACCAGCTCTGGGTCCAGGTGTTTCCGGTGCGCTGAACTCGGATCCACACTGGGGACATGGTTCCCGCGCGGTTGGTAGTAGAGGTCACCGGTCGGGCGCTGCTATCGAGCGCTATGCTGTACCTGGTTGTGGGCTGTCCATTGGTAAAGGTGGCGGCGAAAATGCGCGTGTAGGTACAGTCTCGATGGATGTCAAAACGAATAAAGTTCGTGCTGTCCTGTTGCACCAGGATGCCTTCATCCTGTGCGCTAGAGGCGGGAGGAGAATCGAACTTCACTACCACCTGGAAGTCTGAGTTGGCTATGGTCTGCATGACATTCAACGACCGGTTCCCGGGGGTCCACACATCGTGATCGACCCCCCCTGGAATTGACATCAGCAGATGATCGCCGTTGACAGTGACGGTTCCATCACCCAGAGGATTGAATACCGTCCATCGTGAGGTGTTGAGCCCACTGGAATGGAAATCGTCAGAAACAGGTGCGCTTGCAGTCGAGCAGGCGCTCGTGCTGAACGTGGCATCGGTTGTAGTTCCGGTGTTGCCAACCTGGTCGGTCGAAGCTATCCGAAAATGGTAGGTCGTGTTGCACGTCAGACCATTGAGAGTGAGAGTGTGGGTGATCGCCAGTGTTGGGTCGGAAACAGCCGAGCCATAAGCTGAGGTGAGTCCATAATCTACACGGCTGTCGGAACTCTTGTCCGTCGCCCATGAGATTGTCGCTGAAGTTTGCGACGGCGCGACCACAATGCCGCTGATGGCAGGAGGCGTCGTGACACAAGCGGTCGTAGTGAAGGTTTGGTCGGTTCCGCTGGAAAGGGCGCCTGAGGAATCGGTAGAACTAACGCGGTAATGATAGGTGGTGTTACAGCTGAGACCGAGAAGATCGATGGAATGGCTGGTTGTGAGCGCTCCGCTTCCGACCGTACTCCCATATGAGCTTGTTAGCCCAAAGTTGACGTTCCCGGTTGCGGCGCGGTCTGTCGTCCACGAGATCGTCGCCGAGTTGGTGGACGGTGATGCTGCGATTGCGCTGATCACGGGGCCGATGTTCCGGAAGTAGTCGATCATTCCAGCAAATGCAGGAGAGCTGGTTTTGCAGCAGTTACCGACGAACGGGCCAATTCGGCTGGGGGCCAGGTTGAACAGGAAGCTGATTGCAGTGTTGAAGGTGGTCCCATCCTTCGACCAGGTATACGTCCAACCAGATCCCGTGCGCTGCACCCGTAACCAGAAGGGCGCGAACGTGCTGCCGCTCAACGTCGTATCGAAGACTACGGTGGGGCCGCCTCCGACGAACTTGGCAACGAACAGATGTACGTTGGTTCCATCGAAGTACTGGTCGAAGCGCAGGTAATTGTTAGCATCCTGCTCCACAATCAAACCTTGCATCTGCGACTTCTGATTGACGGAGGAATCGAATTTGATTTCGACTTTGAAATCAACGTCAGCCATTGACTGCATTAGGCGAACAGAACGATTGCCGGTTTTCCAGACATCGTGCTCCGTGCCTGCGGGTAAACCAAGCTGGGCTTCCGTCCCATTCATCGAAACTGTGCCATCCCCAACAGGATTGACGATTGTCCAGAGAGATGTGTCGAGCGATGAAGTGTTAAATTCGTCTGAAACCGGAGGGCCGGTTATACCCGTGCACGAGGTGGTCGTAAACACGGTGTCTGCGGATTGCCCCGTATTCCCATTGCCATCAACCGATGTCACCTGGAAGTGGTACGGCGTATTGCAGCTCAGGCCTGTCGCGGCGACTGAATGGGAGGTTACTAGCGTCGGTGAGCTGACACTGGTAGTGTAGGCACTGCTCAGCCCGTAATCGAGCTGGCTGGTCGCCGGAACCGACGTTGTCCAGGAAATCGTGGCTGAGTTGGGGCCCGGCGTCGCCGTCACTGCGCTGATGAATGGTCCGATGTTTCGGAAATAGTCAATGGCCCCCGTAAATGCCGGAGACACACTGCCGCAACAATTCCCGACAAACGGACCGATTCTGCTTACTGCCATGCCAAAAGTGAAGGTCGCAGCGGGGTTGAAGGTGCTGCCATCCTTCGACCATGTGTAGGTCCAGGTGTTGCCTGCCCGCTGAACACGCAGCCAAAAAGGGAAAAACGTTCCCCCGCCTAAGATTGTGTTCGTTTGGACCGTGGGTTGGCCGGCAACGAACTTGGCCACGAACAGATGTACGTTGGTTCCGTCGAAATATTGGTCGAAGCGCAGATAGTTGTTGGCGTCCTGCTCTACGATCAGACCCTGCATCTGCGCACTCTGGCTGACAGGAGAATCGAATTTCACTTCGACTTTGAAATCGCCGTCAGCCACTGCCTGCATAAGGCGAAGAGAACGGTTTCCGGTTTTCCAGACATCGTGCTCGGAGCCTGCGGGCAAACCAAGCTGGGCCTCGGTTCCATTGAACGACACCGCGCCGTTTCCCACAGGATTCACCACAGTCCAGAGCGAGGTGTTCAGTGTGGCATTGTTGAATTCGTCTGAAATTGGGCCGCCTGCCGCAAATAACATCGGGGCCGTACCCAGGACCAGCAGTGCGGAAAACAGAACTTTCAGTACGGGTATGCAACTATGATTCTTGAGACCTGTCACTCGTGACCTCGGAATCCGTGTGCAGCCAGTATGTAAATTCGACAATCCCCAGGTTCGTCGAAAAATCGCCCGTCGCATTGCTACTAAGCTCCCGCCATTCGAATAAAGACCAGAGAACAATTCTATTTCTTGAAAGTGTCGCACTGGAACGAAGTTCGCCATGATTCCCCTACTTTTACGAAACGCGAAAGTTGCAATGTTTTGCACAATCACCTCGACTTCATTAGGGGGACGAAATTGCCGAGCGCAAGTGTTCGAACCTGCAATTACGAACTGGGCTTGAATACCAGTTCTCCCTCGACCTTTGGTCCCAGGTCATAGTGACAAACCGTTTCTTCGGGCATGGGGGAGAGATCGCTACCGCGGACGAAATCCCGCAGGGAAGTGCCTGTGGGGAAAGAATCAAGGTTCGGCGCGCCGCGTTGGGCATCGAGGTCGCAAATGTTGACGGTCCGGAAATCAATGCTGTAACGGCTTTTGCCAGACGTGTTGGGAACAGTCGAGTGCATCTGGGCGGCAGAGAACAAAACTATCCCACCCGGGGGGCAGACAATGCGTACCTGAGGATCGATCGCCAGATCCTGTTTGGCTTTGGGCTGCTTGCGCGTGTCCGTCTTTATGTGCTGCGCCGCCTGTTTGCGGCCCTGCGAATTCCACTCGTAGTAGTTGAACTCGGACGAGCCGTTTTCAACCGCTTCACTCCAGTAGCGCGGATGAAACGCCATTGAACTCTCCGATTCGAATTCATATATAGGGATCCACCAGTTCAACTGAGCCATCGGAGCCGAATACCATGTATCGCGGTGCAAGTGATGGGCGTAACCTACGCCAGAGGTCAGATATGCGTCGCTGGTCACCATCCGGAGTCTGGGCACATCGACGTAGGTTTCATCGAGGTCACAACCGAGTTCCTTAACCACGGCAGCCAGCAGTTTCATGGTTTCTGGATGATGAATGAAAGCAGGTTTCAGGGGCGCAACTACTGCGACATACTCTTCAACCGGCATCTCATACTGCGCGCTCAAAGGATTTTTCGAGCCGAAGCCGTCTTCGATCATCTTGCGCGCGAATTCAATGAGCGCAATGGTGCTCGGACGCGGAGAGAACACAAACAGTTCGCCCCGATACAGCCGCTGGCGGCGGGTTGCGTCATCGATCGGGAAATCAAAAAAAACGGTGTCCATATGCTCAGCTCCTGAAATCAAATTGCCTCAAACCAGTCGGAACTCCGGGGTCAAGTCTAACTTCGCTACGGCCCGCCTGATTTCGGTTTCGTAGTTTGGATTGGTAATAACAATCAGATCGGGCTGATACTCGCGCAAGAACTCCGGCGCCACAACTTTTTGTCCAGTCCCTGGCACAAAGCGCCCATGCTTGTGCGGGTTTACATCCACGATGTATTCAACTCCGCTGACATCTCGGAGCGCGTTCAGGAAGGTCGCGCCCTTGGCCCCTGCGCCCCACAGCGCGACACGCTTTCCAGCGTCTCGGAGAATGCCAAGCGTGTGGCGCCAATCTGCAATCTGCTGCTGGTAGCGCTCGGCGAAAGCACCTACTGCGGACGATAACGCGACCATCTCCTGCCCAGATTCCGAGGCAGCGGCATTGCAGGCGTCCACCGCAGGTTTCGCTTCAAGGCAAAGGTACTGCCCGCCAAAGGCCTCGTACATGTTCAGCACGTCAAATCCGGAAAGTGTGAACAGATGCTGCAGTGACGGGGCGGTGTAATAGAAGCAGTGTTCGTAGATGATGTCCCAAATACCCATGCGGTAGAGCGTGAATGAGGCATTCGGCACTTCAAAGAACACGCCGCAATTGGTGCGATGGCTGATGCCCCGCCGGATATCCGATAGAAAGGGGCGCGGATCAGAGATGTGCTCCAGCACATGACGGCAACACACAAAGTCAGCGGGTTGCTCGGCGTACGCCTGCGAATAAAAATCACGAGTTACGCCAAAGCCCTGGCCCGCACTTGTATCAACTCTGTCGTGCTCATAAGTCGGATCGAACCCCAGCCCGCGATTCCCTCCGCGTTGGCAGAGAAGCGCCAGGAAGTCGCCCTTCCCGCACCCGACTTCGATCACATCTTTTCCGTGGAGATCAAAGCGCGCTATCAGTTGGTCGGCAAGTTCTTCCGCGTAGCGCTGGAACGCCTGCGAGTAGTGCAGAGAATTATCGTATCTGCTGTCGTAAGTGAGGAGCGAGCGATCGAAAGCCTGGTTGTAAATCGCGCCACAATGGGAGCAGAACGTAAGCTCAATGGCTCCGGCAGGGCACCTCACCGCCTCTTCGTAGCTCGCCCACAAGGTAATCGAGTTCACCGGCACCGACGGCAGTTCAAAAAATACTTTCGCTTGCGCGCCGCCGCAGGCAGGGCACTTCACCGGCGCCGAGATCTGCTCGATTTCATCAATCATGGGCAATGTAGTTTCCATGTTTGCCTTGTGCCGCGCTAAACCGCGCTTAGTTCCGGGCCCAGTCCCATGCGCTTGAGGTCCCGCCCGATCTCTTCGCAATAAATCGGATTCATCGCTATTACAACGTCCGGCCTGTATTCGCGCAGCGCTTCCGGCGACGAAATCAGCTTTCCGCTGCCTGCGAGGAAGCGTCCATGCCGGTGCGGATTGATGTCCACGATCATGCCGATCTCGTCTGTAACGCCCAGAGTGCTGAGAAACGAGACGCATTTTGATCCGGAACCCCAGATGGCGGCGCGCTGCTTCTTCTGGCGAATCTGGTCAACACGTTCGCGCCATTTGCCGAGTCGCTTAGAGTAATTGGTTGCGAAGAAATCTACGTCTCTACGCAATTCATCAAGGTCTTCCTCGGCTTCCAGCCTTGTAGTCGCATGACCCGGGCGCGCGTCCAGAATCAAATACTGATCGTCAAATTCCTTCGCAAGCCGGATTACGTCGAAGTCAGTTTTGCGGAAAAGGCGAGCGAGCGAGCCGAGCGTGAAGTACGAGCAGTGCTCGTAGTAGATGTCCCAGAAAGCAATTTCACGCAGCACGCGACCTACGTCAGGGACTTCAAAGAACACTACGCAGTCGCGCCGGTCGCCCACTGACCTGCGTACGGTTTGCATGAACTCGTAAGTATCCGGAATGTGCTCCAGCGTGTGCCGGCAGCAGATGAGATCGCCGGAGAGGTTCGCATAGCGCTCGTCGTAGAAATCCTGGATGAAGTCGACATTCTCCGATGCGACGCGCTCTGAAATGTAGCTTGGGTCGATGCCGATGCCATGATTTTTCCCGAGCTCACAAAGCAGCACGAGGAAATCGCCCTTACCGCAACCGATCTCGACGACTTTCTTCTGCCGAAGATCGTAGCGCTGGATCAGGTCCTGACACAGTGCCTCTGCGAAGGCATTAAATCGCGGCGAAAATGATTGCTGCTCCTCATAGGCAGAGGAATAGCGAAGCATGGCAGGGTCGAAGATGGTGTTTTGAATGAACCCGCAGCTCTCGCAGAACCCGAGAGCGATGTTCCGCCGGGGAAAATTCACGGCTTCTGCCTGGTCGTTCAGCAACAAACAACTGTGGACCGGAACACCCTTCATTTCATAGAACACTGACATTCCGGCCGAACCGCAGCTCCGGCATCGCAAGGGCGAAGAAGCTGTGGAGGGGTCTGTCCGTACTCCGTTAGCAAGTGTCGATTCGAGGGTCACAGTATTTTGGGCTCCGGCACCGGCACGATGAATTTTCCTCCCCGGTTCCTGTATTCCGATTGCTGGGCCAGGATTTCGTCTGCAAAATTCCAGCTCAACAGCAGCACATAATCCGGTTGGTCCTCGAGCAGTTTGCTCGTCGCAAAGATCGGCAACTCCTGCCCTGGCATAAAAAGTCCCTGCTTGTGGGTGTTGCGATCCACTACAAAATCCACGAACTGTTTACCCACTCCGATGTAATTGATCAGCGTGCTGCCCTTGGCCGCCGCGCCGTAAGCTGCGATTCGCTTGCCTTGTGACTTAAGACGCCCCAGCAGTTCGAGAAGCGAGACGCGCACGCGATCGACGCGGCCAGCGAAGTCGCGGTAGTACTCCAGCCCGACCAGCCCGGCTTCGGCTTCTGCCCGCAACATCGACTTTACAGAATCCTGCACCGCCTCGCGCGGTTCAATGTGATAGCGAAGCGATCCGCCGTGAATCGGCAGATGATCGACGTGATTCAGGTATAGCGAGTGCCGGCGCAAGAGTCTGTCCACCGCGGAAACAGAGAAGTAACACAGGTGCTCGTGATAAATGGTGTCGAACTCGCAGTGCTCGATCAGGTCGCGAACGTACGGCGCTTCGATCACTGCGACACCATCATCTTTCAACAGAATGCGAATGCCTTCGACGAACCCGTTGAGATCGGGTACGTGAGCGAGCACATTGTTAGCGATGATCACGTCCGCCTGCTTGCCCTCTGCCCGCAGCTTCCGGGCGAGATATTGGGTGAAGAACGTACACAAGGTGGGGACGCCGATCTTCTCTGCTGCCCGCGCCGGCCCCTCAGCGGGATCAATGCCCAGCACCGGAATGCCGCGTTCCACAAAGTTTCGCAGGAGATATCCGTCATTGCTCGCCAGTTCCACAACCAGGCTCGAAGCATTCAGCCGCCTCGAATCAATCAACCTGAGAGCATTTTCTCGCGAGTGGCGTAGCAGGGCCTCAGAGAACGAGGAAAAATAAGGGTAGTCGCGGCAGAACAGTTCGTCAGCCGGAACCGTTTCACGAATCTGTAGAAGCCCGCAGCCGTCGCACAAAGATACATTGAGCGGGTAGGTGCGCTCACGTTGGGCGAGTTGCTCGGGCGTCCGCAAAGCGTCCGCCAGCGGCGTACATCCCAACGAAAGCACGGAATGCAGACCATCTTCTCCGCAACTGCGGCAATGGGTTCCGTTAAGCATGGACGGTCTGGCCCTGCGCGACTTCCTCATGTTTGCCCGACCAGCGTAGAGAGGAATCAAGCATTCCTGCGTCGTGGAGTTTCTTCACGTGACGGATGCGCATGAATCTAGGGCCTTCCAGATCTTCGAGTGTCAGGCCTACTTCCTTGTAGGCCTCATAAAGCTGCTTGGCGCCCGCTGGCGCATTCCATTGCGGCCGGAACGCCGGCAACACCCGCTGAATCTTCGAGCAATTTACGCGATAGCAGCGTTTGTCCGGGCCAGCGCCTTCGGCAAACTCAATCCGGCATCCCGGGACCGTGTTCTTGACGATCTCCGCCAGTTCGCGAATCCGGTAATTTTCTTCGGTAATGCCAACATTGAATGCCTCCAGATGCACCTTCTCGCGAGGCGCTTCCAGGACCGCCAGAAACGCACGCGAAATATCTTCGATGTGGACGATTGGACGCCACGGCGTACCATCGCTCTTCAGGTAAACCAATCCCTTCGTGAATGCCCAGCCCACGAGATTGTTCAGCACCAGATCGGCCCGCAGGCAGCTCGAAACCCCGTACGCGGTCGCGCTGCGGAGAAACGTTGGGCTGAAGTCGTCATTCGCCAGCTTGTGGACGTCCTGCTCAACCCGCACCTTCGAAACACCGTACGGCGTCACCGGATTGAATGCGCTGCTTTCGTCGAGAAAGTCATCTCCTGCGGCACCGTAGTTACTGCACGATGAGGAAAAGATGAACCTGGAAACGCCTGCCTGTCTGGCGTATTCCGCCAGCCGTACCGAGGCCAGGTGGTTGATCTCAAACGTGCACTCGGGATTCAAGTCGCCAAGCGGATCATTCGAGATTCCCGCCAAATGCAGAACGGCATCGAAGCCTTCGAGATCCGAAACCTCTACGTTCCGAAGGTCCTTGCGAATCCACGGAACCGAATCCGATTTTTCCCGACCGAAGACGCATTTTTCGAAAAGCCCACTGTCCAGGCCCACGACTTCATGCCCTGCACGCACGGCCATTGGCACGAGTACCCGACCGATGTAACCTCTATGTCCGGTGATCAGAATTCTCAACTAATCCTCCCATGTTTTCCACGGTGCATTGCCGGCATCCCAGAGGGTTTCCAGCAGTTTCTTGTCGCGAAGCGTATCCATGCATTGCCAAAATGAAGTGTGCTTGTAGGCCATGAGCTGGCCGTCTGCAGCAAGCCGTTCCAACGGCTCGCGCTCCCACTGCGTATGGTCGCCATCTATGTAATCCATTACTCCCGGCTCAAGTACAAAGAAAGCCCCATTGATCCAGCCCTCACCGAGCTGCGGTTTCTCGGTAAAGCTTGAAACCTGATCTCCCTGCATTTCCAGCCGACCAAATCTGGCCGGAGGCCGGACTGCTGTGACCGTTGCCAGTTTTCCATGCGACCGGTGGAATTTCAGCAGTTCCTGCAGGTTTACGTCGGAAACGCCGTCGCCCCAGGTAAGCATAAAGGTCTCGTGTCCCAGAGCCGACGCGAGCCGCTTTATTCGTCCGCCTGTGAGGGTCGCCTCGCCGGTGTCGATCAGCTCCACGTTCCAGTCACATTTGTGTCTGCCATTGAGGTGCGACTTGACCTCACCCCGGGCCAAGTTGACGGTCAGATCGCTGCTCAGGGAACAATAGTCAACGAAGTAGCGTTTGATCACTTCACCTTTGTATCCAAGCGCCACCACGAAGTTGTCAAACCCACAACTCGCGTAGTGCTTCATGATGTGCCAAAGAATCGGGCGGCCGCCGATTGTCACCATTGGCTTGGGCTTAATCTCGGTCTCCTCAACCAAGCGCGTGCCGACACCCCCTGCAAGAATCGCCACTTTCATAGATATATTCCCGTGCACATTGCTTGATCTCGCTCGAGCTGTGGTGTGCAATTAGAATGCCAGGTGCGAGCGAACGTACGGCCGGTAATCCTCTGATTTTAAAGAGCCAGTTGTAAACTTTTCATGCAACGGTATGTGCAATACTTCCTAAATGGCATTGAGTCATCACGGAGTGCAATTGTTTTCACACTGCCGACATGCGCAGACTCGCCCAATTTGGGTCCTGTGGACAGGCACTCCCTTGTGTGACAGACTGAGTCGCAATGACGAACCTCGCCAGTGATACAAACGATGATCCCTCTATCGGAGGGAGATTCACGCCAACTCCGATTAAGGTTCTCATAAAGCCGCGCAAAGGCTGGCAAGCTGTAGATCTTTCTGAAGCCTTTCGCTACCGGGAGCTGTTTTTTTTTCTGGGCTGGCGAGACATAAAAATCCGCTACCGGCAGACCATGCTAGGTGGTGTTTGGGCCGTTCTTCAACCCTTACTGGGAATGCTGATATTCTCTTTCGTATTCAATCGGATGGTTGGCGTGCGGAGCGATGGCCCACCTTATCCTTTGTTCGTGTTCGCTGGGCTAGCACCATGGACCTTCTTTTCCAACGCGGTGACTCAGTCGAGCAATAGCCTGTTAGCCAGTGAGCGACTGGTGTCGAAGATCTATTTTCCTCGATTTTTTATTCCTTTGGCCGCAGTGGGCGGGTTGCTGCTGGATTTTTTCGTGAGCCTTGCGCTGGTCGCTGTGTTGATGGTTCATTATCACTGGCCCTTCACGTACCACGTCCTTATGGTGCCTGTCTTCATTCTGGGGATTTTCTTGGCCGCGAGCGGACTCGGACTTGCATTATCAGCGTGCAATGTAATTTTTCGAGACGTCAAGTACGCCGTGCCATTTTTTATACAAATGGGGTTTTTCGTGACACCGATTGTTTATCCGCTGCACTATGTTCCACAACGCTGGCAGAGTGTGGTTGCGTTGAATCCTATGATGGGAATGGTTTTGGGTCTTCGGCACGCACTCCTTGGTAGCCCCGTTTCGATGAATTTGGAACTGGTCTCCTTTGCCCTCTGCATTATTCTTTTCGTCAGCGGACTATTAATTTTTCGGCGAATAGAACGCCTGTTTGCAGACATAATCTGAAATCGGCGACTGTCCTCGCTCTCGGGCAATGCAAGGG
>Ga0170475_105383199_pt1 | contig 12345 bp, 22 predicted proteins | sample Soicark_Litter_5_FD_111474 | JGI IMG/M metagenome (GOLD analysis project Ga0170475, IMG submission 111474) | Avena fatua rhizosphere microbial communities from Hopland, California, USA. Combined Assembly of 48 SPs | reverse complement strand
TGGAGAAGGAGCTGCGCTTCGCCATCCGCGAAGGCGGCCGCACCGTCGGCGCCGGCGTCGTCGCCGAGGTCATCTCGTAAGGCGGTCGGTCGAGTGGCTGCTCGCCCCGGCCATCCCCCTGGAAGCAGGGGGAATGTCGGGGCGGGTAGTTGGATTCTAGTTGCATTGCCTGGGGTGGGGTGCTACATGGCGCCCCCTTCGTCCTGCAGCACGGCTCTGTGACATCCAGGGGCAGTGGTCGCGTCTCGCCCGAACCCGTCAGGGGCCGTCCAAGAGGTCTTTCGAATGGCGACACAGAAGATTCGCATCAGGCTGAAGGCGTACGACTCGAAGCTCCTGGATCAGAGTGCTGGGGAGATCGTCGAGACCGCCAAGCGCACGGGCGCCAAGGTGGCCGGTCCGATCCCTCTGCCTACGCGCATCAACAAGTTCACGGTCTTGCGCTCGCCGCACGTGGACAAGAAGAGCCGCGAGCAGTTCGAGATCCGCACGCACAAGCGGCTGCTCGACATCCTCGAGCCCACCCAGCAGACGCTGGATGCGCTGATGAAGCTGGACCTGTCGGCCGGCGTGGATGTGGAAATCAAGTCCTGATGACGAAGCGGCTTGGGGTGAAGGGCCTGGTGGCCTCCCCCTGAGCGCTCGAGGAAAGAGCCATGGCGAAGTTTGACATCGTCGATTTGGATTTGAAGAAGGTCGGGGAGATCGAGCTCTCTGACGCCATCTTCGGTGCGAAGCCGAACGAGCACCTGTTCTACGAAGTCGCGAAGATGCAGCAGATCAACCGGCGCCGGGGCACGGTGGGCGTGAAGAACACGTCCCTGGTCTCGGGTGGCGGCAAGAAGCCCTGGAAGCAGAAGGGCACCGGCCGCGCTCGCCAGGGCTCCATCCGCGCCTCCCACTGGGTGGGCGGCGGCAAGGCCATGGCGCCCAAGGCCCGCGACTACGCCTACCGTCCGCCCCGCAAGGTGCGGCGTGGGGCGCTGCGCAGCGCGCTGAGCCTGCGCGCCCAGGAGAAGGCGCTCATCATCCTGGACGGCTTCAAGCTGGACGCGGGCAAGTCGAAGCAGGCCTTCGACGTGCTGACCAAGCGGCTGAAGCTGGAAGGTGCGCTGGTCGTAGAGGAGAAGAGCAACACCAACCTGCACCGCAGCGTGCGCAACCTGGCGAAGTTCGACGTGCTGCCACCCGAGGGTCTGAACCTCGAGTCGCTGCTCCGCCACAAGCGCGTGGTCCTCACGGCCGCTGCGGCCAAGGCTCTGGAAGGGACGCTGTCATGAAGCCGAACGACGTCATCAAGGGCCCGCTCATCACCGAGAAGCTGGACCGGGCGAGGGAGAAGTTTCGCCAGTACTCGTTCATCGTCGATAAGAAGGCCACCAAGCACGACGTGGCCCTGGCGGTGGAGGGGCTGTTCAAGGTCTCCGTCGAGGCGGTGCGCACCAACATCGTGCGCGGCAAGGTCAAGCGGGTGGGCCGCAGCATCGGCCAGCGCCCCAACTACAAGAAGGCCGTCGTGACCCTGAAGGAAGGGGACAAGATCGAGCTCTTCGAGGGAGGCACGGTCTGACGCCGGTCGGGACCGTCGCTCTTTAGGGAGACACCATGGGAATCAAGTCCTACAAGCCCACTTCCCCAGCCCGCCGCCTGATGACGGTGTCCGACTTCGCGGACATCACCAAGGGCACGCCGGAGAAGAAGCTCACCGAGTCCATCAAGCGCTCGGGTGGCCGCAACGTCCACGGCCACATCACCCGCCGCCACCAGGGCGGCGGCCACAAGCGGCGCTACCGGGTCATCGACTTCAAGCGGCGCGACAAGGACGGCGTGCCCGCCAAGGTCGCGTCGGTGGAGTACGACCCCAACCGCAGCGCCAACATCGCGCTGCTTCACTACGCGGACGGGGAGAAGCGCTACATCCTCTCTCCGGTCGGGCTCACGGTGGGGGACACCCTGTTCGCCGGCGAGCAGGCGGACATCCGCCCCGGCAACAGCCTCCCGCTGCAGAACATCCCGGTGGGCACGGTCATCCACAACGTGGAGATCAAACCTGGCCGGGGTGCCCAGATGATCCGCTCCGCCGGGTCCTGGGGCCAGTTGATGGCGAAGGAAGGGCGCTACGCCCAGATTCGTCTCCCCTCGGGCGCGGTGCGCAAGGTGCTCATCGAGTGCCGGGCCACCGTGGGCCAGGTGGGCAACATCGAGCACGAAATCATCCGCATCGGGAAGGCGGGCAAGAGCCGCTGGCTGGGTATCCGGCCCACGGTTCGCGGCCTCGCCATGAACCCGGTGGACCACCCCCACGGCGGTGGCGAAGGCAAGAGCGGCCAGGGTAATCCCCACCCGGTATCTCCGTGGGGCAAGAAGACCAAGGGCCTCACCACGCGCAAGAACAAGCGCACCGACAAGTTCATCGTCAGCGGGCGCCGCCAGGGCGTGCGCAGCCAGTAAAGGCGAGGGTTTTCTAAATGGCTCGTTCGATTAAGAAGGGTCCGTTCGTCGACGACTACCTCCTCAAGAAGGTGGAGGACATGATCAAGACGAACAAGAAGCAGGTTCTGAAGACGTGGTCGCGCCGCTCCACCATCCTCCCGGAGTTCGTGGGGCACACCTTCGCGGTCCACAATGGCCGCAAGTTCATCCCGGTCTTCGTGACGGAGAACATGGTGGGCCACAAGCTGGGTGAGTTTGCGCCAACGCGCACCTTCTCGGGCCACTCAGGCGAGAAGAAGGTCGCCAAGGCGCCGGGCAAGTAGCGGGGGCCTTCGGCACCTCGCGCTTCTTGAGGAGATGACCATGGAGTCGACGGCACATTTGCGTTACCTGCGCATGTCCCCGCGGAAGTTGTCCACGGTGGCGGCGCTCGTGCGGGGCAAGTCCGTAGAGGCGGCCCTCAACATCTTGAAGTTCACCCCCCGGGCGGCGGCCGCGCCTATGGCCAAGCTCATCAAGAGCGCGGTGGCGAACGCCACCGACAAGTCCAAGGGCGAGCTCGACGTGGACACGCTCTACGTCAAGACCATCTCGGTGGACCAGGGGCCTACCCAGAAGCGCTACATGCCCCGCGCCATGGGCCGTGCGACTCCCATCCACAAGAAGAGCAGCCACGTCCACGTGGTGCTCGCTGACATGAAGAAGAAGGCTGGGCGCTAGCGCGCGCGGGCCACCACACCCTCCCTTTAGGAGAAGCACGTTGGGCCAGAAAGTTCATCCGATCGGGTTCCGCCTCGGGGTCATCAAGACCTGGGACTCCAAGTGGTTTGAGCACAAGAACTACGCGCAGTGGTTGCACGAGGACATCCGCATCCGCGAGTTCGTGAAGCAGTCGCTCGCTCACGCGGGCGTCTCCAAGGTGGAGATCGAGCGCGCGGCCAACAAGGTGAAGGTGAACGTCCACACCGCGCGGCCGGGCATCGTCATCGGCAAGCGGGGCGCCGGCATCGAGACGGTGAAGAAGGACCTCCAACGCTTCACCAAGAACGAGGTCTTCCTCAACATCGTCGAGGTCCGCAAGGCCGAGACCGACGCCCAGTTGGTGGCGGAGAACATCGCCACCCAGCTCGAGCGCCGCATCGCCTTCCGCCGCGCGATGAAGAAGGCCCTGCAGACGGCGATGAAGTTCGGCGCCAAGGGCATCCGCGTGGCCTGCTCGGGCCGCCTGGGTGGCGCCGAGATGGCGCGCTACGAGTGGTACCGCGAGGGCCGCGTTCCTCTGCACACGCTGCGCGCGGACATCGACTACGGCTTCGCCGAGGCGAAGACCACCTACGGAAAGATTGGTTGCAAGGTGTGGATCTGCCGCGGCGAGGTGTTGCCGGGCAAGGGCGGCCAGGCCCCCATGCCGTCCAACCGCTAACGCTCGCGCCAGCGCCAGGGGGCGGAACGCGCCGCCCGCTGGACCGCGCGACTTGAGGACGCACGACGATGCTTCAGCCAGCTCGCACCAAGTTCCGCAAGATGCACAAGGGCCGGACCCCCGGCCGGGCCTACCGTGGCAGCAACCTGACCTACGGTGAGTACGGCCTGATGACCCTTCAGCCCGGGTGGATCACTTCGCGGCAGATCGAGTCTGCCCGTATGGCCATGACCCGCCACGTCAAGCGCGGCGGCAAGGTGTGGATCCGCATCTTCCCGGACAAGCCCATCACCAAGAAGCCCGCCGAGACCCGTATGGGTACCGGGAAGGGTGGCGTGGAGTACTACGTCGCGGTGGTGAAGCCGGGCCGGATCCTCTACGAGATGGGCGGCGTGACTCCGGAGCTCGCGCTCGGAGCGCTGCAGCGCGCGCAAGCGAAGCTGCCAGTCCTCACCCGCATCGTGCACCGCAGCGAGCTCAGCCTGTAGCCGCGCGCGGCAGGGCACGAGGAGACTTCGAGATGACCACGGCCAAGGAACTAAAGGAATTGTCGCTGGAGGACCTGGAGCGGCGCGCAGAGGACATGCGCAACACGCTGTTCCAGGACCAGCTCAAGCGGCGCACCGGCTCGCTCGACAGCCCGTCCGAGCGCACGGCACACCAGCGGGAGCTGGCCCGCATTCTCACCGTCAAGGGCCAGAAGCAGCGCCAGGCAGAGCCTAAGAAGGCCTGAAGGGTATCACCTGGGCGCCCCGGGCCGCATGCATGGGCCGGGCGCGCCCCCTTGTGGCCGAACGAGGGCGCCGGAGGGCGGCGCGCTCGGGCGGCCCATGACAGACAAGCGAGTGCACGAAAATGGCTGAGACGACCGAGACCACCCCTGCCCAGACCGCAAACCGCGGCCGCCCCAAGACCCGCGTGGGGATTGTGACCTCCAACAAGATGCAGAAGACGGTGGTTGTCACCGTCTCTCGCCGGGCCGCGCACCCCAAGTACGGCAAGATCATGAACATGCGCGAGAAGTATAAGGCGCACGTCGAGGATCACGACTACCCGAAGAAGATCACCCTCAACGAGGGCGACCGGGTGCGCATCGCCGAGACCAAGCCCGCTTCCAAGGACAAGCGCTGGCGGGTGGTCGAGGTGCTGGAGAAGAGCCGGAACGTCTGAACGGGCCGCTGACGCGCTCGTGCCCTCGCAAGCGGGGCGAGCAGGAGACTTAAGACATGATTCAGATGACGAGCGTGCTCGACGTGGCCGACAACTCGGGCGCCAAGAAGGTGTATTGCATCAAGGTGTTGGGGGGCTCGAAGCGCAAGTACGCCACCATCGGCGATGTGATCGTGGTGTCCATCCGCGAGGCGCTGCCCAACGCCAAGGTGAAGAAGGGCGACGTGGCCAAGGCCGTCATCGTGCGTACCAAGCGCGAGTTGGGTCGCGCCGACGGCAGCTTCATCAAATTCGATGGCAACTCCGCCGTCCTCATCAACAAGGACATGGAGCCTATCGGGACGCGCATCTTCGGGCCGGTGGCCCGCGAACTGCGCGCCCGCAAGTTCATGAAGATCATTTCGCTCGCGCCGGAGGTCCTCTGAGCAGAGGGCCCCCGGGCTGGCAGCGGCGAGGGCGCACCCTCCCGCCGGCCGCCCCCAAAGAGAGAGAGCCATGCAGAAGCTGAAGGTTGGAGACACGGTTCAGGTGGTGAAGGGCGCGGAGCGCTCGGAGAAGAACAACTCGGCCAAGCGCGGGAAAATCCTCAGGATTGACCACGAAAATGACCGGGTGACCGTCGAGGGTCTGCGGCTGGTCAAGCGCCACACCCGGCGCAGCCAGCAAAGCCCCGAGGGAGGCATCATCGAGAAGGTGGGCACCATCGCACTGGCCAACGTCCAGTACGTCTGCGGCAAGTGCGACAAGGCCACCCGGGTTGGCATCCGGGAGCAGGACGGGAAGAAGCTCCGCTTCTGTAAGAACTGCGACGCCTCGATTGACTAGCTGGCCCGCTTCGGGCATGTATGCGCGCCCTTTGGCCCTTTCTGCGGACAGGGCCACCAGGGGCCAGGCGAGCGAGCGCGCTTGGGGGCCCGAGAAGCAGCGCGGGCCCTTCGGTGTTTTCTGGATTCGTGGCGTGACTGATCGGAGCGGCTGGGTTCCCAACGGTGCTCCGAAGCAGAGGACGAAAAATGGCTGACGAGAAGACGGAAAAGAAGCCGGCGGGCGGCGCCGAGAAGAAGGAAAAGAAGAGCCGCAAGAAGGAAGAGGTCAAGAAGGCCGGCTACGCGGCCAACATCGAGGAGGGCCTCAAGGCCGTTCCCGCCCGCCTCAAGGCCCGCTTCCGCCAGGAGGGCGTGCCGGCCTTGATGAAGGAGTTCGGGTTCAAGAACCCGAACCAGGTGCCCAAACTGGAGAAGATCGTCGTCAACATGGGCCTGGGCGAGGCGCTCTCCAACAACAAGATCCTCGAGTCCGCGGTGGATCAGCTCGCTGCCATCACCGGGCAGAAGCCCGTGGTCACCCGCGCGCGCAAGTCGATTGCGAACTTCAAGCTGCGCCAAGGCCAGGCCATCGGCTGCGCGGTGACGCTGCGCGGCGACCGGATGTACGAGTTCATGGACCGCCTCATCCAGGTGGCCCTGCCGCGCGTGCGTGACTTCAAGGGCGTTTCGCCCAAGGCCTTTGATGGGAAGGGCAATTACACGCTCGGCGTGCGCGAGCAGATCATCTTCCCTGAGATCAACTACGACCAGATTGAGAAGGTGAAGGGGCTCAACATCAGCTTCGTCACCACCGCCAGGAACGACGAGCAGGGGATGGCGCTGATGCGTCACTTCGGCATGCCGTTCCGCCAGTAACGCAAGAGGACACGCCCCATGGCCAAGCTCTCCAAGATTGCCCAGGCGAAGCGCAAGCCGAAGTTTTCCACCCGCGGGTACAACCGCTGCCCGCTGTGCGGCCGCCCACGCGCCTTCCTGCGCAAGTTCAAGATGTGTCGTATCTGCCTGCGCAAGCGCGCGCTGGCAGGTGAGATCACCGGCCTCACCAAGTCTTCCTGGTAGGCCCAGAGAGGCCCTGGGGCTGCGTGCCCTGGAGCCATGAAGTTGTTGCACCGTTGGTGACAGGCTGGCCGCGAACCCCCGGGATGGTCCCGGCAGGCGCGACGGCCCACAGCGCGAGGCGAGGACCGCTCAGGTCCTTGTGCCCGCATCTGAAGGTTGCTCCATATGCCGGTCAATGATCCTGTCGGCGATATGCTGACCCGCCTGCGCAACGCCACCCGTGCGCGGCACGACAAGGTCGTCATTCCCCACTCCAAGCTCAAGGTCGAGGTCCTCCGGGCCTTGAAGAGCGAGGGCTTCATCTCGGACTACGTGGTCCACGAGCGCCAGCCGCAGAGCGAGATCTCGGTCCAGCTCAAGTACGGGCCAGACCGGGGGCAGGTCATCAACGGCATCCGCCGGGTGAGCAAGCCGGGGCTGCGCCGCTACGTGGCGGTGCGCGACATTCCGCAGGTCCTCGGTGGGCTGGGCATCGCCATCCTCTCCACCTCCCGCGGGGTGATGACGGACGGGGAGGCCCGCAAGGCCAACGTGGGCGGCGAGTTCCTTTGCACGGTCTACTAGCGCAGGGGGCGCGTGTGGCGCGCCGCCCAAGCTGAGGGAATCATGAGTCGGATTGGAAAGCTGCCGATCAAGCTCGGCGAAAAAGTGAAGGCCAACGTGGCGGGCCAGAAGGTCAGCTTCGAGGGGCCCAAGGGGAAGCTCGCAGTCAACATCCCCGCGCTTGTCAAGGTCGAGGTCAAGGACGGGCAAGTGCTCGTGGTCCGCGCGGATGACTCGCGTCAGGCCCGGAGCCTCCACGGACTGACCCGCAGCATCCTGGCCAATGCAGCCCGGGGCGTTCACACCGGCTTCGAGCGCAAGCTGGACATCCGCGGCGTCGGTTTCCGCGGCGAGGTGAAGGGCAAGCAGATCCACTTCGCGCTGGGTTACAGCCACCCGGTGGTGTTCGATCTGCCCGAGGGGGTCACCGCGGAGATGGACAAGGCCGGCCGCACCGAGGATGGCCTGCCCACCGTTGGGCTCACCCTGCGTTCGGCGGACAAGGAAGCCCTCGGGTCCACCGCGGTGAAGATCCGCGCCCTGCGTCCGCCGGAGCCCTACAAGGGCAAGGGCATCAAGTACGCGGACGAGCGCGTGCGCCGGAAGGAAGGCAAGACGGGTACCGCCTGAGCGGCTGCCTGAATGTTCAACCCGGCTGGCCCTGTTGGCCGGCCCTCATCCGGCGGTGGAAGGCCTCATCGCTGCCGGAAGGAATAGGAAGCTCCCATGTCGAACGTCGACTCCCGCCTCAAGAGGAAGGCTCGCATCCGCCGGAAGCTGGCCGGCACCACGGAGCGGCCGCGGCTCACCGTATACAAGAGCCTCAAGCACATCTACGCCCAGGTGGTGGATGACACCACTGGCCGGACCCTGGCCTTTGCCTCGAGCCTGTCCAAGGATCTGAAGGGCAAAGACGCCGAGGGCGACAAGAGGGCGGACGCCAAGCGCGTGGGTGCCCTCATCGCGGAGAAGTGCAAGGCGGCCAAGGTGGAGATGGTGGTGTTCGACCGCAATGGCTTCCCCTACCACGGGCGCATCGCAGCGGTGGCGGATGCCGCCCGCGAGGCCGGGCTGAAGTTCTAACTTTCGAAAGGCTTTACCAGTGGCAACTCCGATCAATCCGAACGACCTGGACCTCAGCGACCGCGTGGTGAACATCAACCGCGTTGCCAAGGTGGTGAAGGGTGGCCGCCGCTTCAGCTTCGCTGCCCTGGTGGTGGTGGGCGACGGCAACGGGCACGTGGGCGTGGGCCTGGGCAAGGCCAATGAGGTGCCCGAGGCCATCCGCAAGGGTGGCGAGAACGCCAAGAAGAACCTGTTCCGCGTCCCGCGGATGGGCCACACCATCCCGCACGAGGTGCTGGGCCACTTCGGGGCCGGGTGGGTGTTGCTCAAGCCCGCCTCGGAGGGTACCGGGGTCATCGCGGGCGGGGCCGTGCGCGCGGTGCTCGAGGCTGCGGGCATCCGCAATATCCTGACCAAGAGCCAGGGGTCACGCAACCCGCACAACGTGCTCAAGGCGACGGTGGCTGGCCTGAAGTCGCTGCGCTCTGCCGAGCAGGTGAGCCGATTGCGCGGCAAGGACGTGGAGCCGGCGAAGCTGGCGGGAGCGAGGAGCTGACGTCATGGCATTGAAGATCAAGCTGACCAAGAGCTTTGCCGGGGCGAGCGCCGACCAACGGGCCACGATTGCGGGCCTTGGCCTCAAGAAGTTCGGGGAGGAGCGCCTGCTCAAGGACACCCCGGCCGTGCGCGGCATGGTGTTCAAGGTGAAGCACCTGGTGTCGAGCGAAGTGGTTTCGGGCGAGGCGCCAGCGCGCCAGCGCCGCAAGCCGCGCAAAATCGTCGCCCGGGACCGGGCGCGCGCCAAGCGCGAGGGCCAGCGGGCGTAACGCGCCCTGCGCATCCGCAGCCGCCGGGAGGGGGCTGCGCGCAACTGAGGGATTCGACAATGGCATCTCTGAGCAAGCTGAAGCGTCCCCGCGGTTCGTGGCACCGCAAGAAGCGGGTGGGCCGCGGACAGGGCAGTGGCCTGGGCAAGACGGCCGGCCGCGGTGGCAAGGGCCAGAAGGCCCGCAGCGGCAACATGCGCTTCGAGGGGTTCGAGGGCGGTCAGAGCCCCCTTCAACGGCGGCTGCCGAAGTTCGGCTTCACCCCGCCCAACCGCGTGCACTACGCCGTGATCAATGTGGGACAACTGGAGCAGTTCGACGCCGGAACCACGGTGGACGAGGCTGCCCTGCGCAAGCTCGGCATGGTCAAGGGCCGCTGGGATGGCGTCAAGGTGCTCGCCGAGGGCAACCTCACCAAGAAGGTGACCGTGCGGGCGCACAAGTTCTCGGGGAAGGCCCGAGAGCTCATCGAGAAGGTCGGTGGCAGCGCCGAGGTCCTCCCGTTGATGGCCCACAAGCCGGAGAGCGCCGCCAAGGCTCATGCGGGCAAGGGAGTGAAGGCGCCGCGGCCAGCTCAGGCCTGAGGCAGGGTGTCAAGCGCGCAATGCTTTCTAAGGTGGTGCGCGCCGCAATGCTTGTGTAGGCTCTCGCGCCCCTTTCCGTTTTGGACAGGGGCGCTGTTGTTCTCGCAGGACTCTCTACCACAGAGGGATGGCTGCCACGTGGCTCTGAACGCCTTCGCCAACGTCTTCCGGATTGCTGAGTTGCGCAACCGGCTCGCGTACACGCTGATGCTGCTGGGCGTGTACCGTATCGGCATCTTCATCAGCACGCCGGGCGTCGACCGCGCCGCGATGTTTGCCTACATGGAGGCCCACCGCAAGCAGGGCGGGCTGGTGTCCCTGTTCAACCTGTTCTCGGGCGGGGCGCTCGAGCAGATGTCCATCTTTGCGCTGGGCATCATGCCGTACGTCTCCGCGTCCATCATCATGCAGCTGCTTGCGGTGGTGGTGCCGAGCTTCGAGCGGCTGCAGAAAGAGGGCGCCAACGGGCGCCAGAAGATCAACCAGTACACCCGCTACGGCTCCATCGGGTTGTCCATCATCCAGGGCATAGGCATCTCGCGTTACATCGCGTCCATCGGGCGCTCGGCGGACACCTCCACCGGGTTCAACCAGGTGGTGGTCCCCAATGACAACCTCTGGTTCACCGCGATGACCGTCATCAGCCTCACTGCAGGCACGGCCTTCATCATGTGGCTGGGCGAGCGCATCACCGAGAACGGCATCGGCAACGGTATCTCGCTCATCATCTTCGCGGGCATCGTCGCCCGCATGCTCCCGAGCGCCAAGTCGCTCTTCGACCTGGCCTCCCAGGAGGTCGTCTCGGTGGGGGCAGTGATCGCGCTGCTCGCGTTCATGCTCCTGGTCGTAGGGGTGGTGGTCTACGTAGAACGGGGGATGCGGCGGATACCCGTCCAGTACGCCAAGCGGATGGCGGGCCGGAAGATGTTCGCCGGTCAGGCCACCTACTTCCCGATGAAGGTCAACACTTCGGGCGTCATCCCGCCCATCTTCGCCGGCGCGCTGCTCAGCTTCCCTGCGACCCTGAGCGCCTGGTTCCCATTCTTCCAGAGCCTGCAGCGGGCCATTGAGAGCAACCTCTGGGTGTACAATGGGATCTTCGTGGTCCTGGTTATCGGGTTCACGTACTTCTACACGGCGCTGACCTTCCGGGCGGACGATGTGGCAGACAACATCAAGAAACAGGGTGGCTACATCCCTGGGATTCGGCCCGGCCGCCAGACGGCGGACTACATCGAGCGGGTCCTCAACCGGGTGACCTTTGGTGGCGCGGTCTACCTCGCTACCATCTGCGTCATCCCCTCCATCATCACCAGCCAGCTGGGCCGGGGACTGGGATTTGGTGGAACTGCGCTGCTCATCGTGGTGGGCGTGGCGTTGGACACGGTGCAGCAGGTCGAGGGTCATCTCATCAGCCGCAACTACGAGGGCTTCGCGGGCCCCAGGGGTTCGCGGATCCGCGGCCGCCTGCGGACCGCTGCATAAGGGGCCGTCGCTGGGCATCCGACTGCGGCGTCTCTCCCTGGGTTGGGAGGGGCGCCGCGCGCCGTTCCAGAGGGGGGCGGCCGCGGGCCAGAACCGTACATCCCCCCAGCCGTTGCACGAGCGAGTGACGAGGAGCCGATGAACCTCATCCTGATGGGTCCGCCGAATGCCGGGAAGGGAACCCAGGCGAAGCTGCTGTTCCAGGACTTCCGCATCCCCCAGGTGTCCACGGGAGACATCCTGCGCAAGGCCGTGAAGGACGGCACCGAGCTGGGCAAGGTGCCGGGCCGCTCATGGCCGAGGGCGCGTACGTACCCGATGCTATCGTCATCGGGATTGTGGAGCAGCGCCTGCGCGAGCCCGACGCTGCGCAGGGCTTTGTGCTCGACGGCTTCCCCCGCACCATTCCTCAGGCCGAAGCGCTGGAGAAGATGCTGGGCAAGCTTGGCAAGCGCCTCGACGCGGTCATTTCGCTCGAGGTGCCCCACGCCAAGCTGGTAGAGCGCGGCTCGGGTCGGCGGGTCTGCCTCAAGGACGGCTCGGTCTACCACGTCTCCCAGAACCCACCGCGGCAGGCCGGTTTCTGCGACAAGTGCGGCTCGGGCCTGGTCCAGCGTGACGACGACATGCCGGAGGTCATCGAGCGCCGGCTCAACAAGTACGATGCCGAGACCGCCCCCCTCAAGGCGTACTACGCCACCAAGGGGCTGCTGACCCAGGTGGATGGGGTTGGCTCGCCCGAGGGCATCTATGCCGAGGTGAAGAAGGCTGCCGCGCGCGCCCGGTCCTCCACCGCAGACGCACGCTGATGTTTGGTGTTGACCTCAAGAGCCGTGATGAGCTGGCGCTGATGCGGGTGGCTGGCCGCATCGTGTGCGAGATCCTCGATGCGCTGGAGGCGGTCGTGGCGCCCGGTGTCAGCACCGGCG
>Ga0170475_100045166_pt1 | contig 12345 bp, 10 predicted proteins | sample Soicark_Litter_5_FD_111474 | JGI IMG/M metagenome (GOLD analysis project Ga0170475, IMG submission 111474) | Avena fatua rhizosphere microbial communities from Hopland, California, USA. Combined Assembly of 48 SPs | reverse complement strand
TTTAAAGCGTTGCAGATAGATTTGGGCAGCGATGATCAGTCGCCGCTGTTTAGCTACTGTAACGCTGGCCGCAGCACCGCCATGGCGGGTATCGGCGCGCTTGCGAACTTCGACGAAGACCAGCGCGCCTTTTTCCTGCATGATCAAGTCGATTTCACCTCCCTTGCAGCGGAAATTGCGCTCCTTCAGCGTCAGCCCATGCTGCTCCAGATAGGCCAGCGCATCATCCTCACCGGTCTGACCGCTGATTTGCTTTTCGGTACGCGAACGCTGGAAAGCATCAAATAATCCCATTTAGTGTCGGCTTTCACGGTGCAACGGTCAGCGGGACGGCGACGCCGCTCTCATAAATCGCCGTTTGCTCAATGCGCTCAAAATGAGCCGGGCCTTTACCGAAACTGACCGCCAGTTTTCCGGTCACACCATCGAGCTGGAAATCGGTACCGCCCCTGGCGACTTCGTGCGCCACACGATAAGCGTCGATGCCAAGCGCATACAGGCGCGCCAAATCGGCGCTGCGCGGACGATTTTCTGCGGTCAGGCGCGGATACACCATCACCGCAGGATGGTCCGGCTGCAATTGCCATGGGATATCCAGCAAGTGAACACCCTCCATATCCGTCATGCTCCCGGAAGCTTGCTCATCCTGCCCCACTAGCGGATTCAACTGCGAGGTGCCGTACATCGGAATGTCGGTGCCGATTGCCAGCCGCAATTGGGCCGTCTGTCCGGCGTCAAGTGCGACAAACAGCAATGCCGGATTGTCCGCCTGCAGGCGCTTTTTCAATTGCACCAGACTGTTCGCGCTCAAATAACCGTCCGAGATGCCGAGCTCCATCGCCTGCGACGCCTGTCCCAGATTCCGCCATTGCGCGACGAATGCCTTGGCGGCGCGACGCTGCCACGCGACATTAGTCGAAACGACAAATGCCTTGCTGGCCATTTTGTCGGTGTTGACCCAATTGGCAACTTGTCGCGCTTCATCCTCGACCGATAAACCGATCGCCAGCATCTGCGGCGGCAGCGCTATTTCAGCGTCCCCCGCTGCATCCAGCTGGGCCAACACAATCGATGGCTTGCTGACCTTGCCGCTTTGCGCGATGGCTGTCACTTCGCTGCGGGCAAGCGGACCGATCACGATATCGAAGCGCTCTACCGCGTCGGCATAGCCCGCCAGCACATCTTGCGCCGTCCCATCGGTTTCGATTAGTTTGAGCGATATATCATCCGTTTCGCGCACATACGCCGCCTTCACCCCGGCAAGCACTGCATTCGCTGCAGCGCCGAGCGTGCTGGAACGCATCGGCAGCAGCAAACCGACAGTTGTATTTGCCTGCGTAGCCGGGCACAATCCGCTCAGTGCCGCCGCCAGCACCAACCCTTTTGCCAATTTGCACAACATCCCCACCTCCTGATGATCCAGCCTACCGCCAGTTTGCCCGCCACTATACCGATCATGAACGAGGTGTTACAGCAAACTTATCCTGTATCGACATTATATGTGGTGGCAACACCCATCGGAAATGTCGGCGACATCACCCTGCGCGCGCTGCATGTCCTGTCGATGGTCGATGCGGTGGCATGCGAAGATACGCGCAACACCGGACACCTGTTGACGCGCTACGGCTTGTCAAAGACGCTGATCGCAGCGCATGAACATAACGAGCGCGAAGTCGCAGACAAATTGATCGCCCGCTTGCAAGCCGGCGAGCGTATCGCGCTAGTGTCAGATGCCGGCACGCCGGCGGTATCCGACCCCGGCGCGCGCATCGTGGATGCGGTCAGGGCCGCCGGCCTGCGGGTGCTGCCCTTGCCCGGCGCGTCGGCTGCTGTGACGGCACTATCGGCCGCCGGACTGGTCAACGACCAATTTTATTTTGTCGGCTTCCTGCCGGCGAAAGCAAGGCAGCGCGACACCGCGTTGTCGCACTTGCGAGGCATCGCCGCAACCCTGGTATTTTACGAGGCGCCGCACCGCATTGCCGACACAGTGCATGCGTTGGCCGCCGCATTCGAACCCACGCGCCATATCGTGTTTGCGCGCGAATTGACCAAGCTGTTTGAAGAAATCCATCGCTGCCCCTTGTCGGAAGCCGCAGCATGGGTGATGGCGGACGCCAACCGGCAAAAAGGCGAATTCGTCGTATTAGTCGAGGGCGCCCCGGCCGCAGTCGATCGCGACGATATGGAAGCTGAACGCATCCTGTCGATTCTGCTTGCGGAATGCTCGGTCAAACAAGCAGCAGCGCTCGCGGCGCAAATCACGGGGCAGAAAAAGAATGCGCTGTATGAATTGGCACTGCGACTGAAGACGGAATGAGTGCTGAAATTTTAATATCCCGATGACCGCTGCACCACCAGCGGCTTCGATAGCCCGGCATTCTGTACTTGCTGCGCCGCGTTGTCGGCATCATTGCGCGTTGCGAATGGCCCACTGTATAGCCGATAAAACACGCCATACTCCACCACTTCGATCGCCGGCAGCGTACTCGCCCATTTTTGCGCCAGCCCGCTGCGCACCGCTTCCGCATTGGTCGCTTGTGTATAGGCACCGAATTGCAGATAAAAACCATTGGCAGATGCGGCATCGGCAACAAAGGTCGCTTCAAGAGGTTTTGCAATCGGCGGCGACGCTTGGTCTGCTGCGATATACGGGCTCGCGGCATTCGCATTTGCTGCCGGTGCAAAAGCCAGGACTGGTACCGGCTCTGACGGCTGCGCCTGCGGATTTTGTTTGGCAGCCGCGATACGCGCAATCTCGTCCGGCAACAGTCGCTCCACTTCCAGCATGCTGCTGCCCTTGCCGAGATAGCCGAGTTTCAATGCGGCAGTGTACGACAGGTCGATAATGCGACTGGAATGAAACGGACCGCGGTCGTTGACGCGCACAATGACTTGCGTGCCGTTGCTGAGATTGGTCACGCGCGCATAAGAAGGAATCGGCAATGTCGGATGCGCGGCCGTCATCTTGTACATGTCATACGGTTCGCCGGATGAAGTTTTCTGTCCGTGGAATTTCTTGCCGTACCAGCTACCGACACCGCGCTGCTTGAACGGCCGATCATCGGTAATCGGCGTATAGTTTTTGCCGAAGACAACATAAGGTTTGTTTCCACGCGCGGAATACGGTTCAACCTTCGGTTCTGCATCCGGCATTGCCTGCAGTCCTTCGGGCGGCTGGTCGCCAGGACCGTCATCCTGATAATAGCCACCGCGCCCGGATTTGGCCGCTGGAAGCGCTGGCGCCGCTTCCTTGGCGCCTGGAACAGCAGGACGACTTGACGCAGTATCCGCGGATGCAGGCGCTTTCGGCACGCTGCCGCATCCCGCCAGCAATAACAAGCATAAGTACGACACGACATATTTTTGCCATTGATTACGCATCATGCACTCCTTCAATGGTTGATGTTCGCTCAGGTGCGTGCAGCCTTCCTGAACACGTGTTGACCACGCAATACGCCTGCTTGGGCGGCAGGCGCTGATGAGACTCTAGTAAAAACAAACCGATGTTTTGCAGGGCGTCACGATGCGCCCTTCTTTATTCAAACTGGCTGATCTACTAACTTTGCACCAGTTTGCGGTGGCGCTGAATACTCATCAGTATGCCGGTACCCAGACCAAGGGTTACCAGGGCGGTGCCGCCATAACTCATGAAAGGCAAAGGCACGCCGACAACTGGAAGGATACCACTAACCATACCCATATTGACAAAGGCATAAGTGAAGAAGATCAGGGTGATGGCGCCTGCCAAAAGACGCGTGAAAAATGAAGGCGCATTCGCGGCAATCAACAGTCCGCGCCCGATCAGCAGCAGGTACAACACCAGCAACACGATATTGCCAATCAAGCCGAACTCTTCGGAATAAACGGCAAAAATAAAATCCGTGGTGCGTTCGGGAATGAACTCCAGATGGGCCTGCGTTCCTTGCAGCCAGCCTTTGCCGGTGATGCCACCGGAACCGACCGCGATAGTCGACTGAATGATGTGAAAGCCTTTACCTAGAGGATCGGACGACGGATCAATCAACATCATCACGCGTTCGCGCTGGTAATCATGCAATATTGACCAGACAATCGGCAAGCTCCCGCCGACCGCCAGTGCCAAGCCAATTAATACTTTCCATGACAATCCGGCCAGGAAAATCACGTAAAATCCGGCCGCCAACACCAGAAGCGCGGTGCCCAGATCCGGTTGACGTGCAATCAAGCCGACCGGAATGACAAGCAACAATCCGGCGACCAGGAATTCACGCCACTGAATCATGCCTTCGCGCTTCTGGAAGAACCACGCGAGCATCAAGGGCATCGCGATTTTCATGATCTCGGACGGCTGCATCACAACCCCCAGATTGATCCAGCGCCGCGCGCCTTTCTTGACCATGCCGAACATCGCCACTGCGATCAGGAGCGCCACGCCCACCGTGTATATCGGCACCGCAAAACGCATGAGTGTTTGCGGCGGCACATTGGCTGCAATCCACATCACGGCAAACGCAACAATCATATTGCGCAATTGATCCTCCACCCGGCCGGGAAAATCGATACCGGCCGAATATATCGTCACGATGCCGACCGACATGATCAAGAAAATGATCATCGCAAGCGGGCCATCGAACACCAGCAAGTGCGGTTTGAGGCGTGGCCAGAGTGGACGCCTTTGGGCTAGATCCATCGCATCTCTCTGGCGGAAAATGCCGGCGTCGGCGTGGACGGAAATGTTGGCTGCATGATTATTCCTTGTTGCCCTGTGTTTCTGCGCCTGGCTTCGGACCGCCGGCGGATTCTTCTTCCGCCTTTAATGCCGCCGTCGAGTGCGTATCGACCTCCACTTCTTTGTCGACCGGGGTCTTGTCCTTCTCGACCGGCCTCTTGCCGAGCAAATAATAGTCCAGCGCCTTCCTCACGATCGGTGCCGCAGCCTCGGAACCGAAGCCGCCGTTCTCGACAATAATTGCAATCGCAATGCGCGGATTGTCGGCCGGTGCGAATGCGATGTAGAGCGAATGGTCACGATGTCGTTCGGCCATGGTTTTCGCGTCATACACCGAACGCATGTTTTCGCTCTTCTTCAGTGCAATCACCTGCGCAGTGCCGGTCTTGCCGGCCGAGACATATTCAGCGCCGGCAAACGCGCGCACCGATGTGCCTTCGCGCGGCACGCCGACCATCGCATTCTTGATGATGTCGATGTTTTCCTGCTTCAGGTTGATGCGGTAACTTTCCTTCGGCACCGTCGGGGTGCGCTCGCGCGTGACGCCATTTTCGATGATCTTGACCAGATGCGGCTTCATCACGACGCCGTTGTTGGCCAGATTCGCGACCGCATGCGCCATCTGCAAAGGCGTAAACGCATTGTAGCCCTGGCCGATGCCGAGCGAAATGGTTTCACCGGCATACCATTTCTTTTGTTCCGGCTTGCGATACGCGTTGCGCTTCCATGTCGTCGACGGCAGCAGGCCGGTGCGCTCGTGCTCCAGATCGATGCCAGTCAACTGGCCAAAACCGAACGGCTTCATGAAATCGTGCATCGCATCGACACCCAGATCATTGGCGAGCATGTAATAGTAGGTGTCGCAGGATTGGACGATCGACCGGTACATGTCGACGGCGCCGTGGCCGCCCGGCTTGTCGTCATTGAAGCGATGATTGCCGAAAAAGTAAAAGCCTGGATCGGAAACCGCCTGGGTCGACGTACGCTTTCCCAACTCCAATCCGGCCAGTGCCATGAATGGCTTGTAGGTCGAGCCGGGCGGATAGCTGCCCGATAACGGCCGGTTCAACAGTGGTCGATCAAGCGAGGTATTGAGCAACTCCCAGCTTTGCTGATCGATACCTTCGACAAACAGGTTGGGATCGAAAGTCGGCATCGACACATACGCCAGCACGTCGCCCGTCGTGGGCTCAATCGCGACCATGGCGCCGCGCCGTTCGCCGAAGGCCTCTTCGACCACGCGCTGCAGTTCGATGTCGATCGACAAGATCAGGTTATGGCCGGGACTGGCCGGCGTGCGCGACAGCGTACGCACTGCGCGGCCGCCGGCCGAGACTTCGACTTCTTCATAGCCGGTGGTGCCGTGCAAATACCTCTCGTAACTCTTTTCGAGACCTTCCTTGCCGATATAGTCGGTGCCGTTGTAGTTGGCGGCATCTTCCATGTCCTCGATTTTTGCCGCATCCTTCTGACTGATGCGGCCGATGTAGCCGATCACGTGCGATGCAAGCTGACCCAGCGGATATTGGCGGAACAAACGCGCCTGGATCTCGACGCCGGGGAAGCGATAGCGTTGTGCGATGAAGCGCGCGACTTCTTCGTCGCTCAGGCGGGTGCGGATCGGCGAGCTTTCAAAATTCTTCGACTCTTCCAGTTGCTTGCGAAAACGCTTGCGGTCTTTCGGCTGAATATCAACCAGTGTCGCCAGATCGTCGATCACCGCGTCGAGATCGCCGCGAATCTTGGACGGCGTGATTTCCAGCGTATACGCAGAAAAATTCCGTGCCAACAATACACCGTTGCGGTCCAGAATCAGGCCGCGATTAGGCACGACCGGCACAATCGAGATGCGATTCTCTTCCGCTTGTGCCGCATAGTCGTTGTGCTTGTATACCTGCAACCACACGAAACGCGTCAACAGCAAACCGAAACAGATAAGCACGAACACGCCGACCGCCGACAAGCGCAGGCGGAAATAATGGAGTTCGCGTTCAGTGTTTTTGAATTCGGTCATGTCGAGCCTTACGAAAATGGCTTTCAGCCATTTTCGTCATTACGCTCTCTCCCCCGCAAGCGGGAGAGAGGCTGGAAGGTGAAGGAGCGCGTCACTGAAAATCAATCCTGTATGCAAAGCTCAAATCGGCCGCGTATCATCCCGATCGATCGCGCGCCGTTGCGGCGCCAACAGTATCCACGTTGCCACCGGCCACAACAACGCCGAAATGAAGCTTTCGGCAAAATAAAACCAGCCGGGGAATTTGCCGCTCCCCGCCAGGCGTACCAGCATCTGCACTACTTGCGCCACCAGCAACAGCGGAAAAACATGCAAGGTCTGCGTCGCGATCGGGAACCACAAAACACGGCGGTGAATCATGATGGCGAAATAGGACAGCAAGGTGTACGCCAATGCATTCTGGCCCAATAGAGACGCGTCATGCACGTCCATCAGCAAACCCATGAAGAATGCGACGCCGATACCGACTTTGCGCGGCTGGTGAATGCTCCAGAAAACCACTACCAGCGCAACAAAATCGGGCACGCCTATCCATTGCCCCCACGGCAGCAGATTCACCAGAAAAGCGGCCACCAGGCTAAATGCGATAAAGACCGAGCTGACCGGCAACAGGATGTAGTGCAGATTGTTGTTCATGGCGCAGGCACCTTCGGTGGCGGTAACGTGTTCGTGCCGGGTTTAGCAGTCGCTACCGCAGGTTTTGCAGCGTCCCTGGAAGACTCTGGCGTTGTACTTTTCAGCCCGCCCGCCGCTGCATCTTTTTGCGCGGATTTCGCCCCATCCTTAGGCAACTCGATCGCTGGGCCTTTGGCGTCATCATGGCCGTGTTTTCTGCCCATTTTGTCTTTTTTTGTCTCTGGCTTCATCTGCCGGACGCGGCAATGTGGTGGTATCCACCAGCAGAATCAGCACCTGCCGGTTGCGGTCGATGCCCGCTGACGGCTGGCACACGATATGCGCGAATGCATCGGATGACTTGTTTTCAACCTGCACCACCTGGGCCACCGACAAGCCTGCCGGATACACGCCATCGATGCCGGAAGTGACCAACACATCGCCCTTCTGGATATCCGCGTTGGCGGCCATGAAGCGCAGATCCAGCACGCCGGACTGGCCCAGTCCATACGCCACGCTGCGCAAGCCGCTGCGTACCACTTGCACCGGGATTGCTTGATCCTTGTCGGTCAAAAGGGTGACTTCGGCGGTAAACGGAAACACGCGGGTGACTTGCCCGATGACACCAACGTCATCGATCACCGGCTGGCCGCCCACCACGCCATGCTGCGCGCCGCGATTGAGCACAATCTTGCGCGTAAATGCATCGCGCGTGTCGTACAGGATTTCGCTCATCAGCGATTTCACGGGCACTTGTTCGCTGGCACCAAGCAATTTGCGCAACTGCGCATTCTCGGCCAGCAGTTGCCGTGCCTGCTGCAGCGTCTGCGCATTGGCAGTCTGCTGGCGCCTCAGGTCTTTATTCGATTTTTCAAGCGAAGACAAGGACGTGAAATAATCGGCGATATCGTACATGGCATCGCGCGGCATCAACGCCACTACCTGCAGTGGATACAACGCCGTGCCGACCACCTGGCGAACCACAGTAAGCGCGTGCAAGCGCGAGTCGGTCAGCAGCAATGCGATTGAGATCAATGCGAAGAACACCACTTTGGCGCGTGCTGACGCGCCTTGTTTGAAAAGTGGCGGTGGGCTGTAATCCATCAAAGCCTGTTTTTTCTAGGGAATATACTGCGACCCTGCCAAGATCAGACAAGCATGACTTGCCTGGCTCTTTGCCCCTTGCCGCTCCATCTGTCTTGCAAGGCGCCTCATGCAAAAAGCGGCGATTATTCGTAGGAGAAAATCGAACCCAGCTTGTCCATGCGCTCCAGCGCCATACCGGAACCGCGCACTACGCACGTCAACGGGTCTTCGGCAACGATGACGGGCAAACCGGTTTCTTCCATCAGCAAGCGGTCAAGATCGCGCAGCAAGGCGCCGCCGCCGGTCAGCATCATGCCTTTTTCAGCGATATCGGCGCCCAGTTCCGGCGGCGTCTGTTCCAGCGCGTTCTTGACGGCGGACACGATGTTGTTGAGCGGATCGGTCAGCGCTTCCAGGATTTCGTTGCTCGAAATCGTGAAGGAGCGCGGAATGCCTTCCGACAGGTTGCGCCCCTTGACTTCCATTTCCTTGACTTCGGAGCCCGGGAAAGCGGAGCCGATTTCCTTCTTGATCGCTTCCGCGGTTTGCTCACCGATCAACATGCCGTAATTGCGGCGGATGTAGTTGACGATCGCTTCATCGAACTTGTCGCCGCCGACGCGCACCGAACCTTTATAGACCATGCCGCCGAGCGAAATGATGCCGACTTCGGTGGTGCCACCGCCGATGTCGACCACCATCGAACCGGTCGCGTCCGACACTGGCAAACCGGCGCCGATTGCGGCAGCCATCGGTTCTTCGATCAGATACACCTGCGATGCGCCGGCGCCGAGCGCCGATTCACGGATGGCGCGACGCTCTACCTGGGTTGAACCGCACGGCACGCAAATGATGATGCGCGGCGACGGCTTGAACAATTTGGAATCATGCACCATGCGGATGAACTGTTTGAGCATTTGCTCGGTCACAGTAAAATCGGCGATGACACCGTCTTTCATCGGGCGAATGGCTTCAATGTTGCCAGGCACTTTGCCCAGCATTTGCTTGGCTTCCTTGCCGACGGCCTGGATGGTTTTTTTGCCGTTCGGACCGCCTTGCTGGCGAATCGCAACAACCGACGGCTCATCGAGCACGATACCCAGGCCGCGCACATAAATCAGCGTGTTGGCAGTACCCAGATCGATCGCCAAGTCGTTAGAAAAATAGCTGCGTAAAAATCCAAACATGTATTGTCCTGATGCGCAACAATAGTGCGCTTAAATTTTATTAAATCCTGGGGGAGACAGAGCGTAGCGCGGCGCTGCTCTACCTCCGGCAATTAGGGTTCTTCGCTCTGCGGCAACTCAATATCGGCGCCAGCGGGCAATAGCCCGACATTCTACCTTATAATTTGTCTGAAATTTGCTCACGGAAATTTCAAAAAAATGGGTACCTGATACTACGTTTTGCCCAATTTTTATCAGTGTAAAAGCGCTTTTGTCTTTCTTAAAATACTTTTTGCCAAGCACGGCTTTCCCGTGCCATCCGACCATGTCACTTGCTCTTTCCGATGTCAAACGCCTCGCGCACTTGGCGCAACTCGATCTTACCGACGACCATGCGGCGCAAACCCTGGACAAACTCAACGGCATTTTTGCGCTGGTTGAGAAAATGAAAGCGATCGACACCACCGGCATCGAACCCTTGAACCACCCGATTGCCGCGTTTCAGAAAGACGTGGCGCTGCGTCTGCGCGACGATGTTGCGACCGAACCAAACCGCCGCGACGACTACCAGCGGGTCGCACCCGCGACCCAGGATGGCTTGTATCTGGTCCCTAAAGTCATCGAGTAATCCGGATACCGCGCACGCAAGGCATCCCAGCCTCACCTCGCAACCGAACGTCCCCACAAGCTTATGCATACCAAAACCCTCAAAGAACTCTCGACGCTGTTGCAAGCCAAGCACATTTCGGCCACCGAACTGGCGCAACTGTATCTGGACCGCATTCGGCACAGCGATCTCAATGCGTTTACGCACGTCGATGGCGAACTGACACTGCAACAAGCGGCAGCAGCCGACAAACGCATTGCACAGGGCGACACAACGCCGCTGACCGGCATCCCGATCGCGCACAAGGACATTTTTGTAACGCGTGGCTGGCGTTCGACCGCCGGCTCCAGGATGCTGGAAAATTACACCAGCCCCTTCGACGCAACAGTGGTCGAACAGTTCAATCATGCGGGCATGGTCACGCTCGGCAAATTGAATTGCGATGAATTCGCGATGGGCTCTTCCAACGAAAATTCATTTTTCGGTCCGGTCAAGAATCCGTGGGACAAAACAGCGATCCCGGGCGGCTCCTCCGGCGGCTCGGCGGCTGCGATTGCGGCGCGCCTGGCGCCGGCCGCCACGGCAACCGACACCGGCGGCTCGATTCGCCAGCCGGCGTCACTATGCGGCGTCACCGGCATCAAGCCAACCTATGGCCGCGTGTCGCGCTACGGCATGATCGCCTTCGCATCGTCGCTCGATCAGGGCGGCCCGATGGCCCAAACAGCCGAGGATTGCGCGCTGCTGTTGAATGCAATGGCAGGCTTCGATGCGCGCGATTCGACCAGCATCGAGCGCCCCGACGAAGATTTCGCACGCGATTTGAATCAAAACTTGCAAGGTTTGAAAATTGGCGTGCCGCGTGAATACTTCGGTCCCGGCCTGGCATCCGATGTCGAGCAGGCAGTGCGCGCCGCATTAACGCAATACGAAAAACTCGGCGCAACGCTGGTCGATATTTCATTACCGAAAACCGAGCTCTCGATCCCGGTGTATTACGTGATCGCGCCAGCCGAAGCTTCGTCCAACTTGAGCCGTTTCGACGGCGTTCGCTACGGCTACCGCGCCAAGGAATACAAAGACTTGTCCGACATGTACAAAAAGACGCGCGCCGAAGGTTTTGGCGACGAAGTCAAGCGCCGCATCCTGGTCGGCGCGTATGTGCTGTCGCACGGTTATTACGACGCGTATTATCTGCAGGCGCAGCGAATCCGGCGCTTGATTGCGCAGGATTTCCAGGAAGCATTCAAGCAATGCGACGTGATCATGGGGCCAGTGTCGCCCACCGTCGCGTGGGATCTGGGCGACAAGGCGGATGATCCAGTCGCCAATTATCTGGCTGATATTTTCACACTATCGACCAGCTTGGCCGGCTTGCCCGGCATGTCGATTCCATGCGGTTTCGGTCAGGGCGAAAAGAATGGGACGCGTCCGGTTGGTTTGCAAATCATCGGCAATTACTTTAGTGAAGCAAAGTTGCTCAATGTCGCGCATCAGTATCAGCACGCGACCGATTGGCACCTGCGTCGGCCGCAAGGCGTATAACCCACGCCGGGCTTTGCATGCTAAAGAACGTGCCCCAACAAATTAGACGAGGTCATATATGCAGTGGGAAGTAGTCATCGGTCTGGAGACGCACGCGCAACTCACGACCCAATCGAAAATTTTCAGCGGCGCGGCGATTCGCTTCGGCGCCGAGCCGAATACGCAAGCCTGCCCGGTGGACTTGGCGTTGCCGGGTGTGCTGCCAGTGATGAACAAAGGTGCGGTAGAACGCGCGATCCAGTTCGGCCTGGCGGTCGGCGCGACGATTGCGCCGCAATCGGTGTTTGCGCGCAAAAATTATTTCTATCCTGATTTGCCAAAGGGATATCAGATCAGCCAATTTGAAATCCCTGTGGTGCAGGGCGGCACGCTTTCCTTCGTGCTGGAAAAAGATGGCAAGACCGAGATAAAAACAGTGCAATTGACGCGTGCGCATCTGGAAGAAGACGCCGGCAAGTCGCTGCATGAGGACTACCATGGCATGACCGGCATCGACCTCAACCGCGCCGGCACGCCGCTATTGGAAATCGTGACCGAACCCGACATGCGCAGCGCCGCGGAAGCGGTCGCGTATGCCAAGTCGCTGCACTCGCTGGTGACC